>Ga0172381_10000583_pt1 | contig 44063 bp, 43 predicted proteins | sample Leawel6488metaG_FD_119754 | JGI IMG/M metagenome (GOLD analysis project Ga0172381, IMG submission 119754) | Leachate microbial communities from a municipal landfill in Southern Ontario, Canada - Leachate well 64-88 metaG | ecosystem: Engineered > Solid waste > Landfill > Unclassified | place... | reverse complement strand
CGTGCCTTTGCTTGCCGCGATCAGCAAGAAACACCTCACGGCGAGCATCCAGATGCCGATGGTCAAGCTCGGCGACAAGAATGGCACCAACTACTTGGCCGACGACGAGATCACCGACGAGGTAGAATTGCCCGAAGGCATCGCCTGGTGGCTGACCGACGTGGAAGACGGCCAGCAGTTCTGCACCGACGAAACCGCGCCTCAAGACGAAGAGGCAATCATCGCCGAACAGGGCCGCCTTTGTTGTGTGGCAACCGAAGCCGTGGCATTGGGTATCCATACGGACGTGCTGACACGGCACAACGTGGATGCTCCGGGTTCGCGGTTCGGGGACGCCGGCGAGGTGCCCGTCCTGTATCGCGGCGGCGGTGGGCCCGAGCTGCACTACCGTGGCGTCGGCTTTGCCGATGCCAGGTGGGGCACGGCTTCCTGCGGTAGTCGGATCTAGGGCTTCGGATCCTCGTTCCTTTCGGGTTTTGGTCTTTGGTCCGCCGCAATTTTTCCACGGGGTTGTGGCAACTATTTCAGGGACAGATCGTCATCGTACGATTTTGTCCTTTTTTATTTAATTTTTTTTAATTTTAATCTCAACGAATTCCCAATAACTGATATGCTACTACCAGCCATAGCCAGTCCGGCAAAAATCGGGTTTAAGACAATGCCCCAAATCGGGTAGAGTAGACCGGCGGCAATGGGGATACCAATGATGTTATAAATAAACGCCCAAAATAAATTTTGTTTCACCGTGCGAATAGTGGCGTGAGCCAAGTTAATTGCTTGAATCAGTTTTTTAATATCGCCATTAAGTAAAGTGATGTCGGCTGATTCAATGGCAATGTCGGTACCCGTTGACATGGCAATACCAATATCAGCTTGAACCAAGGCTGGCGCATCATTAATCCCGTCGCCGGCCATAGCCACTTTGGCGCCGTTAATTTGTAGTTCTTTAATTTTTTCCGCTTTTTGCTGAGGCAAGACTTCGGCCAAGACTAAATCAATTCCGGCTTGATGGGCAATATATTCAGCCGCCATTTGATTGTCGCCGGTTAACATAATAACTTTAATATTTTTTTGGCGCAGCTTATTGATTTCATCTTTTACCTCGGCTTTAATAATATCGCTTAAAGCGATTAAGCCGATTATTTGATTTTGGGCTTCAATGACAATTACGGTTTTGCCTTGGCTTGACCATTTCTTTAAGTTTGAATCATTGTCACTTTTTTCCGGTCGGCGAATGCTAATATTTTCATTATTGATTTTTCCTTTAACACCAACACCGCTTTGAGCTGAAAAATCAGTCACGGCCATTAAAGAAATTTTTTCTTGGGCGGCTTTTTTGACTACGGCTTGAGCTAGAGGGTGTTCGGATAATTTCTCCAGGCTGGCCGCTAAAGTTAAAATTTGTTGGTTAGAATATTTTTTATCCAAAGATAAAATATCAGTTACGGCCGGTTGGCCTTGGGTAATAGTACCGGTTTTATCCAGAACCACCGTGTCCACGGAATTTAATTTTTCCAAAGCTTCGGCGTTTTTGATTAAAATACCATTTTCGGCGCCTTTGCCTACGCCCACAATAATGGCGGTAGGAGTGGCTAAACCTAACGCACAAGGACAAGCAATCACTAACACCCCGACAAACGACAATAAGCCATAAGACAAGCCGGCAGAAAAGCCGAGAGCGGGAATGCCAATCAATAACCATAACGCCAAAGCCACAATTGCTATGACTAAAACTGCCGGCACAAAAATCGCCGAAACTTTGTCAGCCAAAGCCTGAATGGGTGCTTTGGAACCTTGAGCGTTTTCTACCATTTTTACAATTTGCGATAAGACTGTGTCCGAGCCAATTCGCAAAGCTTGAAATTTAAAACTCCCTTGTTTATTAATAGTCGCACCCACCACCTTGTCGCCCACTGATTTGTCCACGGGCAAAGATTCGCCACTAATCATTGATTCATCAATGGCTGAGTCGCCTTCGATAATTTTACCGTCAACCGGAATTTTGGCGCCGGGTTTGACTATAATAATATCATTAATTTTTACTTGACTGATTGGTACCTCAATTTCTTTTTGATCGCGCCACAAAATTGCGGTCTTGGCCTGCAGGTTTAATAATTTTTCTAAGGCTTTGCCGGTTTTTAGTTTTGATTTTGTTTCTAAGTATTTACCAAAACTGACAAAACCAATGACGACAATAGTTACATCAAAATAAGTAAACTCGGGCAAATTCAGCCAATCGCGCGCCGCGGGAAAAAGAGTCACCAACAAACTGTAGGCATAAGCGCTTAGCGTTCCCAGGCCGACTAAAGTGTCCATATTGGCCACGTGGTATTTGATAAATTTAACTAAGCCCAAAAGAAACGGCTGGCCAATCCAAAATAAAACGATCGTCGCAAAAATTAAAGCTACATTATTATAAATTGGCATCGGTATTGGCATGGGGATTACCCCCCAAGCGGCCTTGGCCAAAATATCCCAAATCATTAAAACAAAAACTATTAAAGCCAAGGGCATAACAAATCTGATTTTGATTTTTTGAGATTTCAATTCTTTTTCTTTTTCGGCTTGAGTTTGGTTAAGGCCTAAGTGCTGGCTGTGATCCATGCCTGAATGTTTTTCGGGATCGTGAAGCTGATAGCCAAGTTCATTGACGGCTTGGTTCATGGCCTTTAAGTCAACTTTTTTTTCATCAAAATCAATCTGGGCTTTTTCGGTGGCAAAATTAACATTAGCCTCTTTGACGCCGGCAAGATTTTTCAGTCGGTGCTCGATGATGTTGGCACAGCTGGCGCAATGCATGCCTTGAATGTGAAGATTTTTTTTGGACATATTATTGAATAACGTTAATAGCGCCGCGGGGCACGCCCATGGCGCAAGTGATCGGATATTTTCCCATTTTGGTGGGAGTAAATTGCATAATAATATTTTGCCCCTTAACTAAAGGGATGGCCTTATCATAAAGACCGGGTATCATAATCGTGCCCATGCAGCCGGAGCCAGTATCATTAACTTGAATTTCCAAACGCACAGCTTGACCGACTTTGACGGTGAAACTATTGGGTGAAATATCATTGTTTGAAGTGTAAACAATTTTGATAACTTGAGTGGCTGATGTGGCCTGTTCGGTTGAATAGCCGCCATTGTATTGATTAGCACCAAAGATTTTTTGATATAGGCCAAATTGAAAATTTAGATTATATAAAACAAAAAAGATGATAATTAAACCGGCGGTTTTTAAGAATTGATCCGCCCATTTTTTTCCAGCAATAATTTGGTGCTGAACAAACCAATGGCTAAAAGGGGAATGAGCGTACCTAAGGCGAAAAAAGTCATAATTAGCAAACCGCGCCAGGGGCTGCCGGAAATGACCGCGGCTCCTTCGGCGACCAGAGTAAATCCACAGGGTAAAAGTAAAGTTAAAAAGCCGATAATAAGTGGCATTAATTTGCCCTGAGTAAAACTTGAGTTAGCAACTTTTTTACCAAGATTTTTTGGTGGAGCTAAGCGAAAGCGTTGCAGCGATTTTACGCCCAACATTTGTAAAGCTAAAATTACCATCAAAGCTGAAACTAAAGTGATTAGTAGCGTGCTGATAGTATTGGAGATTTTTAATTTTTGACCAATCAAACCTAAGCCAGCGCCCAACAAAGCGAAGCCGATTAAGCGGCCGGTGTTAAAAAGCAAATGTGGTTTGGTTTTTTGCCAAAAATTTTTACTTTGACCACAAAGCTGTAGCCATTGTTCGGATAAAGATAAAACCAGTCCGCCGATTAAAGCGGCACAGCTGGATACTCCGGCCAACAAACCAAAAAGGAAAAAAGCGGGGAGTGAGCTTTCAGCGCCGATATTGGTAATAAATTTCAGGCCCAAGCGGTTGAGTAAGAAAAATAAACCGATTAAAGCAACTGCGTAAAGTATGGGTAAACCCAAATTTATTTTGCCAATCGGCTGGCTCAAAATTGGCGTTTCAGAAAATTTATAACCGGCTGAGGAAAAAATTTTGTTTAATTCCTCGATGGTGGGTTTTTCTTGGTCATAAATTAAGGTCAGCTGATTTTTACTCAAAGAAACATCGGCTTTTTTTACGCCTGGATGCTTGGCGAGTATTTGTTCAATATTTATTTCGCAGCTGGCACAATGCATGCCTTGGATATAATAAATTTGCTTTGGCATATTTTTATTATTTTTTAAGAGCAATAATTAAGCGGGCACGACTATTTGTTGTACATTTTGGTTACTTTTAAAATTTCTTCAATCATTTCATTTTTTTTGGCCAAGTTGTTGGTTTGCATGGCGCCAATAAAGCAGCTTTTGAGGTGGTTTTCCATTAACATTTGATGAGCCGACTTAAGCAAACCAATAACGGCCAGGTTTTGCTGCATTACATCAATACAGTATTGACCTTCATCAAGCATATTTATAATTTTTTGCAAATGGCTTTGAGCTTTTTTGAAGTTTACGGCCGCATCATCACGCAGGGTTTTATTGGGATTTTTCATATTAATTTTGATTATTGGGTGAGTTATACCTATACCTATGGTATAGGTATGGCTAAATTATGTCAAGTTAGTTTTTTGCCTGTTCAAAATCCTTGAAAAAGGTTAAAATTATATTATGAAAAACATTAATCAGTCAGCTCTATGAGACATCGCGCTACCGGTTTAGTTATTAAAGATGAAAAAATTTTATTAATATTTCGTCGAAAGAACACTCGCGAGTATTGGGTTTTTCCCGGCGGTGGGATTGAAAAAAATGAAGATTTTCAAAAAGCCGTGGTTAGAGAAGTAAAAGAAGAAACCAGCATTGAAGTTAAGCCCGAACGCTTGTTGTATGTTATTACTTTAGATGATGGCACGATCAACGAATTTTATCTTTGTCAGTACCGGAGTGGCCAGGTGCAATTGGGTCAAACTGCCAACGAAGGTCGTGATCAATCTGAGCAAAATTTTTATGAACCCCGTTGGGTTGATTTGTCCGAACTACCTAAGATTTTGCTTTATCCCTTGGAGGTTAGAGACTGGTTAATTCAGGATTTAGCGACGGGTTTAAATAATCAAGTCAAAGAAGCCAAGTTTGTTTTATCTCAAATGAGAAAAGAATAATATGGACGATCAAGCCTTAAAGACTTTTTATCAAAATCAAGTTAATAAAACTGTTGAGTATTTGGAAAAAAAGAATCGGATTTTGTTTGTGGTCACTTCTAATCGCTACGGTAATGAAAAGGCTAAGAGCACGCTTTTGGCGGAAAAAATTGCCGGCCGTCTGGCTGGTAAAGTCAAAATTATCAATGCCGCTAAACTAAAAATATACCAGTGCGAAGGCAATGTATCGCTGACTAGTGGTAATCGCTGCGGCGCCCAAGACGCTAAGCTGAACAGTAAATCAAAAAATCCCAGCGGCCAGCATCGTTGTTGGGCCAGCATTAATAATCCGGACGATGAACTATGGCGAATTAGCCAAGAACTTTTTGCCAGCGAGGTAGTGGTATTTTTCGGCTCAATCCGTTGGGGTCAGATGAACGCGGTGTATCAAAAATTGATTGAACGCCTGACTTGGATTGAAAATCGTCACGTGACTTTAGGTGAGAGCAATCTTTTGGCTAACACGGAAGTGGGGTTGATTTGTTTGGGACATAATTGGTACGGCGATGAAGTTATAGCAACTCAGAAAAAAGTCATGGATTTTTATGGCTTTAAAGTGGTAAATGAATTATTTTGGCATTGGCAGTTTGTTAATGATTCAGGCCAAGAAAGCTTGGAATCATATCAAGAAGACGCGCGGGAATTTAAAGAAATATTTTTAAAATAACTACAACTTTCATGAAAAAAAACATTACCATTATTGTGATTCTTTTTATCGTTTTATGTTTGATTGTTTTTGCGGCTTACCAATTATTTTCGGCCAAAACTCTGACTAAATCACAAAATAATATTCAAACGACGCTAGTGGCTAGTGAAAAAAACCTAGGTGAAACGGGCAAATATTTTGAAATAAAAGCCTTGTATCCTTTGTTTGATGATCAGGCTATTGATCAGGCCATTGAAACATTTATTCAAAATCAAGTGGCTGAATTTAAAAAGAATGCCGAATTAAACAAAAATTATCCTCCGGTGGCTGAAAGCGACGCGAAGTTTGCCTTTAATGTGGCTTATAATTATTTTTTGTCCGACAAAATTTTGAGCATTAAACTGGAAGTGTATCAATACACCGGCGGCGCTCATGGCAATACTTTAGTTAAGACCTTTAATTTTTCTCTAGCTGATAAAAAAGATTTAGGTCTAAAAGATATTTTTGCTTCTGATCATGATTATTTAAAAATTATTTCCGATGATTTGATTGCCAGTCTAAAACAGACTTTAACTAAAGATGGTTTTAATGATGATGATTGGCTAAATCAGGGCGCGGGACCCAAGGCCGAGAATTTATCCACTTTTGTTTTTACTCCCTCGGGCTTAACGTTCATTTTCCAGCCCTATCAGGACGCGCCGTATGCCGCCGGTATTTTAGAATCAACTTTGCCCTACTCCAAGATTAATGAATTGGTTTTATCTCCATATCAAAATTTAACATTTAATTAAATCTATGGCCAAGAAAATATTCTTTGCGCTCCTGCTGTCTTTTTTGATGCCGACTTTAGCTTGGGCTCATCAGCCGCGCTTGGCTTCGGGGGTGGAAATGCAGACTATTGATTTGCCCGAAGTATCTAAAGCGTATTACGGCAGCCTTAAAGGCAATCCGGAGTATTATCAAATTAATGCTGCCAAAGAATTTGATTTTTATATTAATGTTTTGGTGCCCGATTTGCCGGATATCGGTCAGGACGTTTCCGTTCAGGTTTTTAGCGTAAATTCAACCAACACACCTATGATTTCTTTGGATGGTCAGAATTTTGTTTGGAAGAAATTTCATGAGGAGTTTGCCAATGACGATTATTTCAAGGGCCCGGAATATAAAACAAAATTGCCAAGCGGACTTTATACTATTAAAGTTTTTAGCCCTGATAATGAAGGAAAGTATGTGCTGGCTGTGGGTGAAAGAGAAAATTTTTCTTTGGCTGAAATTTTTAGAACTCTTTGGTTGTTGCCGCAGCTTAAATCTGAATTTTTTGGAAAAGCACCAATTATGTTTTTATACAGCATTTTTGGCGCTGGCCTGCTGGCCTTTATTGGCGCTTTGGTTTTAATTATTGCTATAATTATTTTAATTATAAAATTCGTCAGTAAGAGAAAACATAAAGATAACCAAACTTATGGCAACAGTCCAGATCTTAGTTGAGGGATTTGTGAGCGGCGATAGCGGCGAGGGAAAAACTTGTCCGAGCATTACTTTAGTTAAAGATCAGGGAATCAATTTGGTCGTTGATCCCGGCGTTTTGGATTCTCAAGAAATTCTAGTTCAGGCCTTGGCTCAAGCCGGTTTGAAAGTCAGCGATATTAATTACGTATTTATTACGCATTCTCATTTGGATCATTATCGCAACATCGGCATGTTTGCTCAAGCCAAAACCGTGGAATATTTTGGCCTTTGGGATAAAGGTTTTTGCGACGATTTGCCTAGTCAATTGAGTGAAGATATTAAAATTATAAAAACACCGGGCCATAATTACGACGCCTTAAGCTTGTTAGTTAAAACTGATTCAGGTTTGGTGGCGATTGTCGGCGATGTTTTTTGGCAGCAGGGCAGACCGTTGACTGATCCCTACGCCACTGATTTGAAAAAATTAGAACAAAGCCGTCATGAAGTTTTGCGGGCGGCTGATTTTATTATCCCGGGTCATGGACCAATGTATAAAAATACTAAATCTTAAAATTAAATTTATGCCCGAAATTATTATTGGTGGCATCTATCGTCATTATAAAAATAAAGATTATAAAGTAATTGGTTTAGCCAAACATAGTGAAACTCTTGAGGACATGGTGGTCTACGAAGCACTTTATGATAATAAAGAATCAAAGCTTTGGGTGCGACCTAAAGAATTGTTTGTCGACTCGGTTGAAGTAAACGGACAAACAGTGCCTCATTTCAAATATTTGGGTCAATAAAAATCAGCCACTATCTTGGCTGAATAAAAAACAGGCTTTGGCCTGTTTTTAGTAAACTTTGATGGTATGCTGCCAATCCGATTTATCGTTAATTAGTACGGACTGATTTTTATCTAACAAATTTAATTGAAATTTTAAGGTGTAATTGCCGGCCTTTAAACCTTTGGCGGCCAAGGTGAATTTAAATTCCGCTGTTTCCCCGGGCTTAATGCTCGATTTGTTGGCGGGTACGGCCGCGACATTTTTTCTCACCCAATCATTTTTATCATAGAAAGGGCTGGCCGCGCCGGTGGCGGTGTAGATTTCCAAAGCAGTTTTTTTAGAAAGCCAAACGGTATTTTTGCTGGTATTTTTTATTTTAATTTTAACCGCCACCGGCTTGGCTGTGTTTTTAATTTTGGCCGGTAAATTTTGGCTGGTGATTTGACTGGTGATGGAAGTGTTAGCACTGGCATTGGTTTTAGTAATTTCTCCTTCGACTAAGATAAACTTGGTAACCGTAAATATTTTTGTTGGCGTTTGCGTATTGTAGTATAAAGAAAAATCTTCGGCGATTAAACCATTTTTATCCGTGGGCGCCGTTAAACTGAAAGTAAAAGTTCCGTCTTGGCCCGGCGCCACGGTGTCTTGATTTAGTTGAACCTGGGTCGGCATGGTAAATGAACTGGTGTTTTTACCTTGGTCATTGTGAGCCAGCCAGACTTGGCCTTTTTGCCAAGTCGCGCTGCCGATATTTTTAAAAGTGATAGTTACATTTTGTGATTGGCCGGTTTTTGATACGAGACCTTGTGGCTCCTGTGAGACAAAATTGGCTTCATAGCTGCCAGAATTTAAATTGGATGCTGGGTTAGTGGAATCGTTGGACGAGGCGTTGCTTAAAGCATCAACAATAGTGTCGTCGACATAATCAATTATATCGCCAGCCGCATGAACATTAAGCAAGGCGGCTGAAACCTTAATGGCGCCATTCTTTTTTTCTAAACCAAATACACGATCAAAAACGCCCAAATTATTGATTTTCATTCTTTCACCGTCGGAGATTAAATAATAGCTGCCATCAACATTCAAGAAAGTGCCATCTTTAAATTTTACCGGGCTGCCTTTTTGGTATTGCTCCAAGGCGGCCGCTTCAATTGTTTCCATAGGCTTGGCGTTAAAATTGGTTTGCCAAACTAAGGGATCAACCAAGTATTTCATGCCGTCTTTTACCAGCCAAATGGCTCCGCTGGTGTCTTGGTATAATTTACCCTGAGGCATAACTGAAGTCGAAGCAATCATCGAACCGATGGAATAATCTTGCAAGTCTTCTTCGCTGACGCTGGTAATTTCATTGCCGGTTAAGGCCAGATGAAAATCTGACAACAAGGCTAAAGCGGACTCTTCAATAATTGGCCTTTTTTGGTTGCCATCAATCAAATAGATTTGACCGGAGATAGCTGATTTCACCAAAGTGTTTTGGGCGAATTTTATCGGTAAACCATCAGGATAGGCCGCCAAATTTTTGGCGGATGTAAAAATGGCATCAGTCAATTTATAATCTGACAGAAATAATTCCTGAGACAAAAATTTTCGTTTGGTATTATTGGTAATGAGCCAATAATTTGCATTGTCGGTTACAATTTGGCCGTCAAGAAATTTTTGTTCGGTAAAGTACCGCTGCCAAATCGTCCAAAACAGTCGATTACCGCCATTTTGCGCCATGACGCCAAGTTCCGGCGAATAACCGACATAGGGAGTATAAATGTAGAAATTGGCCGTAGCTTGATTTTGCGGCGTAACGGCAAAGCCATCGTTGGTCATGGTGGTTTTATTTATTTGAAATGAAAACTGGCCAGCCTTCTGGCGATAAATTTCTTGAGTTTCGGCCGCCGCTTCGACCTGGTTGTAAAAACCGCGGAATTTTTCTTTGCAAGTGTTATTAAAGCAGCCGTAACCGCAAGCCCAGTCAAAAGCTTTCTGCGGCGCTGAAGTGCGGCGGATTAAACCTTGTTCTTTTTCCAAAGTGGTTAGAAGAAATTTTGGGCTGATGTTGTGTTTTTGGCTGATGGTCCAAATTATTTCGGCTGCCGATAAACTTTGGCCGTCAACTTTTTGATGATAAGAAGCCAGAATGCTTTTTTCTTGTTTTAGAAAATTTTGAATGGCCGCTTGAGAAAGCGAATCCTGATCGGTTAATTCTTCGTCGGTAATAATATTGTGAGGATTGAAAGTTCGGGCAAAAATTTGCTGGGGTAAAAGCAAAACAAAAAGAGCTAAGACTCCTACTCTTAGCTTAAGGGCATTTTTTTGACGCGATTTTGTTTGATGTGAATTTTTCGTAATGTGCATAGGATATTCTATAAAATTATTCTATCATTTTTTTAACGATTTGTAAATTATTTTTTAAAGTAGTAATAATTTTTATTTTGTGTTATAGTATTAGTAGTCTAAAAGTACAAATTAATAATTGACGCTTGAAATTCAGGCGTCACCAAAGGAAGGGGGTGAGAAATAATGAAAAAGATCGCAACTTTAGCGACAGCCACAGTTTTGTTCAGCTCGATCGTGGCGCCAGCTCTAGCCGTGACCGAAGCCGTGAGCGAACAGTTTGGTTTAGGTTATGGTACCTATTTAGGTTTAGGCACGGCTGATCTTAAGACCGGAGTTATGATGATTGTTCAGTACATGCTTGGATTCTTGGGTATCATTGCCGTGTTGATTATTTTATACGGCGGTTTTACCTGGATGACAGCAGCTGGCAATGACGAAAAAGTGGGCAAAGCCAAGCAGATTATTAGCGCCGGTGTTATCGGCCTAGTTATCATTTTCGTTTCTTATGCCTTGGTTTACTTTGTTATTACGCAGATAGGCAAAGCGACCGGTGCTTCTGGTTTCTAGAAATAAAAAATATGACCACAATAAACGACTGGGGAGAAATTCTAAAAGTTTCATTAAACGAAATTTGGTTTCGTTTGGTGGATTTGATTCCAAGTATTCTGGGAGCGATTTTAATTTTTATCATTGGGATTATTGTCGCTCGAGTTTTGGGAAAAATTGTTTCCCAGGTGGTTAAAAAGATTTACATTGATCGGGCGGCCGAAACCACCGGTATTAAAAGTGCATTGGAAAAAATCGGCTTTAAAATCGAAATTAGCCAAGCCCTAGGCTGGTTAATCACTTGGTTTTTGTATGTCGTAGTTTTGGTCACGGCGGCTGATGTTTTGGGGTTAAGTCAGATCTCCGTATTCTTAACCGATATTGTCCTCTATTTGCCGAATGTGATTGTGGCCATAATTATGCTGATCGTTGGCATAATTATCAGCAATTTCGTTCAAGTCTTGGTCAAGGAAACATCTTTGGCGGCCGACTTAACAGTCGGAGACTTTTTAGCGCAAGTAGCCAAATGGGCGATTTTGGTTTTTACGGTTATGGCAGCTCTAATCCAGCTGAAAGTGGCGACGGAACTGATCCAAATTCTTTTTACCGGTTTAGTTTTTATGCTGGCGCTGGCCGGAGGTATTGCCTTTGGTCTGGGCGGCCAGGATAAAGCGCGGCAGCTACTGGAAAAAATTACCAAGAAATAATTTTACTTCGTAAGAAGTGCTTCTTAAAGAAAAATCCCGCCAAGCGGGATTTTTCTTTTGGTTTATTTTTTTCGTTAATTTATATCAGTCCAATAATTATCCAAAACAAAACCGCCAAATCATTTTTAAAATACGGCACATCAATTAGACCGTGAATTATTAGTCCAATTAACGCGGCCGCTAGACCCAACCTGTAACTAATAATTCTTAAATTAGCGTCTAAAAATAACTTTTTTAAAGATCTAACCATGATCCAAACTAGTCCGATTAAACCCAATAGTCCGGTTTCCAGCCAAAAATTTAAAAATATGTTGTGAGGATAAAGCAATGGTTCCATCTTGAGTGGATCGCGCAGCTGGTTTTGTATTTGAGCAAAACCGTTCAGACCCGCCCCAAAAATAAAATTTTTAGGCGAAGCGAGTAAGTAATTTTGAGCCATCTGCCATAAAACGATACGATTTTGGCCGGATGCGTCTTGAAAAGTTAATATTGGAAAAATTTTATTCTGAATCGGCGGCAGGCCTAGGCAGATAATCGCTATTAAAGTTAAAAGTATTATGGTTAATTTTTTGTTCCAGGCAAAAAATAAGACAAACGCCAAACCGGCCGCCAAGCCCAGCCATGTGCCTTGGGAAACCGTAAAAACTAAGGCGAGTAAAGCGAAGATAATAAAAAAGATTTTAATTAAAGTTTTTCCAATATTTTTTAAATCATCAAATACCCAACCAGAATAAATTAAAGTGATTGGCCCGATTAGTAGGCCGACGGCGTTAGGTGAAGAAAAAATTGAAGTAACGCGGCGCTGACTGGCTAAAATCCAGCCGGGTTCGGCAATACCAAAGGCAGTAAATTTTTGATAAATCGCTAAGAAAATTATTGGTAAGGCGGCTAAACCCAAGGCCCAAAGAATATTTTCCCGATCATGGTCATTTTTGGCGACATTAATTACCACGATAAAAAATAATATTGGTTCCAAAAAATAAGCCTTCCAAATACCGGCACCGGCGCTGAGGTTGGGACTAAAAAAAATAGAAATAGCTGAAGCAAGTAGGATTAGTATTATGGGTAAATTTCCTATCTTCCATCTCCCATTCGCCATTTGCTCTTCGCCATTTGCTCTTCGCCATTTGCTCTTCGCTATTTGCTCTTCGCTATTTGCTCTTTGCCATCTGCCATCTGCCATCTGCCATTCGCCATCTGCCATTCGCTCTTTGCTCTTTGCTATTGGCCATTTGCTATTGGCCATTTGCCATTTGCCAAAAAGCCAGCCAAAAAAAGTAATTAACAAGCAGAGTTCTAAATAGGTGAAAGGAACAAATCCAATTTTAGAACGAAACAAATAAGTGGGCAATAAAGCAATAGTTAAACAAACCGCTACTAGCGGTTTTTTTACGGAAAAATATCCCAAGACAAATAAAATAATTATAAGAAAAAAATTTATTTGCCACCAAAATTGATTCAAGACGGCTTGAATGTCGGCGGAAAAATCAAATATAAACATATTTTATTTTAAGTTCAAGTTTTTGTTGGGATTGGCCTGATATTCTATGATTTCCTCGGCTGACTGATTCTTATTCAAGACAATAGCTAAAGTTTTTTTATCCAAGCCGCGGAAATAAAATAAGGCGACAAAATAAATAATGCCACCGCCAACAACCGATGAAACAAATGATAAGTTTGGAAAAAAGTATAAGACCACACCCATGACCAAACTGGCCAAAATTGATTTGGTAAATATTTTTAGATTTGGCAAGAATTTTAAATGCTGGTACATAACCAAGCTCGCCGTGGCTAAAATAAAAACTTCGGTAAAAACCGTCATCCAGGCCGCGCCCCAGTAAGAATATTTGGGGATAAAAATTAAATAACCAATAACTGAAATTACCGCGTTAAGAGCGTAGTATTTAATCATTTTTTTCTGCGCTTCTAAGGCGACGACGACGTAGCCAAAAAGTCCGGCGAGATAAATGGCCGCGGTGGCTAAAAATAAAATTTTAATAATTTCCCCGGAAATGGCAAAGTCTTCTCCGGCCATTAAAACCATCAATTTACGACCGACAAAAAATCCGCCGACGACCATAGGTATAGTCATGATAATCAAAAAATCAAAAGCTGCCTGGATAATCACTTTCATTTTGTCGTAATTTTTTACGGCCGCGGTTAAGGATAAGATTGGCAGGATTAAGCCTAAAAATAAATAAGCAATATTAATTAAAACTTCCAAGACTTTATAGGGCGCGCCGTAAAGACCAACTTCGGCTTGAGAGCGAAACAACGACATGATTAAAATATCACCTTTGAAATAAATCAGGTTTAAGGCAATAGTCAAAGCAATCGGCCAAGTCTTTAGTAGAATTTTTTTCCAAATTAACCAGTCAAAACTGGGTTTTAAAAAGATTTGTTGTCGGGCGAAATAAACCAACACGCCAAAAACCATGGCGCTATCTAAAACCGTGGCGCCAATAATGCCCAAAAGACCGGCGTCAAAATAAATAACCAGGGTGATGGCGGCCAGGTAAGCGATTTTGGCGGAGATATCAGCCACCACGGTTTTGCCCATGACCAAATGTTTTTGAAACAGACTGGTCAAAGTGGAAGTCAGCGAAGAAAAAACAAAACCTAAGGCTGCGACCATAACCCCGATTTTAATTAAAGGTGAATAGGGAAAAAATATTACTACCAAGGGCGCCAAGCCGAGAAATATTAGAGAAGCGATCAAGCGCAGAGTTAAAGCATTGCTTAAAATCTTGCTTTCATCTTCTTGTGGGTCAGAAATTAGTTGAGTGGTAGTCATTTGCAGACCCAAATCAACCAAAATACCGAAAATGGTCAAAAAAGCATAGACGGTGGAAAAATAGCCGTAGCCGATTTGGCCTAAATACCGGGTAACCAAACCAAAGCCAATCAAAGCTACGGCAATGGTCAAGGCTTTGCCCAGGACTTGGATGATAGTATTTTTAGCAATTTTTGCGACAGTATTCATAGGATTATCTTAGCATAAAAGGCTTAAAACACAAATGAAAAATAAAAAAATCCTCGCAGTCTGACTGAGTAGATTGCGAGGAATCGATGTTCTAATACGCTTCAGCCTTGATCGAGCTTTTCGCCACGACCGTTACGTTTGGGCACATAACCATCGCCTCTATTCTTCGGATCTGGTTTGCTTTCCATTAACTTCCTTCCCTCCTTCTCTTTCTCCAGCCTATCCCTGGCCGCATCATCCTCTTTTTTGATTCTGATCCGATTGGCCTCAATCTGATCGGCGGCAATCTTTTTGGCTCTGGCCTCGTCGGCGGCAATCTGATCGGCGGCTTCTTTTTCGGCTCTGGCATCAGCCTTGGCTTTCTCAACAGCGGCCTGATCCTTCAAGAACTTGTCAGCGGCATCACTGGCTTCTTTCCAGCAGAGTACCGCGGCCCCCACAGTAAGCAGTTTTATCGAAATGTCGTGTCCAACACCGGCTGCTTTTAAAACTTGACCCGTTGATTTGGCTGCGACATCTTTTGCTTTCTCGTATGCTGCTTTTGACTTGTCGGCCTGGGCTTGAGTGGCAGCGACCTTGTCTGTCGTCAATTTGTCGGCACTGGCCTCGCTATTTTGTCTCTTGGCCTCGACCTTTTTTATGGCCGATTGGGTTGCCTCGAATTTGTCCAAAACAATCTTGGCCGCCTGGGCTTGGTTCAAAGCCGCTCTGGCTTTTTCCATTTTGACCAAGGCCTCGTTGAAAGCGGTCTGGGCAGCTACGAGGTTGTCGGTAGTGATCGTTTTCATCAGCAATTCACTGGTTTCAGTCCCATAAGTTTGTTCTTCAGCCATGATGCCTTGGCAAGCAAGACAAAGAAACAAAATGCTGAATACGACGGTTCCAATAGTCACAATACGGTGCTTCATCTGTTCTTCTCCTCATTCTTGCGGTTGAAGTTGCGATATGTGAGCTTACAAATAATGGTCATAAGCTCACCAGGATCCAATATTTTATTTTAGAATCCATTTGTTTGGGGTCAAAACAAACAATAATTATAAAGAGCTTTATAATGTATACAATATTTTTTATTTTTTGTAAATTTTGTTTTGTGGTTTGCGTATCGTAGTCGTCATAGTTTATCTAAAAGGAAAACCGCCGCAACAGTGAAGTGGCGGCGGTATTCGCAAGAAGATTTTTTTTTGGGGGGGGGGTTATCGGGCGCAGGTGCAAGCCACGTGCTTGCAAACTCCGCACGGCCGGGTGTCGATTGCCTGAGCGGCAATTTCTCGGACGCTCTTCCACGACCCATCCCCGCGCACTTCGGAGACGTCATAGATTTGCGCCAAACGACGGCGCAAACTATTGGCCTCCGCCTCGAGGAGCTCTACGCGGTCAGTTTGCTCTTCAAGCCGCGCCTCGAGATCCTCGATTTCCTTTTTGGCCTTTTCCAGGGCCAATGAGGTCTCGTGAGCGTCATAGAAGCGCCAGTCCGGGAACTCAATCGCCCGGTGGTACGAGTCCCTCTGAATGGGGCGGCTGCAACCGCGCGCATCACAAAGGAGGTGCTCGCCTGACTCACATACAATGCGCCAGGCAAAGGGCGAAATCACCGTGATCCCCATGTCGTTCAGGAAACCGAAAACTTCCTGTTGGACGGTTTCGTCGTTCGGATTAATGAGGGTGTCTTTGGCAGTAATCAGAGTACGCATGTCCATTCTCCTTGCGTTGGTCGTTAAAACGACCCTTGCTTTGAGATTTTTGTCTGGCAAAATGCCTTTGAATCGCGCCATCTGGCACAAATCCGACAAAACTCTGCCTTGGGCAGAAATTAGCAGGCAAACCTACCTGTTAATTACTACCCAAGGTAATTTTTAGTATTATAAAAGAGCTTAAAAAGTATAGCATAATTAGTTACATTTGTCAAGCATTTAGCCAGAATTTGGCTAAAATTATTCATTTCATTGACAAAACGGTTTTTGTATGCTATACTGTTTATAGAGAGTTGGTAAAAGACTCTCTTTAATAGACCAAAAATCGTTAAAATAAATAAAATTAAAACAAAAACAAAAATATGCAAGCTATTCAACCAGGACATTTAGTTTTATCCCTTTTTGGGATGGCTAATAGCCAGACAATTGATAAAAGAGCCCAAAACCTGAGCATCGCTTTGAATTTAATCGGTGCTTTTATTGTTTTTTTGGCCGCGGTCTTTGTGCTAAATCTTGTGCTAACCAGTTTTAGTTTTTCCGGTTTTGGTCAAGCCAGCCTCACCCAAGAAAAAACGGCTTATTTGCCCAGCCAAGCTGTTAGTTCGCAGTTAAGTCAGGGCTATTATTTGCTTCAATAGTTTTTCGCCCGCATAGCGCCGCATATTTTTGCGGTCAAAACCTTGGGCGTATAATATAATTTGTTCTTTAGGACTAAGACAATCAAAACAAAAACAAAAATATGCGGCCTAAGCCGTATATTTTTTTAAACTGTTTTTTAATTTAGCCTTTGGGAAAGATTTGTGATTCCGGCATCGCTGAATCAATCAGGCGATGCTTTCTTTTATTTTCTTCCACCAAAGAATCGATTTTTTTCGCGACCATGTCCGGATGAGGCACTTGCTTAAAATCAAATCTTTGCTGTTCGCCGGCGGTTTGAATAAAAACATTGCCGTAACTGAGAAAGGTGTTAAAAAATCCTTTCATCTCGGAAGTAATATCTTGAATGCGATAAAGTTGCTGTTCGGAAAACGTGCGATTAAACAAACCGTGTAGTTCAATATCAATCACTCTTTCATTGGTTACGATCCAAACATCCAAATAGTAATCCGCAAAACTAAAAAAAACAAAAACCCAAAGATAAATATAAAAAAGTGAAGTAACGGAATAGGTGATTGGTATTATCAGCTCTGGGGGCAAAAGATTTATGACAAATCCGCCGAGAATTACGTAGACGGGGATGGGAATAATGGCAATAAAAAGCCAAAGCAGCATTTTAGTAAAAATAACAAAAGGATGACGGCGCAGCAGAAGAATAATTTTTTCCCCTTCAATGCGGTGGGGGACAAAAAAATGAATCATAATTTAGAAAAAATTTGTTGAAGTGTTGATAAAATTCAATTGGACAATTTGTTGCCAGTCAATTTGGCTCATGAATTCCCAGGAAATAAATAAAATGCCCGCGGTAATACCCAAAAAAAATATTAATAAAAAAATATTGATTACAGTCAGTAGGCCAAAGCGAATCATGTGATAAGCGATAAAGAAAGTAAACAACAAGGCGATGGCGACAAAAATTAAGTAAATGATGTAGATAATTGATAACGAAAAAATCATAATAATTTGATTATATCAATTTATTTTGATTCAAGCTATTTTCTAAGCCAAGATGTTGATAGGCTAATTCCGTAGCCATGCGACCCTTGGGCGTGCGTTTCAAAAATCCGGTTTGCATTAAAAATGGTTCGTAAACATCTTCAATGGTGGCCATCTCTTCGCCCGTGGCGGCCGCGATAGTATTTAAGCCTACGGGCCCGCCGGAGAATTTAGTGATGATAATTTCCAAAATTTTTCGATCAATTTCGTCCAAACCGTATTGATCAATATCCAGCATAGTTAAAGCTTGATCGGTAATATTATGATCAATCTTGCCATTAGCCTTGACTTGAGCGAAATCGCGGACGCGTTTTAGTAAGCGGTTGGCGATTCGGGGAGTTTTTCTGGCGCGGACGGCAATTTGCTGACTGGCCGGCTCGTCAATTTCAATATCCAAAATTTTGGCGGCGCGGTTAATGATTTGACCGATTTCATTATCTTCGTAAAAATTCAAATGGTAAATATTGCCGAAGCGATCGCGCAAAGGGGAGGAAAGCAGGCTAACTTTGGTGGTGGCGCCGACAATGGTAAACTTTGGCAAGTCCAAACGCAAAGTTCTGGCCGACGGACCCTTGCCGATGACAATGTCCAAGGCATAGTCTTCCATGGCCGGGTACAAAATTTCTTCAATGATTTTATTCAGGCGATGAATTTCATCAATGAATAAAATATCGCCATCTTCGAGATTGGTTAAAATCGCGGCTAAGTCGCCCGAGCGCTCCAGAGCCGGGCCGGAAGTGACGCGCACATTCACGCCCATTTCATTGGCAATAATATGAGCCAGAGTGGTTTTGCCTAAACCCGGCGGGCCGTATAATAAAACATGTTCAATTGGTTCTTTTCTGGCTTTGGCCGCACCCATGAATATTTTCAAATTTTCTTTAATTTTGGCCTGGCCGATAAATTCATCGAGCTTTTTCGGCCGCAAAGTTGCTTCGAAATTTTCTTCCGATTTTTGTTCTTTGGGGTCGCCCAAACGCTCTAATTCTTGCTCATTTTTATTATTCATATCAATCATATCTTACCTTTTTATTAATAAAAAAACAACCGGATTAATCCGGCGTTTTTTATTATTTAAATACCAAAACGGGTTTTAAAATAGTCTTTGGGGCAAGTGTCAGCGTCAAAAAGTTCATTAATTTCTTTGTTTAATTTATGGATATAATCAAAGAATTCCTGCTGGCTGAAAGCTTGTAAGCCAAGATTCTGGCAGACATTTAAAATTTCTTGAGTAGCTTGGTCTTTATCATCATTTTCGTCAACCATTTTTTCCGCTTCGAAGTAGTAACTGTGTCCATTGGGCACGCCCACCAAAGCAAATTCCACGCCTTGATATTCAAACACGTCAATTTTTCTTTGGCAGAGCATGCCTTTGGTCAAGTCTAAAACTTTAAAAATTTGTACCAGTGAATCAAATTGGCCTGGCTGAGCAAAAGCGGAAATTTCTTCGCGCTGATCTGAACCACCCCACTGGCCGAGCTTGATAATTATTTCCGGCACGCCATTAGTCGCGCGCAGGCGGATGTCGGTTGTTTGATTTTCAATGCTGCCGGGTAAAAAATTCGAGTAAGCAATTATCACCCGATCTTTTTCGGTTAATTTTTTCCCTTCGCGGCTAAATTTCTCTTTTAATTCCTCAAGTTTTTCTTTAGTCAGCTGGCCGCGAATTTCCACTTCAATGTTTTTGGGCATATGTTCGATTGATAAAATTTATTTTGGCTAGATTTAGCTTATCAAATAACTTCTGAGAATGCTATATGTTATTTTGTCAATTACGTAGCTTGATTAGCGTTTTTATTTTTTTTGATACCAAGCCATCCTCTGCGGAATCAATTGTTTCGCCTTGTCCCGGCTGTATTGGTTTAAGAATTTGGGCATTCTTGAAATCTCTACTTCTTGAATAAATTTTTTATTGGATTCAAAATCAAAGGTTGGTGTAACTGTTTTTATATCCAGTCCGCTTAGTATATCGGCTTCCATTAAAACTATCTCGTCGATATCTTTTAGTTGGTCAATTTTGTCATGTACCTTAACCAGATGGATACAACGTTGTTTTTGTTGCTCGGTTAAAAAGGAAAAGAATTTATCGTTTAATAGGGCGGATAGCTTTTTGGCGCCAATAACCATATGCTGATCTTTGGCGTTTTGGACGGTTTGGTAATCTGTTGGTTGGCCATTGATGAATAAACCGGCATAGCCCCAATCATGGGCATAAGCAGCAATTATTAATACGGTTTTATCAACTTTAATATCTGGCGAATATTTTATAATTCGTTTGAGATAAGCCACCACTCCGGCCGTATGCGGTTTATCCCAGTTGGGTCGGCCCTTTTGTAAATCTGGGTAGATTTTTTTCTTTAAAAAAGCTTCAAGCTTAGTTAGGTTTGACATGCTCGTAAAAAAAATAAGTTATGCCCCGTGAACTTGGTTAATGAATTCCACTTGAAATAGAGCGCCGTGAAATAATACGGCAAAATCACGTTTGATTATGGCCTCAACTTCCTGCCGAAATTCATCAGGAATCAAATTTTTCTTTACCAGTGGACAGGAGTTATCCCAATAAAATAATTTTACAATTTTTTGGTCGAAATCAATTGAATCCCAATCCAAGCAGAAAGGATATATTTTGCAGTCAATTGGCCTGGGGTCAATGTCTTTATTTAAAGAATGGGTTAGAAATTTGCATCTTTTTCCATCTGAACAATTCGTAAATTGCACCCGGTCGTTTACGAATTTTATTTTAATCCCCAGGGAAGTAATATAATCCTTAAGTCGTTCATGAAAAGCAAGATACTCATTTACCCATTCCTCAACGCGATCGTCGTCGCAGCAAGTATCTTCGCAAGAATCATGTTTGCAGCCTGCTAGCTGTCCTTCAATGAATTGTTTTGATGTCATAAAATAATCGCCTTGGTTTTTTTAACCATCAAGGCTATAAATAATATTTATTTAAAATAAATAATAGCTCAGGGTGAAATTTTTCCCCGTTTTTAATCATTTCCTCTATCTGTTTAAGATCAAATGCGCTTACTTCGGAGATTACTTCCAGATCAGGATTAAACAATCCATCGTATTGTGTTTTAAAAGTTACCAAGAATTTGTCTGGCCTGCCGGCTACTTCATAAAAATCTTTACCTACAAACTCCAGTTCGCTGGTCGTGCCCAGCTCTTCTTCGTATTCCCTTAAAGCCGCCTGTTCGTATGTTTCTCCCGATTGAACATGTCCGCCAACGGCCGTTGACCAGTGATTGGGGCAAAAGGCAACTTTGGTGCTTCTCTTCTGCAAAACCATTTTATTATCTTGGTTGAAAATAATGACATGGGCAATTCGGTGGCACAGGAGTTTTTTATAAACATCCTCTTTGGCTGCCCGATTAATCACCTGGTCATTTTTATCTACGATGTCTAAAAATTCCATATAAGTTATTCTTTTAGTTTAAGATAAAAAATATGCTACCCGACTTTTTATAGTGTCAATCAAAGCGGCTTTTGTCCTCAGTATTCTCAAATTTTATCTTTAGTGTTTTGTATTCCTGACCTTTGGTGATAATTAGCAGGTTGCAGGGAAGCCGCAGTTTTTGAGTTGGTATAAATAATTGTGTAGTGTTTGCATCTTGCCGGTTGCTAAACTGTCGGGCCAAAACGGCAATGGAACAAAATAGTAAATAAAAATGACCAGCAGTATAAGCCATGTCAACAACATTATTATGCCAATAGTAATCTTAGTTTTTTTGTTCATAAGTTTCGAGTTTAAACTTAATTATAGATCACGTTTTTAGCCTGGTTGAAGTTTTTAATTCTGCATCATGGTACAATTTTCTAAACACGTAAGTAAGCGAGCAATTTGGGTGAGCAAGCTAAACAAATTAGTAATATGTTTTGCCGGGCCTATGGTGTATATATTACCTGTTGCCAGCCAAATTATTGACAGATTGTAGTCGTAATCTATAATTGAATCAGTTCTTTATGGAGGAGAAGATCATGAATGAGACATTTTGTGGATTTTGCAACCGTATTTTTGCAGATGGTCGTTCTCAATGCGATTGTGGTCGCACGACCGCTTTGATGACAGACGCTCATCGAGCTCCTAACATATTTTTGCTTTCGGGTCTTGGTTCGGCGCCAATGTGGAGTCCTGAACGTCCAACTACCGATCACGATCCTGTTGTCGAGGCCTTTAGGCGCTATGGTTGTGGGGGAGAGGGTTAGTCAATCTGGTGTATCCAGTTTTAAATAGCCCACTCCTTTTTTATATAGTTTTATACCCTAGGCGTTTTAATTTTGTTCAAGTCGCGAAATTTTTGTGACTAGGCCTGGTTGAAGCTAAACACTCAAACAATCGGCTAAACAAATTAACAATTTTTATTCAATAAGATTTCGTCAATCTTATTTTTTATTTCTTCAAAGTTTATATTATAGCTATGCTTAACATGAAAATTTTTAATGCCCGAAGTGTCTAGAATTTTTTTAACTTCACTGTCTCGTTTTTTCCGATCAGGGTAATTATGTGTTTTTCCATCGTATTCAATCGCGAGCACTGGCTGGTAATAGGGCAGTTCAAATATTACGAAATCAATTGTTTTTCGATCAATCTTGTTACGCCAACCCATAGCTTTGCTTCTTGGGACGGTTGTTTCGACCACACTGCCCAAAACGACTTGGGGAAAAACTACATAGTTATTTGGCGTAATCTTAGTTAATTCTTCAAAGAATTTTCTTTCCGGAATGTTCATTAGAAATTCCTTTCTTTTAAAGGGCAGATCGTGAGCTGTTAATTTTATGAGGACTAAAAGTTTGTCTTGGAAAAGATAAAAAATAATCTCTAGTACAAAAAATGAAATTACTACTAATAAAAATTTATCCATGTCTAGAGGGGTTGAATTGGATAATAAAAAGCTAAATATAGCTTATCAAATAATCTTTAAAAACGCTATATAAACAAAAAAACATAGCTTTGGGCTATGTTGCCACTATATTGTTGAGATCTGGTGATCCGCCTTTGGCAAACGATCTTTTACTTAAACTTTGGATAACTTACGTCCAGGGTAGCGAAAATGGTATAAAGCAATGCTGGCCGCAACGGCAACATTCAAAGATTCTTTTTTGCCAATCATAGGGATTTTAACCACTTCATCAGCCAATTTTAAAATGGCCGGACTAACGCCTTCAATTTCATTGCCCACCACCAACGCCATAGGAAAAGTCGGTTTAAATTTTGGCAGAGAGGTACTGACTTTTTCGGTTTCTAAAACTATAATTTTTACGCCTTGTTTTTTTAAATTTTTTATCACTTGGTGAGTTTGTCGCTTACTCTCCCAAGGCAGCCAAGTCTCGGCTCCCAATGCGGTTTTAGAGATTTCTTTTCGCGGCGGACAGCCAGTATAACCGGTTAAGTAAATTTTTTCTACCCCAAAAACGTCGGCGCAACGAAAAAGAGAGCCAACGTTAAAAAGGCTTCTGATGTTTTGTCCGACGAGATATATTGGCTGATTTTTGCTTGTTGACATAAATGTAGTTTTATAATATTATAGTTATTGTTTTAGTGCAAGAAAAAATTATCATTATTAATCCCTTGGGCGAGTGGTGGAACTGGCCTGCCCGCATCGCTACGCGAAGCGTTGTGGGCGAGCATATTAAACCGAAATTAACTTTAAACAAAGAATCTAAATTCAATAGTAAACGTGGGCGAGTGGTGAAACTGGTATACACGAAGGACTTAAAATCCTTTGGCTGAATAAGCCGTGTGGGTTCGATTCCCACCTCGCCCATTTTTTATTCGGGCGCATAGCTCCCGCCTGCATTGCCTGCGGTAAAGCATGGCGGGCACAGCAGCTGGCAGTTGATAATTAAATAATAAATATAATCTTGGGCGCATAGCTCAGCTGGTAGAGCAGTTGCCTCTTAAGCAAACGGTCGCAGGTTCGAGCCCTGCTGCGCCCACCATAAAGTTTTAACGCAAACGGTCGTCCTGCCGAGGCGGACGGCGCTGATATTTAGCAAATCTTGCATTTTCTGATGATTTTGCTATAATAATTTCTGTTAATATCCCAACGTATCAATAAACTTGCTTAGTGAGAGCGGGTGTAGTTCAGTGGTAGAATGTCTCCTTGCCAAGGAGAAGATCGCCGGTTCGAATCCGGTCACCCGCTCTGACTAAGTAAGTAACAAGCAAGTAAATAGATGCAGCCAATTAGGCTGTATTTTTGATTTATAATTTTAATCATTCTTTGCATTTTTAGCGACTTCTTTCTATAATTAAAGCAATCTTATGGACATTATCTTAAACAACAAAACTTTAAAGTCAGCTTTGGCCGATGAGGCCAGCTATTTGCTTGAGCGACAAAAGCATACGCGTTATGAAATCATTGGCCAGCCAAAAAAGATTCGCCGGATTTTGATTCAAAGCGTGGCCTTTGCTTTAACAGCTGATCAAAATAATAAAGTGCAGGTGCAAAAGAATCGTTCCATTTACATTGTGGATGGTATTATTCGTGACGTTTTTTTGGGCAAAAATAAAATTCCCAGAAATAAGATTGATTTAATTTATGATGCCGGCAAAAGAAGCGGCGTGGTGGTAACGCCGGGGTTTATTAATGCTCATGCTCATCCGCCCATGTATTTGCTGCGGTCTTCCATGACTTTGGATAAAGGCAATATCGTGGATCAGGTGGAGAAAATGGCTCAGCTGGAAGCACAAATGAATGATCAGGATTTTTTTCTCAGCGCGGTGGGTGATTTTACCGAAGAACAAAAAGACGGAATCACGACGACGCTTAGTCATTATGGAGTTTTTGATCCAGTCGAGAGGGCGGCGCACATGACCAAGCACCGTGTCATCAACGCCATTTCCGCGGTTTCAAATTCTCATCCGCAGAATACGCCCAAACTGATCGAAAAATATTTTAAAAACAGGAAAAATTATTTTTCCCAACCGGCGATTTCCATTCATTATCTTCATCGGGCCAGTCCCAAGCAATTGGAAGAAATAAAAAAATTAATAAAAAAGTATAATGTTTTATTTACCATGCATGCGGCTGAAACCGAGACTTGGGTTCAGGAATGTCTGAAAAAATTTGGGAAGCGCACGGTGGAGGTTTTGGTTGACTTTGGTTTAGCTAATTCAAATTTGATTTTATCTCATGCCATTCATTTATCTGATCAGGAAATTGATTTGGTTAAAAAATATAAAATTGGTGTGGTTCATTTACCTACTTCAAATAAAATTCACAAAAGCGGGGAATTACGCTATGCCCAGTTTGTCCGCGCTGGCGCGGCCAATCGTTTATGTCTTGGTACCGATAGCGTAATTTCCAAAAATAGCTTGGACTTATTGTCCGAGGCTTTGCAGATGCGTATTATGCATCAAGACCGGCAGCGGGTTTTATATGAAGATTTATTTAAGATGATGACCTCGCAAGCCGCGGAAATTTTGAAGCTGGGCAAGGTGGGCCGAATTTTACCCGGCTATCGCGCCGATTTGGCTTTTTGGAAATTGCGGGATCGCGGTTTTATGCCTTACAACGAAAGCAAGCCAATCAGTTTGATCGGCAATATGATTACTCACGGCGGCCGCAATGTCCGGGATTTGATGATTAATGGTGAATTTGTTATTACTAATCGTCTTCATAATTTAATCAACGAAAGTAAATTGATGACGGAATTGCAGGCCGCGCACATGAAATTAAGAAAACGCTTGGGAGAATAAAAAAATAATAAATAATAAAATAAAATTATGAGTAGCAAAAAAATTTATTCTCTTTTGATTTTGTTACCTTTGGCTCTATTGGCGGCCGGTTGCGGCAAGTCAGTGGTTCAGCAAGTCATTGAGCAAAAAACCGGCGTGGAAGTTAATTCTCAAGGTAATCAGGTTAAAATGTTGGACGAAAACGGTAACACGGTAACTGCGACCATGGAACAGAAGTTACCGGATAATTTTCCCGCCGCCGCGCCTTATTATAAAAATGCCAGAATTATTCAAGGCACATCTCTGGTTATTACCGACGGCACGAGTTATGGTTTAATTCTAGCCACAAATGATTCGGTGGAAGATATTTTAAAATATTATCGCCAGGAACTAAAGAATAACGGTTGGGCGATAAGTGTTGATTCCAGCATGAACGACCTGTCAACGATTGGCGCCCAGAAAAACGAGTTAACTTTTAATTTGATTATCATGCCTAATGAAGATAGCAGTTATTCAGAAAAAATTAATATTTCTGAAACTGTCGTGACGGAAAAATAAGGCATATAAAAAATCTTTTCCAAACTTGGAAAAGATTTTTTGTTTAAACAAAACTATTTAGAAAAGACAAAGTAATCTTGGTTGAGCTGATCTTTTTTTGACAAATCTTTTGGTCGAAGTAAATAAACACCTTTGTATCCCTGAGCTAAGGCTTTTTCTATAAGTTGGTCATTGTTAGGATCAATTAAGACTGATTTAGGTGAATTGTTATCCAGACTGGCAGCTTCGGCCAATTGACCCGAAGCGACTGCTTGCGCCCAAGCTTGGGGCTCGACTTCTTCGGTCAGTGATTTTCTAATTTTGTAATCAATTTTTTCATGACCAGAATCGTCAGCCTCTCTTCTAATATCTTCCATTTGATAGCCCAATTTAAGATGAAGTCTGAAGCTAGCATTATTGCCTTGATCAATTCGGGAAACAATTGATTTTTTGCCGGAGTCTTGAGCCATTTGAATCTGTTGTTGAGCCATGACTTCGCCTAGGCCGCTATTTCTTTTATCCCCGGACACTACTACGCCGCCGGCGCCGGCCTCGTCATCCGTTAATTCCCGTCCCATGGTGCCATTTTCTAACACCACTACACCGGTGGCGACAACTTTATCATCCTCTTTGATAACGGCTACGGCTAGTTTATTGTCGTGTATCTGTTTTTGGCGGAAGTCAATCATTTTCTCAAAGGTACTCTTAGGATTTATGGTGGAAAATCCCTGATCAATTTCAAACTGGTAATAATCGGCAATGGCTTGTTTGTTTTTGGGATCAACTATTGAGATTGGAATTTCAGATTTTTTTTCCGCGCTTGTTTGCAAGCATCTATCACATGGGGGAAAATTGCCATGAATACACATGCCCTCCAGCTTTGCTTGTTCTTTGTTATCCATATTGATTAAATAAAGTCGCTTTGATAATTTGGTGCTTGTTGGATTTTTTGTAAAGAATGAGGGTGGCTCTCGCGTAAGCCGGCCGCAGAGATGCGGACAAATTCCGCCTTTTTTTGCAGTTCAATAATATTATCAGCGCCGCAATAGCCCAAGCCTTGTTTTAAGCCGCCGACTAATTGATAGATAATATGTTTGACCGAACCTTTATAGGGCACATGACCAACCACGCCTTCGGCAATCATTTCTTCCGGACTTTTTTTATCAGCTTGCAAATAACGATCCGAAGAGCCTTTTTGCATAGCATCGATTGAACCCATGCCACGATAAACCTTCATTTTTTGGCCGTCAATTTCTACGACTTCGCCTGGGGCTTCGTCAGTACCGGCGAATAAACTGCCCAGCATGACCGCGGCCGAACCGGCCGCTAAGGCTTTAACGATATCACCGGAGAATTTAATGCCGCCATCGGCGATAATCGGAGTCTTGGTTTTCTTGGCGACTTTGACGGCATTCATGACCGCGGTTAATTGGGGCACGCCGATGCCGGCAATTACGCGCGTGGTACAAATTGAACCCGGACCCACGCCGACTTTGACTACGTCCGCGCCCGCTTTGATTAAATCAGCCGTGGCCTGGCCGGTGGCCACATTGCCACCGATAATGACCACTTTTTTGCCAAACATTTTCTTTAAAATTTTTATCGTTTCGGTTACTTTGTAATAATGGCCATGAGCCACGTCAATAACAATTACATCCACGCCGGCGGCCACTAAAATTTTGGCTCGGTCAATCGCGTTTTGACCTACGGAAACCGAAGCGCCGCAGAGCAGGTTTTTCGCTTTAACTTTTTTAATCTCTTCGGCCTGGCGTTCGGCCGGCATGCTTTTATGAATAATTCCCAGGCCGCCGGCCTCAGCCAAAGTGATAGCCAATTGGCTTTCGGTAACGGTATCCATGGCCGCTGAAAGCAGGGGAATGCCAAGTTTAATTCTTTTCGTCAAAAAAGTTTCAGTTGAAACTTGGCTGGGCGAAGAACTCGATTTTTGGGGGACGAGCAAGACGTCGTCAAAGGTTAGGGCTTCTTTCATAGTAAGCAAGATAAGTAATATTGGCGAGATAAGCAAGATAAGATTTAAGCCAAAAGGTTCTTTTTTTGAGATTGGATAAAACGGTAGAGAAGTCTGCCGGTTTGTTCAGCCAAATCATTAGCTTGATTATACGCTTCTTGGTTAATAAAATTTAATTCAAAACTTAGTAATATTTGATATTTTAATTCCTCCAAAGAGCTATCGGCGATATTGAAAAAATTTAAACTGTTTTTTAAAGATTTTCTTCTTAAGCCTTCGACTAAATTTGAAGGTACGGAAACCGCTGCCCGTCTCATCTGATTAGCCAAAGAAAATTGTTCTTGAGGAGGAAAATTTTCCGTAATTTTATAAATCAGCTTTGTTAGACTGTGGGCTCTTTGCCAAACTAAAAGATCTTTAAAGGTACTAAACGCCATAATTATAATGATTATTTATAAATTGGCGCTATGTTGATTTAAATAACTATTTTATCTTGCTTATCTTGCTTAAAACGTATTTTTCCGTGTTATACTTTATTCTAACTAAAATTTAGGATATAATCAATTTATGAAAAATACTCAAATTGCCGTCATTGATTTCGGCTCTCAGTACACTCATTTAATTACCCGGCGCATCAGGCAGCTGGGTGTTTTAGCTAAAATCTACACCCCGACGGCTGATTTAAAAGAATTAAAAGGGGTTAAGGGCGTAATTTTGTCCGGCGGGCCTAATAGTGTCTATGACAAAACCGCGGTGGCCTATAACCCAAAAATTTTAGAGTTAAAAATTCCCATTTTAGGTTTATGTTATGGCCATCAGCTTTTGGCCCAGCATTTTGGCGGTCAGGTCGCGCCCGGTAAAGTAAAAGAATATGGTTTCGCGGAATTAAGCCTGGTTAACTCCAGTCCGCTTTTTAAGTGCGTGCCAAAATGCTCAAAAATTTGGATGAGCCATGGCGACGCGGTCAGTCTTTGGCCAGAAGGCTTTTTAGTTTTGGGACAAACGGCTGATTGCGCGGTCGCGGCCATGAGCCATGAGGCCAAGAAAATTTTTGGTTTGCAATTTCATCCGGAAGTGGCTCATTCGGCTTATGGTTTGAAAATGCTGAATAATTTTGTTTTTAATATCTGTCATTGTCAAAAAGACTGGTCGCTGGATCAATATTATAAACAAATTATTAAAGACATAAAAAAAACGGTGGGCAAACGAAAGGTTTTTCTTTTGGTTTCCGGCGGCGTGGATTCTTCGGTTTGTTTCGCTCTGCTGGAAAAAGTTTTGGGCAAAAAAAGAGTTTTTGGTTTGCATATTGATTCCGGCTCAATGAGATTAAATGAGTCCAAGCAAGTCCAAGCGGCTTTGAGTCGGGCGGGATTTTCAGATTTACATGTGTTTGATGCCACTGACAAATTCCTCGCGGCCGAAACTAGGGTAGTAGAGCCGGAGATTAAGCGGCAGATTATCGGTAAAACTTTTTTGGCCGTCAAAGACGAAGTGATGAAAGAATTGAAAATGAAACCTAAAGATTGGGTTTTAGCTCAAGGCACAATTTATCCGGATACGATTGAAAGTGGCGGCACTAAACACGCGGATAAAATTAAAACTCATCATAACCGCGTAAAAGAAATTTTAAAATTAATGAGTTTGGGGGCTTTAGTTGAGCCGTTGGCAGAATTATACAAAGATGAAGTTAGAGAAATTGGAAAAAAATTGGGCTTACCCAAATCTTTACTGCAACGTCATCCGTTCCCCGGACCTGGACTGTTTATTCGCGCGCTTTGTGCCACGGGGCAGGAAAAAATTGAGAACTTGAAATTTGTGAATCAAAAATTAAAACAAATAGTCGGGGTGGATTATAAAATTTGTGTTTTGCCGATTAAGAGTGTCGGCGTTCAGGGTGATAACCGGACTTACCGCCATCCGGCCATTATTACCGGCTCGCTTGATTTTGCCAGGCTGCATGATTTGTCCGTGAAAATTACCAATGAAATTAAAGAAGTAAATCGCGTGGCCTATTTAGTCTCCCCCAAAGACACAGAGTTGTCCAAAATAAAGATTAAAACCGGATATTTAACCAAAACCCGCTTGGACTTGCTGCGCCAAGTTGATGATTTGGTAAATCGTGAAGTTTTAAAAAATAAATTATATACAAAGATTTGGCAATTCCCCGTAGTTTTGGCGCCGCTGACTTTGAACGGAGGAGAAACTATAATTTTGCGGCCGGTGGAATCCGAGGAAGCCATGACGGTGAATTTTTATCAGATGTCAGAAAATATTTTAAATAGTTTGGCACAAAAAATTCTAAAAATTTCCGGCATTGATTTAGTTATTTACGACATTACCAATAAACCCCCGGGCACGATCGAGTGGGAATAGTCGGTAAACAGTTTGAAGCCGCCACGAGGCGGCTTTTCAAATAAAAAAGGCCGATGAATCTTTCGACTTCTTCGGCCCGTGTTCAATTCTGGTGATTGCCCAACTTGGACGTGTTCCCTTGATTGCCAGGGCAAAACGCCGTGTCAAGCCGGCTGCGATTGCAAATAGCAGTTTGGCACTGCTGGCCGGATAGCTCCAAACCTGCCAGGCAATGGCAGATTGGGCATAATGATCGGCTATCCGTCGTCTGGTAGATGCCACTACATTGTGTGGCCAGCGCTCCGCAGCCACATTGGTTTTTGGTAACCGGCGGTGGGTGGCTTTTTTTCTCATCACACATCGGGGTTCCTCCAAAGTTAATAAGCAGTTTCCACGATTTATTATTTTAAGTTATTTCATTATTTATGTCAACTCTAATTCGGCAGATATGGATTAATGCAAGAATAGATTTTTTAAACCTTGGCCAATAGTTTCAAAAATGTTATCTACAAATCTTTTAAGTTTATTTTTAGATTGATTTGGGATGTTATTGTCTAACTCAACTCCCAAAACTTTAGCCGAGGTGGAAGTCGGTTGGGTTGGTTCTTCTGTTTTCGGGCTATCAATGACGTTAGTCTCGTTGGGCGTTGGCGTCTGGCTGCTTTGCCAATTATAATTTTCATCTCGGACTAAACTCACACCCGGCTTGGCTTTTTGATAATTGGCCTGGTCAATTATTTGATTGTTTTTAGTTAAAAATCGGACTTGATCTTGATCATTGTTTAAAGCCACCTTGGTTTGAGAGCGAAAGAATGCCAGATATTGGTTAGGTTTTATAACCGTACCGGCCGGTATTTGATAAGGTTTGGTTTTATTGGCCGCATCATCAAGATATAATCCGCCCAAGTCGTAAGGATAACTTTCTTCGGAGAAAAGTTCGATAAATTCGTTGTTATTTTCATCGGTTTTTGGGTCGGGCAGAAATTCGGAAATAAAAATATTGGGCAAAGACTGATTAAATAGTATTGCTTCGGTGGTGGTGGAATTTATGTTTGATGTCGCACTGGTCGTGGTAGAGTTTTCTTTTTCTACTGCCTCAGTTTTAATATCTTGAATTTTAATTTTTAATTTTTCCGTGCTGCTGGCTTTTTCGTCAGCCATTACTTTCAGCAAAATTTCATAATTTCCCGGCCGAAGATAAATTTGATTGGCCACGGCGCCCTCGGTAACGCGGCCGTCGCCGAACGACCATATAAATTTTAGGTCGCGATTTTTTGGATCGTAAGAATCCGAACCGTCAAAGGTTAAAAATTGATTGACTTGGCCCAGGTTGGGCCCGCTGATTACGCCCATGGGCAAGATGGGCAAATCGCAATAGTTTTCTTTTTCCGGCGTTGGTTTGTCCCAGCAGGTTTTGCTCGGATGGTCTAATTCTGGATTTTTTTGAAAACTTTTATCTTCCAAGGCCGCTGTCTTGTAGCTTATTTCGTCAAGCAATTTATTGTTGGCCGCCCAAAGACTGACTTTTTCTTTATTATTATTCAAAATCAGCTTGGTATCTTTTCGATAGAATGTCATTATGGCCTGTGGCGCGAGAGTTTGTCCGGCTAACGAAAATTTTTGCTGGTTAGAATTTTTGATTTGGCAGCCGGTCAAATCAAGCGATCGATTAGAGATATTCTTCAGCTCAATGAATTCCTTTTCGCTATCCGGTCCTTGGGGATTGGGCAGAATTTCATTGATGATTAATTCACCTTTGGAAATTTTTGAAATTTCTGCCGGTGGGATTGAGCTGGCTGATGAGGCGGCCGTGTCTTGGGTAGAGGAATTTTCTGTGGCTGACTCGTCATCTGTTGCGACCGGGTTTTCCTCGGTGCTCGTGGCGATTGAATTTTGTGTTTTGGGCGTGCCATCAGGCAAAAGACTGTTTTGCCAGCCGGCTTCAGATTTTTCCATGGTTTTTTTGTTCTCGTTTTCTCCGGCCGGCCAGCCGGCCGAAGCATCAATTTGGTCAATCAAATTATTGGCATTATCATACAATTTTAACCATTCACCATCATTACCCATGGAGCCGGAATAAATTTGATCCGCGCTGACGCTAGCGACGGTTGAGTCGTCGGTTCTTTCCAGTAGAAAGTAGCCGGCTGGCGCAATTTTTCCGGTTAGATTGATTTTTGGGCTGCCATCGCTGGCTTCCAAAATCCAGCCGGTTAAATCAATTTCCGCCGCGCTTGGATTATACAATTCCAGCCATTCGTCATTGGCTGAGACGGTTGTGCCCATCCAGGCAATTTCGTTAATCAAAACATCGCCGGGGTTGGCGGCCGCGAAGGTTAAAGAGGGAATTAGAGTTGCCATAAAAATGGTAATAAGAATTTTTGGTTTCATGGGTTTTTAATTAGTATTAATCAATTTTCAATTTCTAATTTCAAATTTTCATTTAATTTTCAATTTTTAATTTTTAAAGATTGCGTAATTTTTTGAAATATCAAAGTTAATTGATGACATTCGGCCCAAAGTTTGACGATTTCCGATCTTTTTTCGGGGTTACATTCTGCCGGCATCCTGAGCCAGTGTTTTGTTTCCTGCAGTTCTTTTTTAGAAATATAAATTTTATTGCGGAAATCTTTTTTTGAGCTGGCACCATTGGCTTCCATATAATTTGCGCCGACACTCGTCGCGGAACGAATTATTTGAGAAATTATGGATTTATTAAAAATCGTGATTTTTATCGTTTTGCATAAAGCAATTACACCCTCGCCAAATTTACCGGTTCTCTCTTCTAGGTCGTAGGCATTTGAAAATTTAGTCATGAAATTAATTTAAAATTAAAAATTAGAAATTTTATCTATTAATCATTGGTTATTAATTATAATAAAAGCGCCTAACCCTAAAAATGGGTTGGCGCCATATTGATTTTATCGGCTGATTAAAACAACGAAAACCCGACCAAGGTCGGGCTTTTCGCGCTATGTTGAGCCTAAAGCTCATTATTATGATATTATTATTTTTTGTTATTGTCAAGGTTGACAATTTTGAATTGAAGAATTAAATTTAAGTCGCTGATTCTCAGTTGAATCGGCTGAGCCGTCTTGGCAGTCTTGGTTGTGGTTCCGGCCCGGGTGGCCGTAGAAAAAACCGGAGGTTTTACCATGATAAGCGAAGATCAAAAGCGTTGTTGTTTGGACAATCTGTTGGAAGCCGGTCAGGATTTGGGTGTGCCGAATCGTGAATCTTCCATTAGCCATTGGAAGAGTCTTACTCGTGACAAGTATTTTGGCGATGAATTACGGTTGGTTTTTGGGCACGCGTTTCTCAGCAATCCATTCAACATTGAATTGATTGGCGGCGTATTAATGTCCTCATGTATTGGGGATTTTGACAAAGTGAGGATCAATGCCAGCGTAGAAGTCGCCGACCCAACTCTTCTTGGCCAGATGCCCTTACTTTGTCCGAAGTATGCTAACTGGACGCCCCAAGAAGGCTTCAGTGATGATCATAACGGGTGCGCTTTGGTTCGGCAGTACTGGATCGTTGAAGAGAATCATGGCGTGTATTTGCCGCCGCAAAATCCGGCGATTTTTTTCAGGGGGGAGAAATTGGATTGCACCGAATATGACACTCTGAGTCAGTTGCTTGCGAGGGTGAAGTGGGATAATATTAGCATCACAAAGAAATTTGCTGTCCGCGCGACGTTGGCTCACTTCAAATGGAACGCTTCTGTTCAAATGGATTTGAAGGTTATTAAATTGCGCTAGGAGCGTTAAATTTTGTCCTCTGTCGATTTTCTTGGGCGGTAATGTTACCGCCTCTTTTTTATTGACAATATTTAAAAAATTAGCGATTATTAAAAAAGCCATTCAATCTTATTTGCAGGCGTGGTGGAATTGGTATACACGCATGCCTTAGGAGCATGTTCCCGAAAGGGATTGAGAGTTCGAGTCTCTCCGCCTGCATAATTTATATCCGCACCCACGGATTTTTTGTTTGCTAAAATTTTAATAATATGATAATTTCAAAATAATTTTTTGCCGACAACAACATGGAGGATGGCAGAATATGTTGATCCGTTTTGATCGAGAGGTAGTTGGTTTAACCGTGCTTAAAGCCTTGGAATTGGGGTTTACCTACACCCAAACCGAGGACAGCCGTTGGCGACCCCTGAGATACGTGGCCGGCTTGGTTTATTATCGATTTCCTCCGAGCCAACTTGCAGGTTTAAACCTGGTGCCCTTGGCTTATCGCATCATGGTCAATTATGAGGTTTATACCCGATCCATTCTTGGCCTGAGAAAACCGCGGTGGGCAGTCAAGAAACGGCCATGTTTAGCAATTCAGCTAATTGAACCTTTCAGTCGCTATGAGCAAATCAGGCTTGATGTCGTGTTGAGATTTCCTTACGACGAAAGCTGTTTGGCTGAAACAAACATCAGCCCTTGGATTAAATTTGTGAGGGAGGGATTAGACCAGATGGTAGCGCGTTTTTTGCGCGAGCTCTATCGTCTTGATGACCAGGCATGACTTTCATGCCTTTTTTATTTCTATGAGAAAGTAAGAAAGTTGTGCTATAATTATAGTAATATTACATATAAATAATTTTACGATTATGTTTGATCAAAAATCCCCATCGTCTAATCAACCAGTGGCTGCTCCAGTTGTCCCGGCAACCAATTCCATGCCTGCTTCACCTTTTGCTCCTAGTACTCCGACCGCACCAGCAAAAGTTCCGACTCCGCCTTCCGCACCGATTAAAAAAACCGGTAAACTTTCTTCAGCTGGTTGGTTAATGGTTATTATCTTTGTATTTTTGATTTTGGGCAGCGGCAGCTTTGCGGCTTATTATTGGTATGTAAATTATCAATTAAATAGTGCTTCGGTGGCTAAAGTCGAAGATAATGCCCAGGCGCCGGTTGTGCCCGCCAAATCTATCATTGAAAAAATTTCTGATTTAATCGGCGCGCCGATTGCCATGGCTACGCCGTTTGCTAATTATCAAGAAGACAAAGTAAATATCACTCCGGCCGTGGCGACTTATCAAACGGAAAAAGATTTATCCAATATTATTAATAAAGATCAAGTCCAATATATTTCCGAGGCCGCCAAAGCCATGCTGGCCAAAAATAATTTTGTCGTGGTGCCGGGCTATGGCCAGGAATTTTTTAGCATTTACGAAAGCAATCGTTATGGTTTTATGCCTAGCTTCGTCAGTTCCGATTCTTTGGTTCATAATTATCATTTAGCCTTTGATTTCTTGCTGCGCAGCATTGAAACTAATAAACTTAAAGCCGAGTTAACGACTTTAACCTACAATTTAGTTAAAGCCAGCCAGGCTCAGTATGATCAGCTCAAAGGCACGGTTTGGGAAAATGCCGCCAAGCGCAATGTGGCATTTTTTACGGTGGCCAATAGATTAGTTTACTCCAACGCCAAACCAGCGGATTATGTGGCCACTGAGGTTGAGGCCGAGTTAAAGTTAATTAATGAGCATAGTAATATTTTCGCTTCGCCAGTAATGAATATTGGCGGCAGCAATGAAAAAGATCCATTGAAAGAAGATTACAGTCAATATATTGCTCGCGGTCATTATACCAAAACCGAAGATTTAAAAGCGTATTTCAAATCCATGATGTTTTTGGGTCGCATGACCTTTAGACTTAAGTCAGACGACGAGACCAAGTCCGCGATTTTATTGACTCAGGCTTTGGAAAGTAATCAGGCTACCAAAGACAGCTGGGAAAAAATTTATGAACCAACCAGTTTTTTCGTGGGCATAGCTGATGATTTGACTTATCAAGACTATGCCAAAGAAATTGCCAAAGTTTATGGCCAAAATTATACTCTGAGCGACTTGCCCAATGAAGATAAATTACAAAGTTTTGTGACTGCGGCCGCCAATTTGGCCGGTCCAAAAATAAATTCCATGCCGATTTTTGACGCCAGATTTCAGCCGGATCGTAGCGCGGAAATCAAAGGCTTAAGATTTATGGGTCAGCGCTATACTTTGGATGCCGATATCTTTCAGCGTTTAGTTTACCGTGAAGTGGGTGATAAAAATCATGCTTGTGATACCGATCCGACCACTTGGGTTTCATTGGAATCAAGACGTTTGCCCTCAGGTTTGGATTTGGCCGCGGCTTTCGGCTCAGCCTCAGCCGCTGATTTGCAGACCGCAAAAGGGGAAACCGATTACGCTTGTTATACGCAAAATTTAAACAAAATGAGAACTTACGTTGCCTCTCTAAATGGTCAGACTTGGACGCAGAATTTGTATTGGGGTTGGCTGTATTTCTTACGCCCGCTTTTGGCCGAAGCGCCGGCCGGTTATCCGAGCTTTATGTTAAACGACGCCTGGACGAAAAAAAGTTTGAACACCTTCTTGGGTAATTGGACGGAATTAAAACATGATACGATTTTATACGCCAAGCAGGTTTACGCGGAGTTGGGCGGCGGCGCGCCGGAGAAAAAAGATGATCGCGGCTGGGTGGAACCGAATCCTTATCTATATTCTCGTTTAGCCGCTTTGGCCAAAATGACCAAGGAAGGTTTGCAGCTTAGAACTTTGATTGATCAAAATCAGATTGATTTGCTTGATCGTTTGGCTACTTTATCGACTCGATTGAAAGAAATTTCCGAGAAAGAATTAAATAATCAAGCTTTAACCGATGACGACTATGAATTAATTCGTAGTTATGGCGGCAGTTTGGAGCATATGTGGCTGGAGGCGGTTAAAGACTATGGTATTAATGATAAAAGTCAGTTGAGCCAAGAACCGGCGGCGATTGTGGCCGATGTCGCCACTGACCCGAACGGGCAAGTTTTGGAAGAAGCCACGGGCTATATTAGCGACATTTACGTGGTGGTGCCGATTGAAGGTAAGTTGCGGGTCGCGCGCGGCGGAGTTTATTCTTATTATGAATTCCCTTGGGATATTAATGATCGTTTGACTGATGAGAAATGGCGCAGCACATTATCAGAAAATAAACAGCCGGCCATGCCGGACTGGACCAGCGCGTTTATGGCCAAATAATTTTTATGAATACCGAAGCGGCGATTATAATTTTAGGTGGCGGGTTGGTTAAGAATGAAAATGGGCATTGGCGTACAGCCAATTTTAATGAAGGTGATTATGCGGGAATAACTGGTGATTATTTGCGAGTTGAAGCAGGCGCGTATTACTTACAGAATAACCCGCAGTCTTTGGTTATTGCTTCCGGCGGATATAGTCAGTTTAAAGAAGATGAAGGAGCTCCGACTTTGGCTCAGGTAATTGCCGATGAGTTAAGGTCATTAGGTGTGCCACCTGAAAGAATTATTTTGGAAGATCGTTCAATCAGTACTTATACTCAACTTCTAGAGGTGGCAAAAATTTTGCGCGATCGAGGAATTAATGAGGCGACGATTATCTCTAACGAATATCATCTGCCGCGTATACGTGAATTTATAGATCAACGTCCGGAATTGCGTGAGATGTTTAAAGGTGTGGATATCAACATTGAATCAGCCGAGAAGATAGTTTTGGAGTCAGACCCGAGGCGTTGGGAGAAAGAAATTAAAGATGCGTATAGTAGTCCAGACATGCAGCATCGAATTGCTATGGAAGAAAAAGGTGTGGAAGACATGCGCAAGAGTAATTATAAGTTTCGTTAAAGTATGAGATTATAAATAGAACCTGAGACTCGAAATAAATCCCGGCTTAACCGTCGGGATTTTAGTTTGACATTATAAATTAGCGGGCGTAATATTGGTTTGGTGTTTTTGTGTCTAAAATTAACGGAGGGCGGAAGCGATGACAGAGCCAACCGATCTTTTTCGATGCTTGTCTTGTGGTGCACTCTGGCGAGGGGCAGAGTTAAACAGAGTCTTTGATTGTCATCTTGGGCACTATTGGGTCTGTGGTGATGTTGATTGCTATGGCTGCGTTATCATGGTTCATGATGAATTGCCTTTGCATCCTTTGATTGGGCGCAACGAAGAATTAAACCTTTGGCAGTCGTTTCGACGGCGGATGGGATTTGTTAGAGTCGGCTATTACCGCATTGAACCAGATGGTTTTACCCAATTAGTATTGTTTCTACATCAAAACCGCCATCAGGCAGTAAAAATGCCGAGGCAATGATCTCTGTTGGGCTGCTCCAGATCTGGTGCGGCTTCTTTTTTTAAAGTGGTATAATGATATTAAGGTATGAAAAAGTATATATTTATTATCATTTTGTCTTTGGCCATAGTCGTTGGTGGTGTTTTGATAGTATTTAATTTCGCCGGCGGGCAGCGCCAATGGTCGAATAATCAAAACGAAACAATGGATCAGTTTGCCGTCAGTACGACACTTGATGCAACCAAACCAATTATCTTGCCTAAATATTCTAAGCCCGAACCGGCAGTCAGCTTATTGGCCGTGGGCGATATTATGCTGTCGCGAAGCGTGGAAGCGGTCATGGTTAAAAAGAATGATTTTACTTGGCCTTTTAAATTATTAGCCAATGATTTGCGCGCGGCCGATATTACTTTCGGCAATTTGGAAACCCCAATCATCGCCGGCCGGCCGATTTTGCCCGGCGAGTTTTCCTTTCGCACCGACCCGAAATCAATTCAAGGATTGCAGCTGGCCGGATTTGATGTTTTGTCTTTGGCTAATAATCATACGCTAAATTTTGGCCAAGCCGGTTTTGCCTCGACTTTTTCTGAATTAAATAAGGCCGGTATTAAATATGTCGGCGCCGGAGCCAGCGCGCCGGAAATTGGTCAGCCGATTATTATTGAAAAAAATGGTCTCAAATTCGGCTTTTTGGCCTATACTTACGGTCAGGCTTCTCCAAAATTTATGTTGTCGAGTGCCAAGATAGCAAACGTTAATTATGCTGATGAAGATAAGATGAAAAACGATATTACTGCCCTGAGACCCCAGGTGGATTTTGTCATCGTGTCTTTGCACGAAGGCACGGAATATCAAGCCAAACCCAACAAAAACCAAAAAGATTTTGCCCAAGCCGCCATTGAGGCCGGCGCCAGTTTAGTCTTGGGCCATCATCCTCATGTAGTTCAGACATTTGAAAAATATCAAGACGGTTATATAATTTATTCTTTGGGAAATTTCGTTTTTGATCAAACCTGGTCGGAGGATACCCAAGAGGGTTTGATGCTAAAAATAGTATTTCAGTCCAAAAAGATTAAAAGTATAGAATTTTTACCAATTAAAATTAATAAATCTTTTCAACCGAATCTGGCTGATGCCACTACTGCTAAAAAAATTATTAATAGGTTGCAATATCCCATTAGCCAGTCAGGCAAGTATGTCTGGAACGGAAAAAATTATGTTTCGCGGCCAAGCTGGAAAATTAATTCAACCAAACCTGAATCGAATTTTACGGTTTATCAAAGCGCGGATTTGGATGGTGATAATCAGGCCGAAGAGGCAGTGGTGGTTAATCGAGTAGGCTATGTGATAAAAAATAATCAGGCCATTTGGCGAACGGACGCTAAATGGCAAGTTGATAATGTTTTGATTGGTGATTTCAATAATGATGGTCAGGTAGAAATTGGGTTTTCGCTTTGGAAAGAGGGGAGCTATGGTCCGTCCAAGCCATTTTGGGTCAAAGAAAATGACAAAAATATCTCTAATCATTTATTCTTATATCAATGGGATAAGTCGGCTGGCAATTTAAAAAATATTTGGGGCTCGTCCGCCTTGGATAATGCGATTTGGCAGATGAATCTTGGAGATTTTGACCAAGACGGCCAAAATGAATTGGCGGTGCTCGAGATAGGGGCGTATGGCAATACGCCCATACCCAATACGCCCATGCAGCACTCTTTTAGTATTTGGCGCTTTAGTGATTTTAATTTTTTTAATGTTTTTAAAAGTGCGACCGATCAGTACGGAGACTTGGAAGTCTTTTAAGATCGTAATAATTATTTGAAATCCAATCTAATCTAAAAGATTATTAGAAACTATGTTATTATATAGAATAGATATGAAATAAAATAAAAATATGCCCAAAGAGAAAATAAAAAAAATTAAAAAAACCGTTACTCAAGAAGTAAGGAAATTACGTCTAGAGGTACTGCAAAAAATGTCTGATTTAGTCACGGCTGGTCTGGGGTTAGTAGCGGCCTTGGCTTGGAACGAAGCCATTAAGGCCATGTTTAATACTTATTTCCCGCAACCGGGCGGAAATTTGCTGGCGTTAACAGTTTATGCACTATTTATCACCATCCTGGTGGTAGTGCTGACAATTTATCTGGGTCGAACGGTAAATTTAGCCAAAAAATCCATAGATGATAACGACGAAAAACGCTCCAAATAAGGTATTGACATTGTTTTTCAAATGCGCTATAATTCTACTGTTAACTCGCCATGCGCGAGCAATGACTTAAAGAATAGATATAAAATATGAGCGAACGAAATCATATTCTTAAATCCCCAAGCGCATGAGCGTCTGAATATTCTTATCGCTATTTACGCCGCTTGGGACCAAGCGGTTTTTTTGTCCCTTCCATAAAAAATAAATTTCTAAAGTTTAGCGGATCATATTTGATCAACTGAACTTTGGAAGTTTACGGTAGAACAAGAACCTTGAAAATTCAACCAGCATCTAAAATAATTAGTACACCTTGAAGTTGTTAACTGGATAGTTAACAAAAGACGAGAATTGTAGTCAGTGTCACGACTGGCTTCCCAATTCTTGTGGTTAAATAGTAATCAAGGGCAAATGGTGGATGCCTCGACATCAAAAGACGATGAAGGACGTAGCAGCCTGCGAAAAGCTTCGGTTAGGTGGCAAGCAACCTGTGACCCGGAGATCTCCGAATGGGGAAACCCACTCTGATGGAAGATCAGAGTATCATTAACTGAATCCATAGGTTAATGAGGAAGACCTGGTGAAGTGAAACATCTCAGTAGCCAGAGGAAAAGAAAAAAATTTGCGAGTTACTTACTGTCGATTCCGTTTACGGAATTTACAGTTAGTAATTTGCCCATTCCCAAAGTAGTGGCGAACGAAATGGGAAGAGCTCAAATTCTGTAAGCTTTTGCCTAGGTTAAGTTTTCTGCAAGGGATTTATTTCCTTTGTGGGGAACTTGATCAAAGCATATTAAAGGGTGCAAGCCCAATGTTTATAGGACGTTGTAAGATAAGGACATTTTGAACCCTTGCAGGTTCAAGCGGAGTCAAAAACTATATTTCCTAGCAGAAGCCGCTGGAAAGCGGTGCCAAAGACGGTGATAGCCCCGTAAGCGAAAGGAATTATAGCTCTGCAGTTTTTATCTTGAGTACTACGGGACTCGAGAAACCCTGTAGGAATCCACGGCGACTATGCCGTAAAGCTAAATACTTTTGATGATCGATAGTGGACAAGTACCATGAGGGAAAGGTGAAAAGCAGCCCGGTGAGGGCGATGAAATAGTATCTGAAACCATTTGCTTACAATAAGTCGGAGTCCCGCTTCGCGGGATGACGGCGTTCCTATTGAAGAATGAGCCAACGAGTTTATGGATGTTGCTTAGCTTAATTCGCTTCGGCGAAGAAGGCGCAGTGAAAGCAAGGGTTAACCCCCGTTTTCGCTTGTTGATTATCCCAATATTTGCCGGGATAATCAACTCGCGAAATTGTAGCATTCATAAGACCCGAAACCAGGTGATCTAGCCATGACCAGGTTGAACGTGCTGTAACAGGCACGGGAGGACCGAACCCACGAGCCGTGCAACACTCGGGGATGAGTTGTGGTTAGCGGAGAAATTCCAATCGAACTTGGTAATAGCTGGTTCTCCTCGAAATAGTTTTTGGACTAGCCTCGGATAGTAACCGTGGGGGTAGAGCACTGAATAGAGGCAGATGTAGAAATACTACTGTCTTTAACCAAACTCCGAATACTGCGGCGGAATATCCGGGAGTCAGACTATGCGGGCTAAGCTGCATTAGTCTAAAGGGAAACAGCCCTGATCGCAAGCTAAGGTCCCTAAATTGACGTTAAGTGTAAAAGGTAGTCATTTGATTTAAACAACCAGGAGGTTGGCTTAGAAGCAGCCATCCTTTAAAGAAAGCGTAACAGCTCACTGGTCAAGTCGAATGGCGCCGAAAATTTACCGGGGCTAAACGTCATACCGAAGCTGCGGGCTTGTTTGTCACTCGACGAACAAGCGGTAGAGGAGCATTCTATAAGCGCTGAAGGTTAGCCGTGAGACTAGCTGGAGTTTATAGAAGTGAGAATGTTGGCATGAGTAGCAAAAAGGCAGGTGAAAATCCTGCCCACCGTAAGCCTAAGGTTTCCTGGGCAACGAGAATCGACCCAGGGTTAGTCGATCCTAAGGTGAGGCCGAAAGGCGTAGCCGATGGAAGAGCAGGTTAATATTCCTGCACTATCTTATAAAAAACCTGGAAAGGACGCATTTTGAATGTTCTAACGTTCTATGGTATGGACGTCGGTGTGCTTCGCACACAGCACGGAGCAAATTGCAAATAGCAAATTATATTTTATTGGCTATTAGCGATGAGCTATTGGCTGCGTGTGGAGCGCGCCGGAAGACAAAGCCTCGGCAGAGTCAACTAGAGTTGAAGGAGTGCCAAGAAAAGCTTCCTTGCATGTTTATAAGATAATCGTACTGCAAACCGACACAGGTAGGCGGGCATAAGTGTGCCAAGGTGTACGAGAGAATCCTCGTTTAGGAACTCGGCAAAACAACGTCCGTAAGTTCGCAATAAGGACTGCCCTAGCAATAGGGCCGCAGCTAAAGATCTCAAGCGACTGTTTATCAAAAACACAGGTCCCTGCAAAAGCGTAAGCTGAAGTATAGGGGCTGATGCCTGGCCAGTGTCAGAACGTTAAGGGGTGAGGTCATCCTGTAGCAATACAGGGGCAGCTTTAAACCGAAGCGCTGATGAACGCCGGCGATAACTATAATCGTCCTAAGGTAGCGAAATTCCTTGTCGTGTAAGTTACGACCTGCACGAATGGCATAACGACTTGAGAACTCTCTCAACGAGGAACTCGGTGAAATTACAAGTCCAGTGAAGATGCTGGGTACGCGCAGCTGGACGAAAAGACCCCGTGAAGCTTTACTACAATTTGATATTGAATTATTATTTCACCTGTTCAGAATAGGTGGGAGCTTAGGCAACAGTGAGATACCACCCTTGTGTTGTGATAATTCTAATCTAGCCCCCTGAATCGGGGGAGGAAACAGTATCTGATGGGTAGTTTGACTGGGGCGGTCGCCTCCTAAAAGGTAACGGAGGCGTTTACAAAGGTTGGCTAGGTTCGGATGGAAATCGAACCGATAGCGTAAAGGCAAATGCCAGCTTTACTGCGAGTCCTACAAGACAAGCAGTTACGAAAGTAGAACTTAGTGATCCGACCGTACGATATAGGACGGCGGAAGCTCAACGGATAAAAGCTACTCCGGGGATAACAGGCTAGTCTGGTCCAAGAGTCCACATCGACGACCAGGTTCGGCACCTCGATGTCGGCTCGTCGCATCCTGGGGCTGTAGAAGGTCCCAAGGGTTTGGCTGTTCGCCAATTAAAGCGGCACGCGAGCTGGGTTCAGAACGTCGTGAGACAGTTCGGTCTCCTATCCACTATGGGCGTTGAAAT
>Ga0172381_10000582_pt1 | contig 44130 bp, 65 predicted proteins | sample Leawel6488metaG_FD_119754 | JGI IMG/M metagenome (GOLD analysis project Ga0172381, IMG submission 119754) | Leachate microbial communities from a municipal landfill in Southern Ontario, Canada - Leachate well 64-88 metaG | ecosystem: Engineered > Solid waste > Landfill > Unclassified | place... | reverse complement strand
GCCCAGGTATTCCATTTTTTATTTTTGCAAACCTGTTTAGCACAAAGAATAGCAAACTTTATTTTCTGTTGTCTTGTTATTTTAGGTAGAGGTATAGTTTTTATGGTTGTGCATGACTTTACTCCTACTTTTAGACCATCCTGGGCAACTGGGGCAGTTGTTTCACACTCCCAAAGAAGGGGATGTTGAATCACTGCGTGTATTGGGTTGAAAATAACAGCAAGTAGGGGATGGGTGTAAACGTGGATAACATCAGAACTACATAACTTTTTACCTGTTCCTGTTGCTATATTAGTTACTCCTTCTCCCCAGATGGTTTCGTTCTTAGTGCAGCCTTTTTTGTCTGTTAGCTTGTAGAACTTCATTTTTCCTCTCCTTTTATGTTGATTCTTTTACTGTACATTTATCTTCCTTGAGCCGGATGGTAGATTCTTTGAATATTCCGCAACGTTGACAGGATACTATTACTAGCTCTCCATCACGGGCAGGAGTAGCCTGTACTATGCTTGGGGTATAGGTTTGGCACATAGTACAGTATGATGTATCCATGTTCTGCCTCCTAGCTTTAACTATCCAGTCTACCCCAACGCCCTTCTCTGCGTGTTGGGATAGAGTGCATAGCTAAACAGGCATATATTCCTCCATAGTAGTTATATAACTGGGCAAATAAATTCCTTTCCGCCGATTGAATTGTCCCACGATTGGGCAAGGGTTGTCAATGGCTAGGTGTTCGCTTTTTTCCCTTGCTACAGCGTGGGCAATAGTAGGACAAGTTATGGGAATCTTTTAAGGCTCGCTCTAGGATGCGTGCATCATGGGCAGTATCTACATGCCAGGTACGCACATGTATTAGCTTTATGCCCTGCTGTATGCAGGCTCTAGTTATACATGCGCCCCGTCCTTGTTTATGGGCAGTAATACGCTTGCGCAAGCTGGTGGGAGTTTGACCACAGTAGTGCTGGGATTGCTTGCCTAGCTTGCGGGAGAAGTGTAGCAGATATACGCTAGGCATTGAGTATGTCCTCCAGCGTTACATGTAGTATGGGTGTTGCTGGGCGCAAGGGCTTGACACGGATGGACTTGACATAGCCACATGCTTTGCATGAGCGTGTTACTAGACGCTGGTACGTGTTGGCAGTCTCGGTCTTATGGTTGGGTGTTTCCTCCTTGCATGAGGCGCAGTAGCTAGACATGAGTTTTTGCCTCCTGTTCCAGAATGATAACTACAGCTTCCAGCCAGCATACATCTGGGTGTGTTTGCATGTATGCTCTCACGGCAATCTGTAGGGCATGAGTGCTACTAGACATGGGCAATACCTCCCTGTATGCGCTCTAGGCATACACTACAACGGGCAAGCATGGCTGTGTAGCTTACCCGCTGTGTGTGCATGTCTAGCTAGCTTTCTTTGCGCTAGCCTTGCCACCCTTGCCTATGGCTACGCCTGCCTTGGCGAGGATTGCCTTAGCTTCGGCGATAGCCTTAGCTTGGGCGTCATTCATGCCCTCGATGGGCTTGTACGTGATGACTTCGCCATTGAGCGTGGTAGACTTGCGGGCTTTGGCGGGCAGTACGTACATCGTGCCTGTTACTCCATGCTCGTTGTCCTCCGGTGCGTAGCGGTCGTTGCCGTTTGCGGTTTGTGCTGTGACTCGCATGGGTACGCTGTGTTCTTTGCCTGCGCCGTCTACGTAGACGATTGCGCTAATGTGTCCAAGTTTGCCTGTCATGTTTGTGCCTCCAACGGCGTGATTTGCCTTGCCACGAGGCTCGGCTTGCCGTCCCCTATATCAAAGCACACCCACAAATTTTTGTCAAGCCCATCGTCCTGCGTCAGCCCCGTGAGCCGAAGGCTGGCGCGTGCGCGTGTGACGATTCCCGCGCTACGAGGCGACAGAACGGATGTTCTGGTGAGGCTGGGTGAGGCTGGAAACAGAACAAAGGTTCGGGAGGATGGGCAAGGAATAGCCTGGGAATGAAGCTGGAAGTAGAACAAGTGTGCTGTGTTAGATGGGCAAGAGCAATAGGGGTTATACCCCTATCATCTCGCCGACCCAAAAAGCCCCTCGCTAGGCAGCTGGGTGCAGGCGCGGGTGGTGGCGGGCAGCTAGAGGCGCTGGGGGGCGTGCGCTGGCGCAGAACTGCGCAGGTGCAGCTACCCCCACGTGCCCCACAAGGCGTGGTTCTTAGGGCGAAATATACCCGTGTATTTTTATTTTTGCAAAAACCCCTTTACGCTCGTGCCAAGGCTATTTAATTATTCCTGCCAATTAAATCTTTATAAAATCTTTATATTTGACCCTTGACACAGCCCCCCAGCTATGGTATAATATAGCTATAAGGAGAACATATGTGCGACCACCCAGCCCATTCAATTTCCTGCCCCGCCTGCTCCACCCAGTTTTGCGCCCAGTGTGGAGCAATTCTTAGTCCCGCCCATTCAATTTTTCCCGACCCATCAATTACCCTTAACCCATTGTGTACCCCCCAAAATAGGCCTTTTTCGATGGGTACACAATGCCCCCAAACCCCTGTTACGAAATAAGCGATTTTTATTACTTCTTTCATGCACTACGTTCCCACCCTTTACGCCATTCCAGCGATATTTACACTCAAAATCCATTGTGCATTGACATAATATTTTGTATGAAAAAACTTAGCCTCGGGCTAGATACGAAATTTTGATTGTGTACCCCTGAGGGAGTATATAATACTCCCGAGGGGATGCACAATGAAATTTCTGCCCCAAAAGGAACCGATGATTAATGACCTGGCTGACAAACCTCCGCCTAACCCTTGCCGACCCATTGCGCAGACGCTACATTATCCTGCGCGAGATAGTAACTCTCATGGGTCTGGTCGAATATCTTGGCCTGGGGGCTGGAATATCCTCAGCCATAATGGAAAACAGCCTGGGCATATATATCTCTGCCCTGATTCTAGGAACTTCCTATTATATTAGCACCAAACTTGCCTACCGAGTATCGGAACTTATGATTCAACTACAACTGAGAGGAACAAATGCCCCAGTACGAGAACAAATGCGACTCCTGTAACTCAACCCTTGAAACTTTGCAGGCAATTACTGATGATTCGCGACCTACCTGCCCTAAATGCAAGTCGAAGATGCGCAGACTCTTTGCCCATAATCCCCTATTCTTAGGAGATTTGCAATCAGCCAGGCACTTCAAGCCCTCAGATTATGGGCGCGCAGGGAGGTAGGTCGTATCTTTCTACTACTTTTAACTTTCCAGGCCTCTCTTGCCCATCCTACGCCCTCCCAGGGCATTATAAATATACCCCCACAAAGGATTTTTTCATATGGCTAGAACACCAGGCTCACAAAACCGTCCAGGTTCGGCAAAACCAGGGCGCAAACCCAATACCATAGACCCTCAGTATACTACGATTAAAAATCAGGTTATTGAGGCTATAGAGACTGAACATGCTGATAATCTTACTGAGGCTGCTAAATACCTCGACATTAAACCCAGCCTTCTTTACCATCTCAAAGGACGCGACAAGGCCTGGTCAGACCAGATTGAGGTCGCCCAGAACGTAGTTGCCGACAAACTAGAAGCCAAACTGGACAAAATGAACTCCCCAGTAGCAGCTATCTTTCGTCTGAAGAAACTACGTATCGAATATCGCGATAACTTCAAGTTCGATTTCAATACCGACAAGCTCGAAAAACTTTTAACTCAATTAGTCGAAGTGGGCAAGACCTCCCAGGCCGTGCCCCCCAAGGAGGAAACCAATGCCCCAAAGATTTAACGCTCCCAGCAGGTTCTCCCGAACCCCTTCCAGATTCCAGACACCCAGCAGGTTTGCTAACGCCCCCCGCGAGGTATATCCTTTTGCCCAGTTTGCTATGAATGCTCCTGCCCCCACCAATGCAACTGTAATGCAAGACCCTGGGTATAGTGGAAATACTACAGCCCTACCCCCAAACACTACTGGTAATTATGCTGGGCTTCCTGGTAATCCGTATGTAAATAAGTACTATTCGAAGGGGGCTACCACTTCAACCCCTCGGTACATGGGTCAACAGAATAGTAATGTTTTTAACCCTAACGGAACATGGAATCAACAGTATGCTCCTCCCCCCTCATTTGGTTCTCCTCGTGATAATGGAATGTCAAAGATGGACGCTGCTACAAGGGCATACTATGAAAGTATTCTACGCAAGATGGGAATATATAGTCCAAGATAATTTATGCCCACTAAAGAACAAATAGACTTAATATTAAACAATATTGGTTCCAAGCCTTCCCCCCAGCAGAAGGAAATCTTATATTGCCCCAACCGTGAGATTCTAGTAGCTGGGGGTGAACGTGGGGGCAAACTTCTAAGTGTAGAGACGGTAGTACCTACCCCGTTAGGTTATACCACAATAGGAGCAATAAAACCTGGGGATGAAGTATTTGGAGATGATGGTTTATGTACTACAGTAGCTTGGGTTTCAGAAACACAATATGAACCCTGCTACAAAATATCTTTTGATACAGGTGAAACTATAATTGCCGGAGAAAATCATCAGTGGGCAACCCAGTCTGAGCATGAACGCAAGAATACAAATAGGATAAAGAAGAACCATAGGGAATATCATATAGAACCTAGTCCTTTAATTGGGGAACGAAAGTTTTCAATTAGGACAACAAAGGAACTAGCCCAAGATACTACTATTAGCAAACCTAAAACAAAATGGGGTTCAGGTCGGTTAGCAAATTATTCTATTCCTTCTTGTATGCCACTAGATTGTGAAGCCAAAGAACTCCCTGTTCCTCCTTATACTCTAGGAGCATGGCTTGGGGATGGTAGCACAGACGGATATGGATTTACTGCTCCCCCTGATAAAAGTGATATAATACAAGCAATTGAGCAAGATGGTTTTGTAACTTCTAAAAGAGCGTCCAAATATTCTTGGGGAATATTGGGTCTAGGTTCTATACTACGTAAGGCGGGGTTAGTAGGAAATAAACACATACCCGATATATACCTACGAGCCTCTGTAAATCAACGTCTTGCTCTACTGCAAGGTCTACTTGACACAGACGGGTCTTCTACTTACAAAGGGTGTGAATTTTATAATAATAATGAAAGATTAATTGACTCAACTAGGGAACTTCTTTCAACCCTCGGTATTAAGAGTTGGAAGAGAAGCAAAATGTCTAAATTATATGGCAAGGAATGTGGTTTAACTTATACATTATCCTTCTCAACCAAACTTCCTGTATTTCGAGTAAAGAGCAAATTAAATAAACAAAAGGTTAATCCTACAGGGCATACACGAGAACATTACATAAGGTCTGTTGAACCACATGCAATGGTTCCACTTAAATGTATTGCTGTAAGTAATAAATCAAAGTTGTTTCTTGTAGGTAAGCAATATATATCCACGCACAATTCCAGGGTTTCTGCCGACTTCCTAGGAACTAGATTCCTTCATGGACGAGGCAGACTCTACTGGCTCGTAGCCGCCGATTACAATAGAACTCGCGCAGAATTCGACTACTTCTGCCAGATACTAGACAAGTTAGGTCTAGGGTACACAGCTACTAAGCAGGTAGACCCAGGCGAGATTGATATAGCAGGTGGGTTTCGGGTAATGACTAAATCTGCCCAAGACCCTCGCAAGCTAGCTATGGAAGCTCCCGATGGGGTAGTTGTCTGTGAGGCCAGCCAGGTAGATTATGAAACATACCTTAGACTTCGTGGCAGAATTGCGGAGAAACGTGGCTGGATGCTCCTGAGTGGAACCTTTGAAAGTTCTCTCGGATGGTATCCGGAGCTATATGTCCGTGGTCAAGCAGCCATCAATGACCCCGATGCCATCAAGTCCTTCTCTCTGCCCACCTGGAGCAACTTAGCTATATTTCCAGGGGGAGAGCAAGACCCAGAAATTATAAGACTTAAACGAGATACCCCCGCTGATTACTTCCTGGAACGCTATGGCGGTATTCCTTGCCCACCGAAGGGCAGAGTATTTGAGGAATTCAGCATGAAGATTCATGTTGGTTCCGACAAGCGGTACGACTTCGAGAAGGACAAGCAGACTTATTTGTTTGTTGACCCAGGTTATGCTGAAGCATACGCCGTGGAGGTAGTACAGAAGAAGGGCGACCACCTGTGGATTGTAGATGAAGTCTATGAACGCGGATTAACTACAAGCGAGATAATTACTAAGTGCAAACAACGTGCCTGGTGGAACTCTATAACAGGAGGGGCAATAGATGTAGCTGCAACTCAGCACCAAGCAATGCCCGCTGTCTCAGAAATATGGGCAAGCGAAGGGGGCATTTCTCTTGTAAGTAATAAAGTTGCCATCAAGGATGGTATTGAGCAGATAAAGAGATTCCTTCTTGTTGACCCCAAGTCCAATGAGTCTATGCTTCACATACATCCTCGGTGCAAGGGCATTATCTCGGAGTTTGGGGGCTGCCCTAATCCTATAGATGGGCAGACAAAAGTATATACCTGGAAGCAGGATAAGAACAATATGACTATTGGGGATACTCCGGACGATAAACATAACCACGGTATCAAAGCTTTAGCTTATGGTATTGTGCATTTATTTGGATATACAAAACGCTCGAACAGGGCGAAAGTGAGATTTTTTTAAAGTATGAAACGAATTACACTTGGAGACCTTAGACACCTAAAGGCCGAAGACCTGGATGCTATTATGCCTGCTGTTCTTTCTATAAATGGGGAAGACAAGTTTCTTATGGGCAAACCTAGCGATATGGCAGTAATTGGCGACTTACACCCCCATCTAAAAGGTAAAATTAATGCCCTAATTACTAGGGCTAGAATGGGGATGGCTCCAGTCGAGAAGGTAAAAGTAGAAGATTTTAAGGACAAAGCCCCATCCGCGTAGACTAGGAGATTACCTTGAAAGAAATTGGCGAAATAAGGAACGACATTAGTAAGTTCCGTTCTGATACGGCTTTTACTTCTGTCAAGACCCGCTGGGAAGCGGACTACAATCTTTGGAGAACTACCCCATATAATGCTGGGAGTGGCTACAGGTCGTATACCTCTAACCTTCCTAGAACCTACGCCTCCAAAATTATATCAATGCTTACCCTGGCTAAAATTCTTATACGAGTTCCGGAAGAGGCTCTTAGCAAGGATTTAAGGCAGATAGCCAATAATGTTGAACGATTCTGGTATGGATGCATGAATATCAATGACGACTCTAATGCCCTCATTCCGGATATGCCTAGTGTACGAGCGCAGAAAGCTTGGTATGCTTGTATTCGCGGCGGGTTTGCCAGCAGGCCTTATGTTTACACAGAGCCTATTACAGGAAAAACCATACCCAGCGTTAAAATATGGGACTTGTACAATGGAGCCTATGAAGTTGGGGCTAACGGCCTGAGCAGTTATTATAACACATACAAAGCATCAAGAACACAGATTGAGAAAACATACAATACAGAGTTAAAAATCAAAGATACTACAGTAACTGTGGTAGACTGCTGGGATGAAACAGACTTTGGCGTGTATGTCAATGATGCCTGGGTTCAAGAACCTACACCACATGGAGTGGGACATTGCCCAATTCACATTTATAAAGTTGGGGCTACTCCAGTAGTCAATCAGGATAACGTAACAGACTCTATTCTTTATACTGGTGAATCTGTGTACGCCTCGATTAGGGGACTTATACCGCAACTAAACAAAATTGTATCCGACTACTTAACGGTAGTTCATCGTGGAGTAAAAGCTCCGTATGTTGTTCGCACTCAAACTGGTGAGAGTGGTATAGATGAAGATATATGGCAGGTAGAAAAGGCGGCCAAGATTGAATTAAAGTTGGAGGAAAGTATTACCCCTCTTACTACCCAGACTATGCCTGCGGATGCCGCTGTAGGACTTAACTGGATAAGCGGAGAAATTCAACGTGGTTCTCTGCCCTATACTGCTTATGGTGAGTTAGGGTTCCGTCTTTCTGGTTATGCTATTAACCAACTACAGGGTTCTATGGAAACCGTACTTCAGCCTTTCACAGAATGCTTAGAGCGTTCTTACTTTGTAGAGTGCAGGGAATTACTTCAGCAATATACATCAAAGCAGTTTAAACCTGTTGCGGTACGTGGGCGCAACAGCAAGAACCAACCTTTTGGCTACCCAACAGAGCAATATATAACAGCTGAAGAAATACAAGGAGACTGGATTCCTGAGATAACTCTTACCCCTTCCATGCCCAAAGACGATGCCCAAAGATTAGAAATGGCTAGACTTGCAACGCAGGGTGGAAACCCATTAATGTCTATGCGTACTGCTAGAACAGAGTACATGGGGCTTGCAGATGCCGACTATGAAGGTAAACAAGTTTCATTAGAGTGGGCAGATGGTCTTATCATCAACAGACTATACCAGGCTTATATGCAGGCAGTAGAGGATAATGATACTGACCGCTCCCAGAATATCCTAATCGAGCTTAAACGAATGCTTGCCCAGCAACAGGGAACCCAGGGAAAGCAAGGACAGCAGCAGCCAGGGCAGTCTGCTACAGAGCAGGCAGCAACGGAGAACGCAGGTAATGGAATTCCTGCTCCTCCCACCGGAATGTCGGCTAGTACAATGCCCCCCGAGGAACTGGGCGGAGTTCCACCTGGTTCCATGAGCGCAGAACCCATGCCCTTTGAGAGGTAAATGATGCCGGAACCCAAAGATAATTCAAGAGTACAAGCAATATATGATAGTTTCTGGGCTTGGTTTACCAAGAAACATGGTACTGGAATGTTCATGGGCAGGCCACAAAGGAGCTACTATGATAACCCAGAATCTCTGCCCCAAAATAATAAAGCGCTGGTTGCCCAAGAATGGGAGTATTGGTACAACACTGTTTACCCAACAACAGTTAAAACTACTGGGCGTATTCCGAAAGTAGATAATGAAAACTATGTTGTAACTGTAGAGCAGTACGAAGACAGAGTAGCTTCTTTCTTGAATCAAATGATATACAAGGGAGCATATACTGTCGAGGAAGCCCAGAAAATAGCTGGGCAGATTAAGTCCTCCTTAGATTCCTATAATAAGGGGCAGGTTGGTTTTGAAGATTTGCCTTATGTTAATGACTTATCCCGCAAGGATTTTTCGGACTGGCAAACATACAACGCTAAGACTATAAGAGATGACAAAAACAGACAAATACAAGAATGGGAAGACCAGCAAGAACAGCAGGAGAAAGAACGTCAGGCAAGAATAAAGTCTGCCCTGGAAGATGCTGCCTATAAGACGCATATTGCCAACACTAGATTTACTCCTGGGGTAAAGAAAGCTACATCGGTTGAAGATTATAATAATTTATCCAAGGGCAATGTGATGACTACGAATACTAACATGGAAGAAGTACGTAATCAGGTAGAGAAAAAAGGTAGCACATATAAAGAACCATATTTTATAGATACAAGCGCAATAGAACCTGTAATAAATGCCCAGAATTCAACTGAAGACCCCTTTCCATTCGTTTCTGCTACTCCGGCAATGGACGCTTATAAGAGAACGTATGGCAAACGCAAGTCTTGGTTTGGGGGTAGTTAATGCCTAATATGTCGCAGAATCAAACATGGTGGGAACCTACTGAATATGAAATTCAGATGGCTTTGAATGCTATAAAAAGTAGCAAGTCCAGGTCTCGAAAGCGTTGGGAAGAGGAAGAAGCTCCTTCATGGTTGGAAGTTTGGAATGAAAGTCTTGCTACTAAAGGTTTAACCAAGCAGCAAGCAGATTATTTTAGAAATAAAACATACAACGAATTTAACACTTCTAATCCGGATGCTCGCCAAAAGTGGTGGGATACTGTTCGGGAAGCAGAAATTTCTCGGGAAGATGCCCAGGCAGATAGGATGGCATCTGGAATTACTCGGTCTGGAATAGCCTCATCCTACGCTGACCCAAGTATACAAAAACTTTGGAACGACTTATACAATGATATAGACCTCAATGCCCCTGGTGGAAGTCCAGTTGCTAACCTAGGAGAATTACATGCTCTTGTTGGTAATTATGGTAAGCAAGACCTTGGAACATTTGGAAACTACTATAAAGCTTTGTCTCCGGAGCAGCTAAGTAAAGTTGCTGCGCTGAATAGGTTTGAAGGTCTTGCCCATTCTTATGATAGGCAGGATATTCCTGAAGCTCCTAGACTTAAAGACCCGTGGGCAGCAACCCTAGAAGATTATCCATTCATGCAGGAATGGTATGGAATGTCTCCTGGTCAACGTGGAACTCGCGCAGGATGGATAAACACGAAGTGGAATATATAATATGACAATGCCCCAGTACCCCTTTGCAGACCAAATTAAGATAAACGAACTGGATGCTGAGAATAATGCTTCTGCGGCTTTAGATGACGTTATCCTAGAAAATCAGAAGTACTATGAATCTATTAGGGCTGCGCGCAAACGCATTAAGTCTGGAAGCAGAGATAATGCAGATATACAGCTTGCATCACAGTTGATACCTGAGCATGAAGAATACTCAAACGACTGGCTGGGTCGCCGTAAGATTAAAGACCATGGAGATGTAGGCGAACGTTGGTGGCAGACTCTAGGCGAGAGTTCCTGGGAAGGTATAAAGGCAATATGGGAAAGCCCAGATGACCGTCTTCGTCAGGAACAAGAAGAGATAATGGACAAGTGGTCTAAAGCCTCGGGAATATCTTTGCCCAAGGAACCTTTAGTCAAGGAAATGCCAAGTATTGTCCCTACCTCACCAAATAATATTAGGTTACCACAAATTCCTTTAACTCACGAAGAAGGGTTGGAAACCGATAAAGTAATGGCTTTATTAACTGCGCTACCTATGGGAGGAATGGGCAGGGCATTATCGGGCACACTACGTTCTTCCGCTTTGGACGAGGCCGAGAAGTTCTTAGCCAAGGGACTTACAAAGAGTGCTCGTAAAGAAATTTCAAAACTTTCTGGGCAGGAAATTATAGATGCGTATAAACTAAAAGTTAGCGAAGCTACAAAGCAACTAGGGGGAGTAGATAAAAATGGCTTACTTACTAAGTTGCAAGGCATTGGTAGAAACCTAGGAGTTCCCGAGGAAGACCTTAACGCCATTTTCGAGATAAGTACTCGGGCTGGGCAAGAGCAATTCAAGGACAAGTTCCTACGGGACTTCGGGGAGTTAGCTGCTAGCGTTTCATCTAAGGAAAAGAATGTTGCTGGAAAAATGTCTCCGGAAGATACTGCCCTTATGGATAAAGACTGGAAAGCCTTTAGCCGTCAGCGTGGGTACACCGAAGATGAAATAGACGAATACCAACGCTTCCTGGATATGTATGCTGAGGGAAAGCGTCTGGGCATTCCGGAAGCAGAGATGCAGGAAGTTGACTTTTTAGCGCAGGAAGCAAAAACTTCTATGCCCTCTGGAACTATGAATTTTGCTGGGGCAACTCAAACCCCAATGAAGGTAACAACTCAGCAACTTTGGGATTCAATGTCTGCTGAGGAAAGAAAACTTTGGGCTAAGCAAGCCAATATTAAAAGCGAAGAAGTTAGTGCTACCTGGAATACTTTGCCCAAAAATTCTCAGCGGGCTATACAGGATGTTCGTTATGACTTAACGGAAACAGTTGCCAAGAAAGGCGCGAAAACTGCGGAACCTAGTACTACTATTGCCCTTCCTAAGACAGGTGAACCTAGGGACTTCTACATCTTCCGTGGGGAAAGTCCGAATAAACCTTATTTTAAGCAAGCTGAATACGGCTCGGGGAAATATTACTACGCTGATGGTACTGTAACTGGGCAAGCTAGAATTTCAGCTAAGGCTTATGCTGCTGGTAATCCGGAATCCAAACTCACAGAAGAAGCACTCGACCAAGCAATTTTGGCAGTCAAGGGTAGGGTAAAAGAAGAGTTTGTCCATTTTAAGAATCCCTATGTTATTGGCGAAGCAGGCGATAAGCTTACAAAGCAGGTAACTTCCGCCGCCAAGACAAGGGCAAAGCAACTAGGATTAACTGGGGATGAGTATGACAAGTATGTTGCGGATGCTATCCCGAAGGCTCTAAAAAAGCGTGGGTACGATGGTCTAGTAGTTATAAAGGCTGATGGAACCTTAGAAGTTATTCCTTACGATGCCGAGATTAAGAAGGCCTCGGAAGCTTTGTTAACACCTACGCCAAAGATGACTCTAGAGAGTGCAGTTAATAAAGTAACCAATGTAATAAGAGAAGAACTAAAACCTGCGCAGAAGAGAATTCAGGACGATTATAATAAACTATATGCAGTAAAAATTTCCAAGTACTATCATACTGAGAAGGCCTTAAAAGACAAAGTAGACTCTGGTGCTATGTCAGCAACAGAAGCCCTTAATCGTATGCAGTCCCAGTTGAAGGGAAAGATAGATACCTTTGAAACCTCGTTGGGCAAGAGGCTGACCAAGGAAGAAAAAGATAGGCTGTATCAGGAGATATTTGATAGAAATATTCCAGGGTATAATAAGCAGCATGTAAAAGATGCCCTAGATGCCCTGCTTGAACGTAATGCCATACCGCACCAGAAAGACCTAGAGGCAATGGAAGACTTATATGGTATAGAGTTTGCGAAGGCTATAATTAGCCAGAAGCCTTTCAGCGATAGATTCTGGACGGAGTTCTTTGACATAATGAACGCCCCTAGGTCTGTGCTATCCTCGATGGACTTATCTGCCCCACTTAGACAGGGGCTTGTGCTAGCTCCTACCCATCCGAAAGAATGGTTGGCTTCCTGGAGTTGGATGTTCAAGGCTTTAAGTTCAGAAGAGAATGCTATTAAGCTTAACAATATATTAATAGGAAGAAACATTACTGACAAGACTTTAATTGTTGCTGCCGATAAGAGAATAGCGGCGGGATTGTTCCACCATGATTTAGCCTCAGAAATAAAATTAATTACTGCCCGTGAAGAAATGTACGCGTCTAACTTCCTACGTAAAATACCTGTAGCTGGGCAGTTAATTAAAATGTCTGAGCGCACATATGTTACCTTCTTGAATAAACTTCGGGCGGATGTGTTCGATTCAGTAGTTAGAAACTGGGAGAGGTCTGGTAAAGCAATAAAGCAGGTAGACCTTGTGGAACTAGCTCGGTACATAAACAGAGCTACAGGAAGAGGAGAACTAACTACAGGAGAATACGCATACCAAGGAAGCAAACTTATGCGCAGTCCTTATGGTGGGGCAGCTAACTTACTTTTCTTCTCTCCGCGATTGCAGACCTCTAGGGTACTATTGCCCTTTACCGCAATATTTAATAAGTCTCCTGCGGTACGTAATCTTGCCCAGAAAGACCTAGCTATATTCGCGGGAACAATGGGAACCCTTTTAAGCCTATTATCATTCTTGCCTGGAGTAACCGTAGAAAAAAATCCTACCTCAACTGATTTTGGTAGAGTACGAATAGGAAATACTAGAATAGATGTTCTGGGGGGTTATCAACCCTGGATTAGATTTGCGTTTAAAATGATGACTGGCGAGGAAAAGAAGGTTGGTGGAAGCGAAGTTCCTATAAACCGTGCTTGGTCTGCCTTATCTTTTGCCCGAACTAAAGTTAATCCCTGGGTTGGGCAGATGTGGGACTTAGCCTCTGGTAAAACTCCTACGGGGCAAGAAGTAGAAACTCCGTGGGGAGCAATTGAAAAGAACGACCCAGAAGCATGGAAAACATTAATGTACCAGACCATGCAGAACTACTCTCCGTTGTTCTTGCAAGATTTAGCAGGAGCATTACAACAGGAAGGACTTATGGGTGCTGCTTATGCTGCCCCAGGATTCTTTGGCGCAGGAGTATTGTCCTACGATTCCTCGATGCAAATAACCGCAGAAGTTAGGGCATTGTACTCCCAATCCAGAGAAGAAATGCGTGAGTACGAAGAGCTTTTGGGCAAAGATTCTGCAAAGGCAGAGAAGTTTGCCAACGAAAATTCATTGATAAAGTACTCAGAAGTACTTGCTCAAAATGTAAGCTACATCAATAAGATTGAGAAGGCAATAAAACAAATAGAAGATGATGATACCTTAAGTGATGAACAAAAGGATTCTGCTATAGAAGAATATAGGAGGGCAATAATACAGACAAGCCGTGACGTGATAAATATGTTGCAAGGATTACCAACAAGTCAAACAGTAACTAATGATAGTAATGCTAATAGAAGGGAAAGTCCACTAGATAACGTGGGCAAATAAGGAGAAATTAAGTGGTAGAAGATGTAACCAAGACTACAACTGGTACGGAGGACTTAGGAAAACAAACCGAACCGCCTGTTTTGGCGGCGAAGGATGCGACCAAGGAAGAAGTTCCAGCGCAGGAGGGTCAAGCAGACACCACATCTAAAGTAGTTACCTATACTGAAGATGAACTGCAAAAGCGAATTGAAAGTGCCATAGGTGGCTACAAGGGTACGCAGGCAAAGATTCAGGCAGACCTAAAAGCTGCCCAGGAAGCAATGCAACGTGCTCAAGTGGAGGCTGAGGAAGCTTCCTACACAAAGTTTCTGTCTGAGGTTGAGAAAGGTGGTGGCGACTTAGACCTGGCTAAGTCTATTGTTGCTACACAGAAAGCTCAGAATGCCAGGGAAGCGCAGTTGAGGGCAACAGAGGCTACTATAGCCGAACAGATGGCTGCGATTAACGAAGCAGGAAAAGCTAAGAAACTTAGCGACCTTATGGCAGAGTACAAGTTGCCCGAATCAGCCAAGGAAATTCTTGCCCAGGCGAAAGACCCAGATGCTATGGAACTACAGGCGTTGAGAATGGCTCTCAAGAAGAACCAGACTCCAATTCCTGCTGCAAAACAGCCGGACTTGGGGGCTAAGACTGGTAAGAGTGGAATTGACTGGACTAAACTATCCGATACTGAAAAGTTTGGGATAGCTATTGAACAGATAAAAATAAATAAAGGAGAATAAAGTGGCTTTAACTTTAACTGAGGGAGAATTATACTCTACAACCGACATTCTCTCAAAAACGGTAATTGACCGTCTTGTTAAGGATGACCCCATTCTACAGAAATTGCCCTTTGAAACACTACTGGGCAATAGCGATACTTATGCTACCGTAACTACTCGTTCCGGTGCTGTAGGTATTCGTGGCGTGGGCGACACTTGGACGGAATCAACCCCGAACATCACCGATAGCACAGTAACCCTGAAGCTTCTGGGTGGTGACGCGGATATTGATAACTTCCTTATCGAGACTCGGTCTAACAAACTAGACCTCAAAGGAACGGTTTTGAATGATAGGACTGTGGCTGTGAAGGAATACTTCACTGACCTGTTCTATTATGGGACGGCCTTTGATGCTGCTGCATTTAGCGGGATGCATCAGTTTATGACTAGCACCACGTACAATACAGTACATTGCGGTACTACTGCAACAGGTGGTGTCCTGACCATTAAGAAACTTCGTGAGGCAATTGACCTCATCCATAGCTTCACTCCCGACATGATTTGCATGTCCAAAGTAATGCGCAGATACTTGGATGTTTACTATGATAGTATCGGGGACAAGCTTTCTGACACGATGATGTTTGGTAAACATTGCCCGTCCTTTGATGGTATTCCTATTGTTGTGTCCGACCATATCACCGATACGGAAACCATTTCATCCGATGCTTTTGCTGCTAGAACAGGCGGAGCGTGCTCTTCCATCTTTATCTTGTCCTTCGGTTCTGAGGCCGTGTGCGGTGTGCAGGGCAGTACTGGTTTAAAGGTTAAACCTCTTGGCGACCTTGAGACCAAGGATGCTTCGAGATACCGCTTCCGCTGGCCTTGCGCCTTGAAGTTCAAGAACATTCGTTCTAGTGCTAAACTTGATGGCGTTGACTCTGACGGCACGGTAACTGCATAAAGGAAAGGAGAGGATATAAGTGGCTACATTAAATCAGATTAAAGCATACCCGTTTGCTGAAACCTTTGAAGTACAGACTACAGACGCAACTTCTATTAACGTCTGGCTCATTCCGAAAGGAACTATCGTTGATGATGTTATCGTAGTTGTAAAGACTGCTGCTTCTACGGGTTATATCACTGTTGGCGACACGGATACTGCCAATGGTTATATAACCTCGGCGGACGCTGCGGGTGCTGCTGGTACAGTCTATGGGGACTCCCCCGCAGAAAAGGGAGCATTCCTGTATGATGCTACTGTCAAGGGCGGGTTCCGTAAGGTGTATACTACCCATGATAAGTACCTTACTATCGTAGTTGATAGGGCTGGTACTGATGGAACCTTCTTAATTACAGTAACAGGTTTCCGGACTAAAGTAGACTAAAGGAGTTGGCGGGGGGTATGTGTACAGTATCCCCCGCTAAAACCTCGGATGAAGATGATTAAATTTCATACTGCATACCAAGATACGCAAACCCAGAAATACCTAGTAAAGTTTGTGTATAAACCTATAAAGTTTGTACTAAACAGAATGTGGAAAGTTTTAAAAGAACCCACAATCGAAGAAGCTAGGTTTTCAAATACACTAACCTTGCTTGAAATACGCGACTGGTTTCTTGCCCATGAGTCTAATCTTATGTACCAGGACTTCTGGAAGTCTGTACTTAATTTGGGCATTATGAAACAGGATGATGACTTTTATTATAAAATAAGGTTAGAAAAAATATTACGAAAGTGGTTAGAGCTATACAATGCAGGCAAGTGGGAATGGACTCCGGATGAAAAGGGTGTAGCCTGGTGGAAATAAAAGTAAAGGCAATACTTATGCTTATAGGGGCTTCCATAATCATATTTTTTGCTGCTCTTATACCACTGATTATTCAAGAATGTTAGGAGACTTATATGGCTTTTGCAGATGCCCAAAGTAATTGTGAAATATTAGAAAGCGCAGGGGAAGCTACTATTGAGCTTTCTGGAACTGTAACTAAAGGAGATATACTTGGTTATAGCTCTGGATGGCAGCGAGCATTGGCTACAGCAGGCGGAGTAATCCAAGGGCGCTGTGTAGCTAGTTCAGACGGAGTTTCTGGGCAAAGAATACCTGTGTACTTTGATTATATTCTACTAGGTGGTACTCGATTTAGTGGAGCTACAGTAGGTGGAGCAGTATATGTTGCCGAAGGAACTAGTACTGGAATGTATACTCAGACAGCTCCTACCACAACGGCAGATGCCAACAAAATTATAGGATATGCGATTAGTCCCACTGTACTTATGATAACTCCAGCATACAAAGATGATAGTGTCGCTTAGGAAATAAAATGGCTTTTACTGATAATCAATCTGGAGCGGTTGTAATATACGGCGAAGGGCAAGCACCCATTATTCTGGGAGAATCTTGCGTAGTAGGGGATGCTCTTGGTTATAGTAGTGGATGGAAAAGAGCGTTGGCTACTACTGGGTATATTATACCTATACGTTGCGTTGCTGCTGAAAGTGGTGTAGCAGGACAGCGTATTATAGCTTATTTTGATAATGCTATAATAAAGGGAACACGGTTTTCCGGAGCTACTCCAGGCGGTTCTATATATGTAGAGGAAGGTACGGGTTACGGAAAGTATACCCAAACATCCCCTTCAACTTTAGGGGATGACAATACCGTAGTAGGATATGCCCTATCAACTACAATGGTGGCAATAATGCCAAGTTATTCTCTAGATGTATTTGTAGGGTCATCTCCTTATGCTACTTTACTAGATATAATAACTACAAAGCTTGATGATTTTGCTACTCCTGATGACAATACCGATTTAAATGCTAATACTACCAAGCATGGCCTTTTAGTTAAGGCTACCGCCCCAGCTACAGGATTAATTAATGTGGTTGCTATAGGTAATGGCGAAACCGCGTATACGAATAAAGCCTTATTTGATGCTACTGTCCCCTTTACGCAATCTTTTGGTGACGTGGCGGCAGCAGGTACGGAGACTGTTTCTGCTAGGCGAGACCATCATCACGGAATGCCGGAGGTTGCTAGCTCGTCAGAGATAAATACAGGAACTAATACGTATAAACCTATTACTCCCGATGGTTTTTCTGGTAGTGTTTATGGCAAAAGGGTTATTGAAATACAAGTAATAGATGCTGCAACCTCAGTAGCTACTGGAGATGGAAAAGCATATATTGTTATACCTTCCGAACTTAATGGTTATAATCTAGTAGACGCAGACGCAGGAGTAATCACGGTATCCAGTTCTGGAACGCCCACAGTGCAAATCTACAACCTTACACAGACTGCCGATATGTTGAGTACTCTTATTACAATAGATGCTAACGAATATACCTCTTATACCGCGGCTACTGCCCCTATTATTGATACTACCAATGATGATGTGGCAACGGGAGATATTTTAAGAATTGATATAGACGCAGCGGGAACCGGTACAAAAGGTTTAATCATAATACTATCGTTCCAGCTACCATAGGAATATTATGGCTATTGATTACACTTATACAGAGTCAGATACAGGAACAGGAGCACCATCCGCTAGCTACGTTTATGCCTTTCCAATAACCATTTCATCTAGTGGTACTATCGAATCTCTAGGCATTGAATGGGCGGACACTGATGCTGGAAACGTTAGGGTAGCTATATATTCTGCTGGTGTAGGTAAACCAGGAGCACTACTTGCTGAGAGTAGCTCTACTGCTATGGTAGGTTCAGCAACATGGCAGGATATAACTTTAAGTTATTCTATTGCTTCAGGTTCCTACTGGTTAGCCGTAGCTATAAGTGCATCTAGAGATGTTCACTATCGTAATGTAACACCATCCCGAAGTTATTATTTAAAATCTTACGGGGCGTTTGATTCATCTTGGGCGGCTTCTACTGAAGATAATGTATCAATGTGGCATATGAGAGCAACATATAGCATATCTTCCCAATCTTCTAAAATATTATTTTTTATGTGAGGTACATATGCCAGAGCCTATGGACGGAGAAACTAAAGAAGCTTTTATTTCGCGGTGCATACGGGCGGTTCGTAAAGAAGGAACAACCCATGCGACTAATAAAGGAACTACATATAGTCAAGCAATAATAGGAAAATGCTATGGTTTATGGAATACAAAGCATGGGAGTAAATAGTAATGTTATATAATACAACGCTTGTTTCTATAATAGAAACATTATGTCGTACTAAATTAAATGACTGGAAGGAGGGTGTAGCTACAAGTGGGAGCACTAGCACTATTGTGGACACAGTAGGAAGGGATGAACCCGATGACTACTTTCAGAGTACTAGCCCAGTATCATACGCCCGAATATTAACAACTACAGATAATCTTGCCCCCAAAGGAGAAGAGCGCAAGGCGTCTGATTTTGTTAACTCAACTTATACATTATCGGTAACTCCTAATTATACTGTTACTCCTGGAGCAGGAGATACATATGCTATATACCATATTAAAAGATGGGCAGATATGGTGTCTTATATCAATTCTGCAATAGATATGGTTAGGGCAGATGTACTTGTGCCAAAGATTGATGAAACGAGCATTATCCTGCAAGATGATGTATATGAGTATCCTCTTCCCCCCGATTTTACACATTTGTATAGAGTAACCCAGCAGGATGCCGATGGGAACTTTTATGATAATCCTGTTACTCCCGAGCATTACTCTATTGTAAGAGCAGCCCCTATTCCACTTTTGCACTTTTACAAAGGATGCTGGTTTGATAGTGCGCACGAAAATGGTCGTGAAATACGACTAGAGGGTTTTGGTTTGCAAGGTAAACTTGTAAACGACCAGGATATATGTTATATAAATCCTGAGTGGGTAGTTAACCAGGTTGCTGCTCTTATACATGCCTCGCTATCTAGAAGGGCAGATAACGAGCCGGATGACCATGCGACACAATACAAAATGTGCCAGACAATAGCAAATGGTATCAGGTCTAGCAAGGGATTTAGTACCTTGATTCCTCCTGATATTAAAAGGATTAAATAATGGCTTATTCGTCTAACCCAAACGAAGTTATACTTAATGGGGTACGCTACCCATTGTGCGGGGAGTTGCAACCACAACTTGTATCGAACTTTCCTGAGAAATCAGTAGTTGGTGATTACACAGCTGATAGTAACCCGTTGGCCTCAAGTTGGATAACTTATGACTTACTTGGTGGTATAGGGTCTTCAACTTATGATACAGGGTCAGAAAAACATTGCTGGTGGACGGATTGCATTATAGACTACGAGGGAAATATTACCCTGCCCAGAAACGCTACCGCCATAACTACATTTAATGCTAAATCGGTAACTCCTACCTGGGTTACTCCTACTGTCGGGTCTGGCACAGGATGGTCTAATCCTACCTATGCCTATGATGGAAATGTTGCCACTTATGCTCAAGCTGGTTCACCCGCTACTGCCCCCTTTACTTACACAATAACTCCTAATTGGTATGGGCAAGTTAGGTATCATGTTAATAGGGCTGCAGCCGGAGTAACTGGGGTGCTTGTAGAAATATATGATGGAGCCGCTTGGTCTACAATAGCTACTGGAGCACCCGCTGGAGGGTGGAATGCATGGACTACTGTTGATATTACTGACCAGTTCATAACAAGTATACGCTTAACATCCCAGACTTCTGGAGACCTTTTGCTTATAGAAGAATGCCAGGCTGAAACAGCATCCCCTGGAGTTCCCTCTGGTACTTTAGGTAGGGCTACTAATTTTAATGGGGAGTTGTATTGGGTAGTCGGTAATCATCTAGTAAAATTAGATTCCGGTAGAGCAAGCTTTACAGGAGTGCAGCGTTTTGCTACCGCTCCTACTGCGATAGTTCCCTCCTTGAATGGTAAGCTTTACATATTTCTTGGAGATTCATACACGTATGCAGTTATGACTACCGCTGAGGCATTCTCAGTTGGTAATGCCAGCGGGTATTGGGCATTCCAATGGGATAACAAGTTGTTTAAAGTACTGACCAATGGTACAGTTCACTACTCGATAAATCCTGACGCGGCAAGCCCAACCTGGACTGCCTCGGCTACTATTACTGATATTGCTAGCCAGATTGAGTCCTTTGCCCTTGGGGACGACTTCATGGAAGGAACAGTTCCATACTGCGCTACTAATACATCCCTTAGATTTTTAAACTTTACTGATGCTTCCTGGGATAATACTGCCCTATCTCTTCCTGGGTTAGCCAACAGTGGAAAGGGATTCTGCCATTGGAGAGATGGATTGTACATATCCTCTGGATTGGATGTTATAAAGTTTCAATCGGCTCAAGTACCCATGATTACAAATGTTAGTATGTTAAAGGGTGGAGGAATACCATCCGAGTATAATGGGCATATTGTTAAATTATGCGGTGATGGAACAAACGAAATGTTTGCTGCTGTAGATGCTAGCCAACTTTCAGGAACACAGAAATCCGGACTATATGCTTGGGATGATATTGGCTGGAAATGCTGGTGGGTAGATTCTGCTAATGATAGTGCAATGGCTGAAATAATTGTATCTAATGCAGAATCCGGATATGCAGTATACTGGTCATGTGGTTCAACTATATACTACATAGATACCCCCCAGGGCATTAGAAATCCTACATACTTGGCTACTGAAACATTTGCTTCTAGTGGAACATTATATACTTCTTGGTTCGATGGTGGGTGGCTTGTAGGAAACAAACGAGTAAATAAGGTACGTATTGGAACTAAAGGAGTTTCCGCTACTGAAACGTTAGTAGTTAAATACCGTACTAATAAGGTTAACACAGACCTAAGTACTGGATGGACTACTCTTGGTACAATAACTTCAGGAACAGAAACAAGTTACACGTTTGGTTCTGGAATTGGGCAAATATTTAGTAGTATCCAGTTTTGCATTTCCTTTGCCAGAGGAGCAACAACCACATCAACGCCTATTGCTCAGTATATAACTATGGAGTACAACAAGCTTATTCCTAAAGTTTGGGGTTGGCAAATGACGCTAGATTGCTCTAGTTTATGGCATGATGTCCCTCCCAAGACATTATTGTCTAACTTAGTAACTGCTGCTGAAACGGAAACACTAATAACTTTAGTATACGTGGACACTACCTATTATGTTGAAGTTGTATCAGTTACAGGTTCTAGACTTACAGGTGGAGAAATAGAGAAGGGCAGATACGCGGTATTTGTTAGGGAGATAATGTAATGGCTGATAATGAAATGCTTGGTGATGCCCAGTTTGAAACCGAATTAGCAGAGATGAACAAGAACGGAACTCTGGGAATGTGGACAGCGAGGGCTGTGTATAATATGTCTAAGAACTGTGTAGAGTGCCAAGGAAATTCTTATAGTAAGAAGCAAACAAATATTGCTGCCCTTTTGGTTACAGGAATAAATGCTGTAATTGCTGCCCTTACTGCTAGGTTTGGCGGGGGCGTGTAATGAAATGGTTGCGGGACGCATACTGGTGGCTTTGGTATCATGTTGAAATACTTTGGATTAAAGTAAAAGAGCAACGGCGACCTTTTACCTTTATGATGCGCGATTTTCTTATCCAGCATAAAGTGTGGTCAACTTTTATAATACTCGGGCAGGTAGGAGTTCTTTTCTGGGGCAACCTTGCCCATCCTGGTGCGTTGTTTTTCGTGTCTGCGTTCTATTTTGCTCTATTTGCGCACTTAATATGGGGAAGTCCTATAAAAGAGAATGAACAGGAAGACCCTCCTTATATAGAACCAGAACATTAAAATTTACCTCCTACATATGGAAAGACCCAGGTAACTTAAAAAGCTATCTGGGTCTTTCTTCATATAAGAAGGAGTTATTTTATCTTACATAAATCTGATTCACATCTGTAGTTATAATTATTGCGCGATAGGTTAAATATTACATTATCAGAATAGTCATTGAATCCTATTTCAAGAAACGAATTCTTATTTCTTAATATGCCCATATTCCTTTTCATGCCCACAATAAGTTGTTCTAATCCTATTATTCCATATGGAAGATGTATTGTTATTGCACTATACATTTTATACTCCTTGCCCAGCCCAGGCAGAAGGCTGTTTCCGTGCCAGCAGTTCCACCTGGGCTTAAAAATTATCTTTCTTTGTGCAATATACGCATTATCTTTTTGTAAATATGGTCGTCTTGAAGACGAGTGTCACAATTTTCTAATCCACCCTCAACGCCACGTTCCATCAGGGACATGTAAGCATCATTCTGCTTCTGGGCATATATAGCCGCTACCAGTTCGGGCTGCGCCCAGTTCATCTTTGGATACAAAGCCATCCATGCAGCAACCCGCTTGAAGTTGGCTAGAGGGTCGGTATCGCTTCGGTAGTCTTTATTCTTTGCTTCATGCAGGGCAAGTTCATCCTTTGTTAGTTCCTCGAATAAAGGATGCCCAGTTTTATTTTGTTTCATCTACTACTCCTGATATATATTTAAACACAATCATAAATACTTTTTCTGCCATATCTGGATTCCATCCGTAACCTTCTTTAGGAAAGTAATCTAAGGGTTCCCCAAGGGATGCCCAGTGTTCATCGTATAGACCAAAAGCCATTGCTTCCGATAAGCAAGCACTATTGTCTGTCTTCTTTACTAATTTCCAATCCGCTCTGCGTATCCCAAACTTTTCTACTATAGCGGAACTTAGGCAATCATAAATATACTTTGCTTCGGGCATTACATGCTTTACTGGTCTTGGTATATCAGGTAGATATGCTTCTTCTGCATCATGCAGAAGTCCTGCTAATACAGTATTTATATCTTCATTATTTTTGAATAGTTGCCCTGCTACCCGCACAGAATGTTCTGCCACAGAGTAAAATACTGGGCAGTGCCCCCCAAAGCGACATTGTAATGATAGAGCATGGGCAATATCCTCGATAAGAATATCCTCTTGCTTGGGTTCTAGGAAGTAAAAATGTTTTACCTTTCCTGTGGATAACCAATTATCCGTGTACTCATTACTCACCTTTGCGACCATACATTGTCCCCCCATACAAGAAAGTGCCATTTACAATGGGTATCTGTTCGACCCAGAAGCGGTCTCCCTTAAAGTGTATAAGACTGAATCCTTGAGTCCAGTTAGGATTTTGAATCCAGTCGGGGTTGAGATTGCATAGACACCCATTCTCCCACCAACCCCAAGTTCCAAAGCGGTCACGTTTGTAGTACGACCCTGCTCTGTGGCAATGCCCCGCCATTCCGCACCCGCCATGCTTTTCATACAGCCTCTTGGCAGTGTACCCTGAATTAATACTGGTTATATCCCCATGCAAAATTAGAAACGAATCATTGATGATAACACCCTGCTCAAAGTCTACAAGGGATATACCTCTGCCCCTTAAACCAAATAGAGAATCAAGGGTAAGACAACGAAGAGAGGATAAGGCGGTAGCCCTAGTCCATAGGAATCTCTGTAGTCTGCGTTCATGATTCCCTGTAATGAACCAACGCTTAGTATTGGGCATTAATTCTTCGTGCCTATCCAGCATTTGTGTTACAAGGTCTACCTCTTTCTGCATAAGAGGAACACGACTAGGGTCTTTCTCAAAGTCAGAAATCTGGTAAAAGTCCATCATATCCCCATTGTAAAACAACGAATCCGGCTGAATTTTCTCTAAAAATTCCTCAACCGCCTCTATAATTTCAGGGTCATGGAACGGAATATGTAGGTCATTAATTACCGCTATTGTTACATCTTTAGTTCCCAGGTCAATGCGTATAGGTTTTGTGCTAGGAAGGGGTTCTACAGTAGGAAGTTCAACCTTCGGTACTACTTTCTTGCCCTCCCCTGATTCACTTACCCAGTGTTTAGCGGTGTCATAGGTTGCCTCGTATGTATTGGCAAGTTTTACTTTTTCAGCGTGGTCAGAATTATGCCATACTTCCAAAAAGTCTGCCCATGATACGCCCTCCGGCTTTTTTCTTGTTACCATTTATTCTCCTTATCCTGTTGGTCTATCTATAAGACTTATTTTTTCACCTATTTGTTTATCTAAGTCTCCACGAACTCGCATAGAAAAATCTATCGCAAGGTCTATTATCTGGTCTGCTATTGGAGTTATATATATCCCCATGCCATAGCAGTCAAAAACATTTAGAAGGGCATTTACCTTCATGCTTAACTGCCCTCTAGCTTTTGCAAAGTGTTCATCATCTAGCCACGGAAAAGCATAATCATTATCTTCAGGCATTAATGCGCCTCCGCCCAGTTTTTTCCACACTTTACATCCACTGGGAATTTAACCCCATTGATTATAGTAAGCGTAGGAACATATTCTTTAAGCCATTGGGCATAATCCTTGGCATGCTTCTCGTCATACTCTATGATAAGCTCGTCATGCACCTGAGAGAGCATAGGGCATGAATGTTTGTAGTGCAGGTCAATCATGGCAATCTTAAATACTTCTCCTGCTCCACCTTGAACTGGAGTATTTACTGCCTCGCGCTCTCCCTCTTTTATGGTACGCCAATTCTCCGATAGCATAGAATCTAGATGCCTCTTGCGACCCACCCAGTTTTCGACCTCATGCTTTTCATGGGCAATAGCAATCATCTTTTCGTGAAATTGTTTAATGCCTGGGTAAGACTTGTAGTACTTTGCTATTAATGCTTTAGCATCATCTATAGGAACATGGAACTCCTGGCTTATCTTCCATGCCCCTCCGCCATACAGCATCAAAAAGTTGATAACCTTAGCATCGTCATAAGATACCCCAATTAATCTTGATGTCTGGGAGTGTATCTTATCTTCTTTCTTACCGGATTTATCATACCGAGCAAGAGTTTCAAGCATTGCAGATTCGTTGGCAATAGCAGCGAACACCCGCAACTCAAGTTGGTCGAAGTCCAAGTCAATGAGAATCTTTCCTTCTGGAGCAATAAACAACTTTCGTAGCTCTGTGTCCTTCGTAACATTGTGAAGGTTCGGGCTTGCGCAAGAAAGTCTTCCTGTAGCTGTACGAGTTTGCTTGAACTCAGGGTGCACACGATTAAAAGCATCCATTCTGGCAGTATAACTTGAAACATAAGTCTTGCGCTCCTTGTACAACTCACGGTACTTCAAGATATTCTTAACTATAGGGTCATCTATGCCTTCTAATACTTCTGAGGCTGTAGATGGTTGGTTGCCCTCGGTAAACTTCGTAGGCTCTATACCCAGTTTTCCATACACATACTTGATAATTTGTGGAGGGCTAAAAGGATTTAACTCCCCTAGGTCTATCTTAGTAAGTTGCCCATCTAGACTTTCGGCATAACGTTTTAAGAACTCAGGGTCAACAAGCATACCTCGGTCTTCCATTGCCATGCATACTCCGAGTAAGGGCATATCAATATCCCAGAAGAACTTGGGCAGTATAGGTAGCCATTTTTCGAATAGGAGATAGGTAGCCACAGAGTCCATTGCATTGTACTCGGGAACTTCGTCCGGCTTATCTTTAATCATCTGCCAGGTTTTCATTTCAAGCCCTAAGTTTCTACGGGCAAGATACTTTAGACCCAGCCCCCCAATCATACTATCCGCTTTGCCCTTAGCGGAATCTCCTGACTCTTGATGCCCATAACCTAGTACATAGGCAGCAATCATTGTGTCTGCATAGTTTTTAGGTCTGGGCATACGAGCGGCATCTAATACTTTTAAGTCCCACCTCGCGTTGTGCATTACGACCATGTTATCTGCCCAAGGAAAGTTAGGTTTGGAACCCGCGTAGGGACTTACTATTAACTTTCCCTCAGCATCTCTGCATGCAATAGACCACTGCCCAAGTTGACCTGTTACATCATTCTCGGTATCCATAGCAATTAACTTACCCTTGGGCAGGTCTGGAGTGTAGTCCGCTATGATGTAATTAGCGTCTACCTTTGTGGGCATATGTGACCAGTCGTCTATAAGGGTTGCCCAAAGTCTAGGTTGGTGCAAAGCTGCTGCTGGGTGATACTGGGCAATAACTTTGTACCCCTCCTCTGAGGTAAACATAGAACCATGCATCTGTTTAACACCTTGGTCGGAAAACAAAGATAGCGGGGTTGACCCCAGTGTTATTATAACTTCTGGCTTAATTATTTCTAGTTCTTGCTTGAGCCAAGGATAACATGCAATACGTTCTTGCTTACGCGGAACTCGATTATCAGGAGGGCGACATTTGCACACATTGGTCAAGTAGCAGGAATTAATATCTATGTTAGCTAGTTTAAGTAGCTTGTCTAGACGTTTTCCTGCTTGCCCTACAAATGGTATGCCCTCCTTATCCTCATTAGCTCCAGGAGCTTCGCCAATTATAAAGTACTTGGCTCCTAGCTCCCCATTGCCCATAACGGGGGAAGTACATTCTCCTCTAAGAGAACATCTGTTGCATTCTTTTACTTCGCTCGATAATGCATATAGATTCAATAGTTTGTTCCTCCATAACTCGGGCTAACCGTATCTCTGCCCACTCTAATTCAACTAGAGCATTACACAATAAATCCATTTCACGAAGAAATGGAGTGTACAGGTCTTGGAAATCATCCCAATTACTTGGCATTGTACCTCCTTTAACCCCACTGTTCTGCCATAGCATTAGCAATACCCTGAGCCGTTTTACTTCTAAAGGTACTTCGTTCTTTAGGAGTCATACTTACCATTGCTCCATTATGTAACTCCCATGTTTGAAAGGGAAGTGGGGAGGAAATAATATTTGTTGGTGTTATTTTTGGTAAGTTCTTTAACCATAAGCAAGTACGTTTAGAAAAATCATGCCCAAACTGGTGCGGCGAAATAACTTGGTCTGGTTTACGATAAATTGAATTCATCACCCCAACGGGGTTTTCTATAGCAATCTTATTTACTTTGGCATTAACAAATTCCAAGAAAAATACTATAGCTTTATCCCGTTGCTCTAATCTATTGGGGAATCTATCTTTGTACTTATCTTTAAACCAAATATTTCCCACGTAGGATAGGTATGTACAGGGAGGATGAGCAATAAGCAAGTCCCAGTAGTTAGCTAGAATAGCTATTACATCTTGTTGTATGTGCCATTCAGGATGCCCACCAGAGCAAGGAAGTATATCGCATGAGTATGCTTCATGCCCCCTTTCTCGAAAAGCCTTTGTAACAATTTGTGATTCTTCACAAGCTATTAGAACTTTCATTATAGTTACAAACCTAAACAGGTATATACTTCTTCATAATTCGTGTTGGGCAATACCATCCCATCAGCCTGCGGTTCAAAGCGATTAGCTTTAATCGTAGTCTCGAAGGACACGGCTTTCTTGCCCTTGCCTGCGTCTTTCATAACACGAGCATTCCAGAGAACTACATCAACAGCTGCTTCTGTTTGGCTCCACCCATCAGACTTTACCTCTCCGGTTCTATCACCATTAAGATATACGTCTGCAAGATACTGGATAGCTACCATATTTATTCCAGCTAGTTTAGCCCTGGTAAATATAGCATTCATTCGTAAGTTAGGACGATAATACTGCACTTGCAGTATTTTCTTCTGGTGCAACGCTTCTGCTTCAGCGTGACCAATGACTCGCCAAACCATAGAGGTAGTATCTATAATTACTGTCTTGTACTTACATGATTCAACAGCCTCAGAATACTCCTTGTCGAACTTAGCCATAAGGTCTATAGCATAAGGCTTTGGAGGGTCTGAATCTATAATGGGCAAGGGATATTTGAAAACGTCAATCTTCTTTCCTGGAAACTTGGGCAGGATTGGGGTTGCCCCATTGATGTCGAACTCGAAGTAGGCGATTGGGTCGGGAAAAGTAAAAGATAAGTGCGTCTTACCCGCTTTGGGCATAGCACTTATCGCTACAATAATTGGAACTTTAATTTCTTCTTTTGTTACCATGCTTACTCCTTACTTTAATAACTGAAAGTAGCAATGCTACAATAGTTAGTACTATGAACATTTATACTCCTTGAACTGTGTGATAGTAGGCTCGGGCACTTTCGCCTTGCCTTTTATGACGAGTCGTTTAATTATACTCGCCCCGATAGTTTTGCCTCTCCATAAGTACGGAACCTTATGTTGGGGGTCGGACACCTACTATAAAAATTAGATGCATTTATCCTTGTAGGAACAGTACGAACATTCCCATTCCTGGGCTGGGGCAACTGCCAAGGCTTTGGGCATTAGAATACCTGTTCTAATAATTTCTAGATATTGGTCTCTGCGTTGAACCATCCATGCCCAAAATCTATCCAGTTCTTCTTGGGTAAACTCTAAGGAGAATACCGTGAGTGTAGGATGGTCTGCCCAATTTACGCCAAATTCTGCTACTCGTTGAGCCAGTGTCTCCGGCTTTGTCGTGTGGTATAGCCATTTCTTGTTGCCCAAAATCTCTAAGCGAGATAACTTGGCGACTAGGGTTTTGGTGACATAGCATTGCGACATACACTGTCTCACGTACTGAGGACTATCCTCGATGGGCTTTGTATTGGTTGTATATGTAGCTTTCAATTCCCAGGGAAAGCCATAAGTCATGTCGTCTGGGGTGACTTTTATCCCATCCACTTCCACTTCATCCGCATCTGTTAGCTTACCTGTAAGCCACCTTTGGGTTGCCCACCCCAGACTAAATAGTAATATCTGTGAATCTGTTTCCGGTATTGGATTAGACTTTCTTAAAGCTTGCTTGTTTATGCAGTATATTAAGTCCGAACTATGTACTCCGGTTCTTTCGTTGAACTCTCGCTTTGCTATTATCCGTAGTAGTTCCGCTCTGAACCTTTCGTCTTTTAAAATCTTCATGTTTCTTCCACCTATAAGGAATTTCTTCTATTTCTGTAACACATCCCATCGGTATAGATAATCTCATGCAAGCATTGCCTAAGTCCATATCCTCTGGAGATGTAGTAGTTACTATAGTAACCTTATTTTCATCCAGATTTTTGATTATACCAACAGTAACAAGGGCAACAGGACTATCTTCGGTATTATCTTCCTTCCATGAAGAATAAGACCTAGTGTCCTGCCAATAGATTACAGCCATAGAATTCTGGTGTACGGTTTTATTTTTCAGCAACGTACACCCCCGCATCGTTTAAAACAAGCCCTACGATGGGATTACCTGCGGTTACAGCTTCCTTATATTTAGTTTCTTTTCTTAACTGGGCATTTTGGGCTAGCGAACGAAGGGCGGCTCCCTTGTTTTTGCCCTCGATTTCTTTCTTAGCCTTATCATCTAAGCTAGCCGGACTAATAGCCGAACCCGTCACAAAGCACCAGCGTTTTGCTTTAACTTCTTTTTCTTCTTTAGTCTGGCTATCACGCAATTTCATGGATACTTCCATCTTGCGCATTGTTACTCTCTTGCCTTCCATTTCAGAGGGCAGGCATTTGTGCACCGCTTTGCAGGTATCGGCATAGCCTTTGTTCCACTGGCTCAGGGCATTAGCTTTAGGCTGCCCAGGCTTGGCGTAGTTGATAAGGATGTTGTACTTACCTTCTTTAAGGTCAGGCTCTTCTTCTCCCTCTTCCATCTCAGTTATAACAACATCTTCATACTTGACTTCAATCTGGTCGGGGGAAGCTTCCTGAATCTCTGTACCAAACTTTTTACGAGTTTCCCCAAACTTATTGGCTATGCGTTCATGGCTTACGAGGTCTCCTTGGAATTCGATAATGCCCTGCAAGCCACCTTTACTAGCCTTTTCGGGGTCGAACTCAATAGCACCCCCCGCTGTTTGTTTAGTTGTTTCTACCATTTTATCTCCTTACTTTATTTTTACCAAAGAACTGGTCGCTAATAGCTTTGTTTGCCTTATCTAGTTCTGCTTTTACTAGTATGTTATACTTATCAAAGCAGTCTAGACACGCATAAGCTATCAGTTTTCCTGTAGTTCTATCTGCAATAGAACAAGGTTGTTCGGGGTAGCATCCTGTAGTAATATTTTGCTCTACTACTTTGCCACATTTGTCACATTTCCACTGATACATTTATTCCTCCTACTTATTTATTGGTGATTATATTGTGGTGATTACCTGTTACTTAATTATACCACACCGCCTCCCATCTGTCAATGTTTTTAGCCCATGAATTATAAAGATTTTATAAAGATTTAGCTACGAATCTAGGGCAGAAAATATGTCTTCTACATTCGGCTCTTCTGTTGAAGGGACATTCGCACCGCCTGCTAAAGTATAAGCACCTTGACCACATTTCATAATCACCCCAGCATCTAGCAATGTTTCAAGGGCATTGGATACAGACTTTCGTGCCCCCAGATTTTCAGCTATTAGCTCTCGCGGGGTAACTATTCTTGTGGGGCTTGCTTCAAAGAAAGCTTGTATTTGGTCGGTCTTAGTAAGTATCGGAGCCTCTGGTACGAACTCAAAGTCGTGCATCGTAGCCTCTATAGGTAGGTCAGGAAGCTCTGCATGGCGCAAAAGTTTAGGAGTAATACGTATATGCATTGGTTCTCCTGGCTTACTAGTCTTGCGCATTTCGATGTAGCTATCAACCCAACCCTCTAGTACCGAGCTACCACGTCCTCCCTTGGACAAATCTTTTCCTGGGTGGTGAATAATAAAGATAGATAGGTTATCTTCTTGGTACTTAGTTATAGTTGCATCAAGGGCATCAGTAATTTTAGATACATCATGGGCTTCGTTTTCATCGCCTTTGATTATCTTGTAGAAGGGGTCGAGGATTAAAACATTGGGATGTATGGCATCTAGGGCTTCATGTAGCATTTCCACGCCTACTAAGGTATCTAGCTTCATTGCAAAGCTAGTGCCTATAAATACTCCGTCATAGTCCTTGCCCGTAGACTTGAGCCTACATTGGACTACTGCTTCCCCCAGCTCAAATTGTAATATAAGTACTCTGCCCTGCGTGGTTGGTATTCCTAAGAATGGCTCGCCTTGGGCAATACATCTGCCCATTTGATTAGCTAAGGTAGACTTGCCGGACTTGGCGGGAGCATAGAGCAAAGCCTTGCCCTGCTTGGGAAGCCAGCTTTGAATATAGTAAGGGGCTTTGGGCAATTCCAGTTGGGTAAACTTGTTGACTTCGTAGCAGAAGCCCCCGATAGGATGTAACAACTGAGGATAAACGTCTGAATCTAGCTCATCGTAGGACACGCGAATATCTTCCCCGCTAGCGGGGTCTTGAACCCATATATAACCTGCCACCGCACAACCTCCCAAATTTATCTAAAGGGGCTATATTTTACAACCCGCCTCTAGGGTTGGTATAATTTTATATTCGGCGAAGGTGATGGTCTTCTACGCGGAACAAAGTATCATGATAATCCCGCACTAGAAAACCATCTTCCGCGTCCCATCTATATCCATCGCGGAGAACGCTACTCGAACGGTAAGTAAGCGTACCAGGAATTGTAGTCGTTGAAGTTGATTCGGGCACTTCGGATATACCCCCATTAGTAAAAGGCATAACTTGGCTCTCCGGCATTTCTGGTATCCTCCATGAGGGTGGAGGTATGCTTTCCCGCCTGCCCCTAGAATCTCTTGGAGATTCTGCCCGCATAACAGGTTCAGCAAATTCTTCACTTAAATTTTCTGGTGGATTGGTTTTGTACCTATTTAACTTTTCTTTAACCCATTCCAGACATAGTTCATTAATCTTGGCAGAAGCCGATATTTTTGCAATATCGTCCAACTCTCCATTAGCCGACCAGGTACTAGTCAAGCTCATGGTATAGGTAACAACATTATTCTCCCCAAAGAAGATACTACCCCATATTTTTTTAGGACTAACATTACGCAGAACGTCTGTTATCTTAGTCAAAGGGTAGGTATTATCCATCACACGCTCTATGACGTATCCTAGATGCCTAGGCAGATTATTTATCTTGTACCTATAATCCTGCGTAAAAGGAAACAGGTATAGCTGTATTTTATTTTCAGGCTTTGATAGAAAGTCTAGTACATACAGACTACCTTCCATACATTTTATAATATCTGCTATCTGTTGTGCGTCATCTCTTGTTCTTAATGGCATGTTTTCTCCTATCCTGGGCAATCTTCTCAAGTATCTGCCCCGCTTTATTTGATTTTCGGGGAATCCAAGTTATTGTAGTATCTTTAAAACAAGTAAGAAGCTCCAGAACAATTATCCGCAGACTTCTTAGTCGTTCATTTTTACAAGCATAAATGGGCATACCCCCCTTGTCCGTTTTTAGCTGGTTAACCATTAGTTCGCTGTCTGAAAATATTTGTAAGGCTTGTACTCCATGATTCTTAGCTTCCTGTAAACCATGTATAAGGGCATGATACTCCCCTACATTTCCTGTGGTTTTACCACAAATATTTGTAATTACTTTGCTTTCTTTGCCCAGAACAAAACATGTTTCCTGGGTTGAACCGTCTACGTATAGCTCCATTATTCTCCTTTAGAGGCTAGTCTCACCCCGTCCGGCTTCTGTGCGCCTCAAACCGAGGCGGGGTGAGACTCCATGCGACAATCATACCACAACCCAACCGATTTGTCAAGCCCTAAGTACTGTCCGTTCTTCGGAATACAGGGGCAAGAGGGATTCCTCGTGCTATCAACTCTGCCTCCGAAGGATAAGTTTCTCGGCATAAACCTTGCTTGACCATCTCTCTATTTTGGGCTGCCCGTGCTAAGTTGTCACACATGTAGCAAAATCTATCGTGACGCTTGGGCACGTTGCCCTCCTATCGGTTTTGTTGCGCTAGTCTTTCTTTACCTGGAGTTTGGTGATATGGCAGGCATTAACTTCCACCTTGATGTTGCTGGATTGGTTGGCGGTGAGTTTTCCGGTGTCTTCGTTAAGGTGCGCTATCTTTGTGCCCTTGTAGTAGAACTCCATGCAGGTAAAGCAGTTATCGAAGGTCAAGTCTTTGCTGCCCCTTAAAGAAACCTCTTCCCACTTGGGGGCGGGGGCAATATCCTGGAGCTTATCGAGAAGGATAATTGCCGGAGCTGTAGCGGTCTTGCTCTTTCCTGCCGGAATGGTCACATCGCCGATGGGTTTAGCATAGTACACGGCGAGCTTGCGCCCGTCAACGCGTTCAGCCATCTTCGTGGCTTCTTCAATGGCATATTCTTTATCCAGATAGATAAAGATGCCGTTGCCATCTTCTACATCGGAGGTTACGAAGCCGGTCTTGTAGGCAAGGCGAGCCTGGGATTCGATTTTATCGCCGCCGAATTTACCAGCGAGGGCAGAGTATAGTCCCTTGCCTTCTGTGCCAATGCAGACTACTTTATATACCTTTTCTCTGGTATCAAAGTCGGCGGTCTGGTCTGAGGTAGGTGCTTTATAGTTTTTTGTTACCATTTGTTTTTGATTAACTCCTTCTTTTATTTAGGCTTCTTCTAGTTGGGGTCGTTATTCAGTTGTTATTTTTGTTTTCATACCTCCTTAACAACATAATCCTGGAGGATAAGAAGAAGTTTGGGCTTCTGTGTCTATCTTGCCCTCAGCGTTTAATTTGTAGCAGGATTCACATAAAACACCCAAGTCCTCACTATCCTTTATACTTGTGCGTGGTACAAACAATCCACACACCGAGCATTTAACAAATAATCCTAGACTCTTTAGGTTATTCTTATCCGCAGCACTGGTATTTAAGTTTTGTGTTCTACGGTAGGTATTACTGCTAGCAAAAGTTGTTACCGATATTCTAGGCTTATATGAGTCGTTGCTGTAAAACTTTCCAGCATCCTCCTTAAAGTCTCCAAAGTAGATGAATGTTTTAGCGTCTAGAAAAGCCATTCTTCCTGGTACAAAAGCAGCTAGTAGATTATAAAATGCAGATACCTTCATTACTTCTCGAAGAGGGGCAAGATATTCCTTGACAAAAATCTGGGTGTCGCTGTACTTTAATGATAATCCAGAGCGATAGGCATATGTTCTTGCCCCTCCCATTACATTATAATGTGCCGCCCAGTCTTCCGAGTTCCATCCAAAAGGTACAAAATCTTCTTCTACTTTCGTGTAATATCCTTGTACCCCATTCTTGTACCCTAGAGTAACTCCGGCAGGGATAGATTCGTTGCGTTCAAGTTCTTCTTCATTATTAACCGATAGGATACCATTATGGGCGATAGCCATATCGGTATGAATCTCAGTAGCCTTTAGCTCCTTCTCTTCGCTGGATAGCGGGAAAGGATGGCAGTTACCTGGGCATATCGCCCCCTCGGTTGCTATACGGAAGTGCAATATCATCTGCTTAGACTTCGGTTCTTTAACGGTGCTAAGTAGATTGAACACATGCTTTAATGTTAATGCCCCCTTCTTTATAACAACATCCTTGCCATCCTTGCTTGCTATTGCCATACCAAAGCCGTCTTTGTTGTTATCAAAGGCTGTGGTTAGCTCTGCTTGGGATGGCAGGTCTACATCAAAGGGCTTGATAATTAAGATGCACACAGTTTTCTCCTTACTAAGTATTCTATCAATTCTGGGCATTGTTTTCGGTCAATGGTCTCTACAAATTTTTCCCAGGTTATATCATTAACATCCTCAACGGATGCTTTCTTAGCCCAGTTAACCAAGTGGTCAACAAACTGGAACGTAGCAAATAGGGTTCTGTCATTCAACGTACCTTTAAACAACCGAATCTCTAAGGTTGTGCTTGGGTGGGATAGGTTTATTGCCCTATATCTTCCAGTTCCTCCCAGCTCTTTTATCTTGCCCATATTATCTTTGGTTACTTTAAAATCCTCACGATAACGGGCAGCATACTCATTTAGGCTTTGCATATCTCGGCGGGAGAATTTAACAATCTGCCCCCAGAAATGATTGGAAATATTGAGCAACTTTAAAACATTAATGTTCCAAGGTTCAGATGAAGGAGTACCAAAAAAGTTAGAATTAAAGTGAACATGCAGACCGCACGATGTAGTTTCATGTGACCTCCCCCCGTTAGAAATGCAGGCTTTACGAATGTCGTTCCATGGAAACTGGGTAGTATGGTACAGCATAGTGCATGGATGTGTTACAATTTCAAAGCCCTTACGTATTGAGCCATCATACTTTAGGTACATAAGTTTTTCGTATGGGTCAATAGCGTGGATAGTCTCGGAGGCTTTAAACGCTCCCTGAGAAATAATGCCCGCTGAATTTTTGGTTATTCTGAAGTTATCAACCTCAAGTTCAACTCCTAAGTACAAAGTATTACCCGTAATGTCTTTATCAGGATAAAATAGAGGGTCGGGTCTATGAGAATGGTCATGGACATTTACAATAAGCCCAGACCTGTATCTTTCGAGCATTGAATTGTCCTCGGATGAAGTTAAGGATATTTTTATGGAACATTCAGGACAATGTTTATCGGTTCTCTCTATATCCCTCCAGGAACCACAGGTAGGGCATAAGCTATATAACTTTTGGCAGGACTCGCAGGCGTAGTACCCTCTTTTGGATATACTTTTTTCTGTTATTGTCATAAACAATCCACAGAAAGAGCATATAGTTTTTGTTCGGGCGCATTCTAGACATACAGAATACCTATCCATGGACTTACCTTTTCCATCAATGAAAAAGGTACTGCACGATGGACATCTATTCATAATATTTTTGTATCTATAATCAGAAGATAAAATTTGTATACCAAGTACTTTGGGGTCTTTAGTATATTCCTCCAATATCTCGGCAGATAGCTTTTCAATATCTTTCTCAGTAGCATCATTTATTTTCTCCATGCGCACAGGTTTATCTTGGTACTTAATAATGTAAGTATCAGTTTTATAGTCTGTGGCTATATATACATTTAGTGTTCTGACTACTGGTACTCCTTCTGGGGCATTACCCAGCCATACGAACACCTTTTCTCTGCTCCCTCCTGTAGATTCAGTTACAAAAAATCCTGTGCTTAGTGGCATAGTCCTATCCTCCTATTAGTAAAACTAAAATAATATTTTTTAAACTATTCAAAGTATGCGCCACGCCCCGATTTTTGTCAAGGCTTAGTTGTTGTACTTTCTGGTTTAGGCTGGTCTTTATGGGACGAGCAGGTTATATAATCATCTGCATCTCCTAGAGCTATATTCAACTTGGAGCAATAAGGTATATTAGGATGGGCAATATGAATAGTAGTTACTCCATCCCAGCTTAAAAATTTAGCTCCCCCCTTGGGAGTTATTACTCCAACATGAATACATTCTACACATTTAGGCATTAGTTATCTCCTTGAATTTCATTATACCTACGTATGTTCGCCAGGTAAGACCTCCATCTAGTGTTATTATAAGTTTATCTATTTCTTTATTATAGTGGACTACAATATTTTGACTGTATTCAGTAAAAAAAGGTCTAAATAAAACATCTAAGTATTTATACAATATACCAGGAATAGGAAATCTCCCTCCTATAGTTACAACATTATCAGGAGTTATAGAGGCTATAATACGACTTAGCCCGTGCACTCTGCTTATAACATGAAGTAATATTACTTCGTTATGTATATATTCATAAGCGTTTACCATACGTCCAAACATAATAGGATGTTTATCTCTGGTGCCCCGTAGTGCTATTTTGTTTTTTCTGTAGGCATATATTCCCATGCTTTTCTCCCGTCTAAGCCAGTGAATCATTGTGCATCCTCCCCGCTTTATTATATAAAGCGGAGGGGGTACACAATGATTAACTTACCTCGGCTTCCCCCAAAATCTTGTTATTTATATGTTTTATAAATTTTTTAGCCTGTTTTAGACTAGCAAATATCTCAAAGAACCTCCAGGAATCTAGAGAGCGCATATGTACCCACAGAGCAACATAACTGATTGCTCGCGGGCTAGGCAATAGCTCTATCATATCAACATCCTGCCCGTCTACCCCAAAGGAGTAGTCGTAATTCCAGATGAAGCCTTCTTGCGTGTTTATCATTAATCTACCCTGCCTACAGCTTGCCATACTATATATCCTTCTCCAGAGTTTTTAGCTATTTCCTGAGCTTTAGACAAAGTTTCGAATTTAATCAAATCGTCCATACGGTTTGTAGAATCTTTCTTAGCTACTACAAACATTCCCTGCACTGGAGCATGCATAAATTGAATGGCATCATATGTCCACTTACTACTAGGTTTTTCCCCCTCTAGGTAAACTTTAATAGCTATAATATAGGTACGACTTCTGGAATCTAGTTCGACCATTATCTCGTTTACTATATGTACTGCTTCTCTGTTTTTTACAAGACTTAGTCCTGGGCCAAAGTGAATATCATTGTTACTTACACCAGGTTTTAAAACTACTCTATCCCCTACGCGAAACATAACTAGCTCCTTTTTCTACCGGAATATACCCTACTTCAGCATACACCCCATACTTTTGCCCTGGCTGCTCAGCATTTCTTTGTTTAGCCTTAGCTAGAGCAGCATCAAAAGTAGTATATCCATAAGAGGTATTATCATTCAAAACTTTGTACTGCGTGGCTGGAAGAGCAAGGGAAAGATTGTCTGGGTGGATAAGTTTTGTCCATAATGCCTCACCATGCGAAATAGCTACAACCCTAGCGTAAATAATTCCGTCTATTACCTGATAGGCAACTACCATAAACACTACCTCTTTGTATTGTTCTAATAAATCAGGGTCTATATTTTCTTCCAACCAACTTCTAGATATGTTTACTGTATCGCCTTCTCTAAACATTTCTTTTCCTCGCTTTATATTAGTACTACTTGGGCAAAATATTATTAATTATCATCTATAACGCAGTTATTTAGGACTACATCTTCCAGTATTTCAAACTTTTCGTAACCTTTTTTATCTGCCTTGGCTATTGTCCATTCTTTAGCTACATTTTCATCCCTAAAGTAGGTATTCAGCTGGTATATTGGCAACGCTGCACTACTAGTCAAGTAAAAATGTATAGTATAATAGGGCATAACTATCCTTCCTGTATCGCCTTTTCAACCGCTTCCTTAGCTTCTTCTGGTATATACTCCCAAGTAGAAACGGTATGAACTTTAATGGGGCAAGGAAGTTGCTTCACTGGCTCAACGACTACCTCATGCCCCCCCACATATTTAGTTTGTACTGGCTTTTCTAGTTCAATAAGCTGGTCGTAGGCTTCTGCTCGCCAAGCAAGAAGTTCATTATAATTATTATCTTGAACCATCTTTGTAATATCTTCCTTAAGGAAGTCGTACAATGCCCATACGATAGCGGGCTTAGCCCCCATCCGCAAGGCTTCATCTCGATGTTCAACTAAAGTTTTTAATAAATGTGTCATAATTCTCCAGTATAATTGGGGAGGGGCAGAATAATCCAAGCCACTTGAAAGGCATATAACTCTGCCCCTCCCGCTCAACTATCTTCCTACTCCTAGGTATACATTGTGTCGGTTCTACAATAGAGCGAGCCACTATTATACTCACGAGCCGAGGCGCGCTTCGGAGTAGGAGCTATTACCATGCCCATTCGACTATAGCTCAAAAGGTATGGCGCGTTTATGAGCCACGCTTCACTTTATCTCGCATCGTCTTTAGGGCAGGAAAGCCTACCATGTTATTATCCCTTGGGTCATTCGGTCGGTACGGTTTGATTATCCCCGAATCGGGGAAATTTGTCAATCCTTAGTTACTATCCGTTCTCGTTCCTCCCTTTTAGAAACTTTATTGCCCCATCAACTAATGCTGTCATATCTGGCATTGCTTTGTCCTTTCTCTTGAAGATATTTGGATTTAATATTCGGGTATACATCCCAATCCAATATCAGGGTTCCACCACTACCATCTTGAGATACAAGCCCTACATGTCGGGCGGTTTTCTCTATATCTGTGAATATCTCTTTAGCCAGTTCTGCCCGTTTCTTATCCTGCACTAACTGGTCAGCGGCAAGTTGGAGCTTTACTGCCTTGAAAGCGTATATAATTGTAAAAGCAGACATTATAGATGATTCCGTTTCAGGTGCAGTACTTTGCTTGAGGTATTCTTTTATTTCATCAAGTGTAGGTTCGTTAATTTTAAGAAAATCGTCAGCATCAATCAGCTTCATTTCTTTGGGGAGTGCTTCTAGTTGAGCGTCACGGACTCTTTTTAACGCTTCAAAGTCCAGGCATGTTTCTTTAGGGGTTATGCAGTCTTTTTTATAGGCGCATAGTTCGCAGAGTTTTTCATCCGATAGTCTATTGTTCATTTGTGACCTCCTGTTTTATGGTGCCAAATTTTGCTATCCAGTCCATGTGCATTCCCATAGCATAACCAGGGCGTTTCCCGTAGAATATTTTCCGGTTTTCGTCCCAAGTTACTATTGCGGGAACATTGTTCCAACTTTCTTTTCTGTCCTCATTAAAGTCTCTAGAGGAGTACAGAATTGTATCACCTTCAAAAACCTTTGTTCCGTTCTTATCCAGTGAACCAGTCTCTCGTCTGCTCATTTCACAATCTCCTCTATCGCTTTCTTTAAGGCTAGAACAGGGAATGTTTTGTAAGCATATTTACCTATGTGTTCGGCTGATGCCTGTATTTGCTTTTGCCAGCCTGCAAACAGATATGTATATGCTTCAATATCGTCAATATGCAAAGTCCTACATTTTAAGTCTATATAATGAGGAACGCAGTACCGGAACAGATTATCCAGGGTAGGTTCAGGTGGATTATCCCCCGAAAGGATATTCCCCTTACTATCTACATATTCCCATCCTCCAAACAACCCACTAAGGGTATCTCTGTCCCTACGTGTTATTCCGAACTTTTCCCAGAACAACTTATCTTCATTAGTCATGGGTTACTCCTTATTAGCCAGTTTTAAAAGTATATCAGCATGACAAGGAAGTGGAGCGCACCAGCATACTAAATCCTTACCTTTAAGTTCATCTAACCAGTGAGGTTCATTCTTTAACTTACAAATAGCCCCAATACGGTATAGTTCAATAACATGTTCTCTGGAATGTTCCTTGTCTATCTTAAAAGGATTACCCCACTTTGAAGGTCTGCCTACATATACAGCATCTTTTGGACAATTCTTATCTCGTTTATTCCAGACTTTAGGCATCTGTTACTTTCCTCCTAATAGTTTGAGTGTGTCTTGACGGCAACGCTCATAACCATCATATCTAATATCCCGTTCAGGGTGGAAGTGCAGAGGTATAAACATATTATAAGGATTCTCTTGCTTCACCAACAGTCTTAGGTTATTTTACCGCCGTCAGTTTGATATCATGCTTGCGGTAGCCGGAGGCATAGAGGCGTTCTGCGTGTACCTTGCAAGGGTGACATAGAAAGTGGTCGCCATCACAACCATCTCTCTTTTTATCAGAACATTCAGGATTCGTCTTACAAATGATAAGGGCAAAGTTCTGAATATCACACTCTTGCTTTTCCTTTATTTCTTGTTCCCTTTGGTAGACAGAATCGATAGACTTGCCTTGCATTACTGCCTTGCGCTTCTTTACTGACATTGATTCGTTAGGCATTATTCTTTACCTCCTATAATACTGGGGTTAATAAGGGCATTATCCGTAAGAGTATCGCTTTAAGAACAATATACTCGTGGTTAGCCTCTGAAATAGTAACTGAGCCAAGGTGCAAGGTTGACACAACTTCTCCGGCGAGTTCTAGCTTAATAGTCGCAAAGCCTACCTTAGTAGCTTGCGCTTTAGTGTACATAGAAATAGAAAATATTCCTGCTGACCAACGCTGTACGTTAGGCGGGTCGGCATATGGGTTTCGTCTATGCCCAGGAGTAGGATTATCACGTGAAAAGAACTGGGCAAGAGCTTTAGTGGCTTGTTCGGGTGTGGGCATTATCTTACTCCTTCTAATGGAATATGTCCAGCAAGTATAATTTGTCTATAATTAGCACATTTGATGCACTGTTGAGTTATTTGTGTAACTAAACTCCATCGTCCTTCGTAGGTATTACAATCCCATCTATCGGTGTAAATAGGACGTTGCCTACCGTATTCACGATGTACTTCCGTCCATATGTGTCTGTGAAATATCATACTGTTTCTCCAACTACCTCCGGTCTCCAACTCCAGTGTCGTTCTATTATAATAACGGTACTTTCCTTATTAAGTTCCTGTACCGCCCACTTAGTATATACGCTGGACTTTTGTAGCAACTCTCTATTATTTAGGAATACACAATATATGCCCAAGTTATGTTTAAAAGCTAAAGAATGAAATACATCTAAAGCCTTCTGTGGTTCTTGAATATCTGCCATATATGCTTTAGCCCCTTTGCGTGTGTACACTAATATTAGTGCCATAGTGCCCTCCTATTTGGGAGCCTATTTTAGTACCCTCATTATCTGGGGATAAAAGGCTAACGCCATACCTCTATTCTGTTAAGAGGATTAGAAAATACCTTCCAAAATATTTTGCCTTCAGCATCGGCTTTGCTCAAGTTAGCACGGGCTTTGTCCAAGTTAGCATAGGCTTCGTCCAAGTTAGCATAGGCTTCGTTCCAGTTAGCACGGGCTTTGCTCAAGTCAGCATAGGTCGGACATTCAAGAGCATATTTTTCTACTCCTTGTTCAGACAGCATGATGATAAGGTTTTCTTTTAAGTAACCACCCATTTCGCCGTTTTTAATAGCCTTTACAATATCTGCGGGGAAGTTGTATGGCGTGGAGAAATTGGTACATTCCGGTTCCTGACGTAAGCTTTCCGTTGAAGGTTTTGGTAGGTCATAGTAGAACCTGATGCCCGCATGACCATACCAATCACCCTTCAACTTGTCTCGCAATTGCTGTCCTTTTTCTGTCTCAAATACCTGGTGATAGGTCAGGAAGTAGTTACCTTTTTTCTTGGGAATCCAGCTAATAAATTCGCACATGTTTCAACTCTCCTTTTGTGTGAGCCAAATTTGATTCTGGTCAAAGTATGCGCCGAACGGGGCGGTTTGTCAAGCCTTAGTTTCTGTCTCTGTGTGCTTGTGAGTTCGCAAAAGAAGTAGGACACTATCTATAGCTAACACAAAGCGAAGGTTATGTTCTGCCCTATCTCTAATCTGGGCAATAGTAGCTATCTCGGCAAGACTTCCGGCTAATAATTCTGCTTCACTAGGTTGATTTTCTGCTGGTAATGCTTTCATGGTACTCCTATACTTTAACTATTATTTCATTATGTAGATGAAGGCAGTCTGGATTAACACATGTAAGCTTAATAGTTACAGAGGTTTCTTCGACCTTCATGGGATGGTAGCACCCCCCGCAGAACTTAGTCCTAGGAGATTGCTGCATAGCTGCTTGAATCATTTGCCTTCGGTTGTAGAGCATTATTTTTTCCTCCAGATGTTAAATCCTTCTATAGGACTAAACTTTTTGCTACGAGACAGAGATTGGTCTCGTTTTAAGTATGGTATAAGTAACGCCCCAGACTTCATATCATGTTCTATCTTTAACTCAAGTGTTGCTTCTAAGGCATAATCTCGGATAGGGCAATAATAGTAGATAACATCAAACAAGTGATATTTTTGATATTCCAGGGCGTCCACAACTTCTACTCTAGCGCGAGATATTTTTGCTAACTCTTGATTATACTCAATGCCTCTAGCAGAAAAGCCTATGTTACTCGCTAGATTTATAATATTTCCTAACCCAGAACCAACGTCTAGGAAGTTTGATACTTTAAATCCCTCACTAGGAAACTGCGTTTTGCTTGAAATGGCATATGCCTTGCGTAAGGTTGGAACTAAGTCAGGATACTTATTTGGTATGAAGTAGTAATTTGCTGGCTTGACACTCCCCTTGTCTCGTAGGTAGTAACCAACTACTTCTAGTGTTGCTGATTGGCTGTACGCTAATAAATCCAAGTCATCTCGTTCTTGCTCAATGCTTCTAGGCATGGTCTAGCTCCTCTCCATAATCATCTATTTGGGGGACATAAGCGTCCAGCCAGATACAGGGCAATAGTCCCCCGAAGTAATTTTCGTTGCAGGCAGCCCAGTATAAGCACTGGGGGCAACGCCATAGTTCAGTGGCTAACATTTTCCTTTTCCTTAGATTATGAAACTTAATCTTTCACAGCTAGTAAAGCTAAAGAAATAAAGTCAATTTTATGAGCAGCATGAGCAGCAGCAACAGCAGTAGCATAAGCAGCAACAGCAGCAGCATGAGCAGCATTAGCAGCAGCAGCAGCAACAGTAGCATAAGCAGCAGCATGAGCAGCATGAGCAGCATCAGCAGCAACAGCAGCAGCCTTACTACGGTCTTTTCCAGATAACCAGGTGTCCGCCCAGGTATTCCATTTTTTATTTTTGCAAACCTGTTTAGCACAAAGAATAGCAAACTTTATTTTCTGTTGTCTTGTTATTTTAGGTAGAGGTATAGTTTTTATGGTTGTGCATGACTTTACT
>Ga0172381_10000581_pt1 | contig 44131 bp, 40 predicted proteins | sample Leawel6488metaG_FD_119754 | JGI IMG/M metagenome (GOLD analysis project Ga0172381, IMG submission 119754) | Leachate microbial communities from a municipal landfill in Southern Ontario, Canada - Leachate well 64-88 metaG | ecosystem: Engineered > Solid waste > Landfill > Unclassified | place... | reverse complement strand
TTTTTACCGCTCGCGAAGTGGGTTATTTTTCTTTTCCCGATAATCTAACCACTGGGTCAAGCATCATGCCGCAAAAGAAAAATTTAGACGCTTTGGAAATTATGCGGGCGTTTGCCACCGTGATATGCGCTAACCAAGACGTGGTAAAAAATATTAATAAAAATACGATTTCTGGATTCAATCGCGATTTTCAGCTTACCAAAAAACCATTACTCGAGAGTATTGAAATCGTCAAAAATTCTCTAATGGTGGCTGATTTGTTTGTAACCAATTTAAAACCTAACCCAAAAAATATTACCGACAAAATTGCCCCGGATATTTTTGCCGCTGATATTGCTAATGAATTAGTAGAAAAAAAACATTTGCCATTTAGAGACGCCTACGCACAGGCCATGGCGCTGGTGGGGAAGGAAAAAATTGACTATCAAAAGATTATTAAAAACAGAAAAAGTTTGGGGGCGCCTGGAAACTTGGGGTTGGATAGAATCGCGGCCAAAATTAAACGAACTAAAAACGAGATCACTTGAGCTCGTTTTCTTTTTAAGTAATTACATCTCTTCTACCGTTTCAATCCCAAGCATCCACAACCCCTTCTCCATCACCTGTAGTACCGCTTGAATTAAATTAACCCGGAAAATTTTGGTTTTTTCATCTGCCTGTAACACCGGACAATGATCATAAAAATCATTAAAATCTTGCGCCAGATCAAACAAATAATGCGTTACTTGCGACGGATCATACGCCTGGGCGGCGGCACTGGTTACTTCGCCAAAATCGGCAAGCCGTAACAATAACTTTTTCTCATAATTATCCACGGTTTCCGGAATAGATAATTTACCGCGTGATTTGGCCTTGCGCAAAATACTTTTGATGCGCGCGACGATGTATAATAAATACGGCCCGCTACTGCCGGTGAGCGACACTGATTCATTTAGATCAAAACTAATATCATTTTTTACGCCAGTTTTTAAAAAAGTATATTTAACGGCAGCCACGGCTACTTTTTCGACCACTTCCTCTTTTAAGATCATCCCCTTACCGTTGCCAGCGACAACTTTTTTTATTTCTTCTTTCACGCTGTCCAAAAGCCATTCACCCAACACAACATTGCCCAGTCGCGAACTCATTTTGCCGTCTTTGAGTGTTACCCAGCCATAGGCCAAATGCTCTTCTTTGCCTGTTAATTCCGGACAAGTAAATTCCAAGGCCTTGATGATAACTTTAAAATATTCGGTTTGTTCTTTGGCTACAACATGCAAAATATTATCGGGGTGATATTCTTTAAATTGCAAACGCGCCAAGGCCTGATCTTTGGCTTCGTAAGTGGGGAATCCTTTGGCAGTAATAAACACGCGGTCGTGCAAACCAAAATTTGATCCGGGGAAAATTATTGCTCCACCATCCCCTATTGCGAAGACTTTTTTATCCAAAAATTCTTTGGTAATTTTGATGCCATTTTCGTAAGTCTCGGATTCAAAATATAGACGATCAAATTTGGCACCAACGCGCTGATAAATTTTAGCAAAATATTTCAAACTCCATTGTCTGGTTTCTTTGTATAATTTTCTAATGGATTTATCTTGCGAATAAATTTTATCGTTGATGGCAATAATTTCTTCTTTGGCTTTTTCATTTTCTTCAAATGCCTTTGACCCGGCCGCGTATGCCTCGCCTAAAAATTTTACCTTTTCGTCAATTGTTTTTCCTGGGGTGGCGGAACTTTTTGAAATTCCATATAGACATTTTGCAATATGCATCCCTACATCGCCTTGATAATTCGCCCTTATGACTTTATATCCTTGCGAACTCAAAATGCGCGCAATTGATTCGCCCGTCACAATATTGCGCAAATGTCCGATATGAAACGCTTTGTGCGTATTGGGATGCGCAAATTCAACCATGATTTTTTTCTTTTTGCCGGTTTCAGATTCGCCGTATTTTTTTCCTTGTTTTTTTATCTGTGTTAAAACTTCCTTCGCCACTATATTTGGATTGAGAAAAAAATTAATATACGGGCCAAAGACCTCAATTTTAAGGAGTAAAGAATAAGGAGTAAGGAGTAATTGTGATTGAATTTTTTTGGCAGCATCAATCGGGGACATTTTCCATTCTTTGGCAACATCAAAACACGCGAACGCCAAATCCCCCATTTCGGGTTTGGGCGGGATGGAAAAATTTATTTCGCCATTAACTCCGACTTGTTTTAATATTTTTTCAATTTCTACCTTAAACATAATTATTGTTTTTTAAGCGTGTAAACAATATTAACTATTTGATCATCACCACCCATAAAACACTCGGTTTTCTTGTCCACAACTGAATAAACCGAGACCTCATCATTTTTATGAATGGTTAAAATTTCTCCTTTAGTTAACGGGATTCCACCTGCCAAATCTTCCTCGTGCTGATTATCGCCGTCAATAAAAATAGCTTTGGTATTTTTCTTAATCATAATAACAATTTAACAGTTTAGCAATTTATTTCACCCGCACAAACCACCGGCTCCCTTTTTGAATAATATCACCCGACTTAATTTCTGCATGAATATTGTCGTTTCTCTTTCCATTAATCTTCACGCCTCCGTCTCGAATAACTCTACGTGCATCAGACTTAGTAGCTACCAATTTAGATTCAACCAATAATTCTATAATAAAAGCTCTGCTTAATGAACTCGCGTTAATTTCTAACATTTCTTCGGGAATTTCTTTTTTGGAAAAAGTAGATACAAAATATTCTTGCGCCTTGTCCGCTTCTTTAACCCCATGATACAAACGCACAATTTCGTGCGCTAATTTTATTTTAATATCGCGTGGATTTTTGCCGGATTTTAATTCATTTTCGTATTGATTAATTTCTTCCATCGCCACACGCGTGGTCAAAGTGAAATATTTAATAATCAAATTATCGCCGATGGCCATAATTTTGCCAAACATATCGTTGGGCTCGGCGAGTAAATTAATGGTATTACCCCAACTGCTACTCATTTTGCGTCCATCAGTGCCTTCAAGTAGCGGACCAATGAGAATATCTTGCGGTTCCTGTTTATAATATTGCTGTAAGGTTCTACCGGCCAACAAATTAAACCACTGATCGCGCCCGCCCAGCTCCACATCGGCCTTCACCTCCACACTGTCATATCCCTGCATGAGTGGGTATAGCATCTCGCGAAGTGACACGCGCGTACCTCCGTCCAGGCGTTTTTTGATATTATCGCGCGCGGTAAATTCGGCCACGGAAAATTGACTAGCTTGTTCACAAATTTGATGATAATTTAATTTTCCCAACCATTCACTGTTTTGATATTTCTCACACTCGCGGATGTCAATGATTTTCGCGGCTTGAGCAAAATACCCTTCCATATTCGCTTCTACTTGTCCACGGGTAAGCATCGGGCGTTCGCTTTCTTTATCCGAAGTATCGCCAATCACGCCGGTAAAATCCCCAACAATAAAAACAATTTGATGACCTAGTTCTTGAAAGTCACGTAATTTAAGCAAAGTTACCGCTCGACCAATATGAATATTAGGGCTGGTGGGATCGATACCTAATTTAATACGTAACCGTTTGCCGGATTTTAATTTCTGCTCCAAATGCGCGCGGTCGACAACTTGTTCTACCCCACGCGTGAGTAGAGCTTCAATTTTTTGCGGGTCGGTGTTTATTTTCATATTTGTATTTTGTATTAGGTATTTAGTATTTTGTATTCTTAATACGTTTTAAACCATTAATTAATTTACCAACTACTACTGACTGATTAGCAATTTTCAAAAAATTCTCTTTATTCAAATAGTTTACATCTTCGGCTATTAATAATTGATTCTGTAATTCCGACAGCGAACCAAGAGCAATTGCGTAAAACTGACATTTATCTTTTACTGTATTACGGCTAAAGCCTTCGGCAATGTTTGAAGTAATTGAAACAGCGGCTCTGCGCATCTGATTGGTCAATCCAAATATTTCTTTTGATGGAAAGTCCTCGCTAAATTGATAAATATACAAAACCAATTTATGTCCCTCTTGCCAAGCATATAAATCTTTAAAAGACTTAATTTTTTGTCCCTCCATACTAGATACAAAATACTAGATACTAGATACTTGGCCCTTAATTTTTTCTATCTTCTCCTCCGCTTCTTTGAGCTTAGCTCGTTCTTTTTCCACTACCGCCGGAGGAGCTTTTTGAGAGAACTCCGGGTTGGTCAGCTTAGCTTTTAACCCTGCTACATAGCCCTCCAAGGCCTTAATTTCGCCTTCTAGGCGGGCCTTTTCTTTGGTAGCGTCAATCAGTCCGGCTAGGTCGATAAACACCTCACAGGAGCCCACAACTATACCAACAGAATTATCTGGTTTTTCAACTTTGGGGGCAATGGCCAAACTTTCTAAGCGTGCCATGCCTTCAATGATTTCTCTATTTTCTTCGAGTAGTTCTGCCTGCTTACCCGCGCTTATCACCACATTAATTTTTTTAGCCGGTTCGATTTTTTTATCGGCGCGGACGGAACGGATGCCGATGATGATGGATTGGAGTAATTCAAATTGCTTAAGGGATCCTTCGCTGCGCTCAGGATGACAAATAGGCCATTTTTCGACCATCAACATTTTATCGGCGCCATATATTTCTTCCCATATCTGTTCGGTGACAAATGGCATAAAGGGATGCCAGAGTTTCAAAATGACATTCAAGATATAATTCAACATCTCGGATTTGCCGCCTTCAATTTTGGCGATTTCCAGATACCAATCCGCTAAATCATCCCAAGTAAATTCGCGAAGTTTTTCACCAGCGAAAGATAATTGGTAATTTTCCAACGCGTCAGTGGTATGATAAATAACCATCCCCAACTTTCCTAAGATCCATTCATCCGCTAGCGTCTTGGCTTTTGGTCGCTCAACATCAATGTTTGGATTTTCGATACTCAACAACACAAACCGACTAATATTCCACAATTTATTCGTAAAATTGCGGAAGCCGGCAATTTTTTGTTCACCCAAATTTAAATCATTCCCCGGAGTATTGCCAATTAGAAGCGACAACCGCACGGCATCTGTTCCATATTTATTTATAATTTCAATCGGCTCAATACCATTGCCTTTGGACTTGCTCATTTTTTGTCCTTTTTCATCACGCACCAATCCGGTAAAATATAAATTTTTAAACGGCGCTTTGCCAGTGCGATACAAGCTCAAAATAATCATGCGAAACGCCCAGAACGGTAAAATGTCACGCCCCATGATCATGGTATCGCTCGGATAAAATTCTTTGTAATCTTTGCCATTGGGGTAACCCAAAGTGGAGTAAGCCCACTGCCCGGAAGAAAACCAGGTATCAAATGTATCTTCGTCTTGTTTCCAGCCAGCGCCGGGCGAATCTACCGAAGCCATCATTTCTTCGCCTTTGTACCACACCGGAATGCGCGGACCCCACCAAATCTGGCGAGAAATACACCAATCGCGCACATTATCTATCCAGCTTAACATCACATCTTTAAATCTTTCCGGATAGATTTTAATTTCTTCTTTTTCGATAGTTTTGCGCGCGGCCTTTTTCAAAGAAAAATTGGCGTGGTCGACATTAACAAACCACTGCTTGGAAACAAGCGGTTCAATCGGAGTTTTACATCTTTCGCAAATTGATAAATTATTAGGATAATCTTCTTCTTTTTCCAGTAGCCCGCTCTCGCGTAGCGCCTCCACTACCGCCACCCGCGCCTCACCCGCTTTCATACCACTAAATTTACCAAACCCGGAATAAATTTTAGCTTGTTCATCAATAACTTTTATAATCGGCAAATTATTCTTTTGCGCCATTTCCCAGTCCACTGCCGAATGCGCCGGGGTTACACCCAAAGCGCCGGTGCCAAAATCCATATCAACCTCATGATCGGCAATAACTTTGATGGTAAGCGGTACACCAACAAAATCCACTTTAAATTCCTGGCCGATATATTTTTTATAACGCTTGTCTTTGGAATTAACCGCCACAGCCGTATCGCCCAGCTTAGTTTCGGGGCGAGTAGTGGAAATCGCGAAAGGAAAATCCTGATTGTATTTAAAAGTATATAATTTTGTGATTTGCTCTTCATGTTCTACTTCGACATCGGAAAGAGCCGTCGCGCACCGCGGACACCAATTAATAATCCGATCACCGCGATAGATCATGCGATTGCCTTTTTTATCCACTTCGTTATACATGGCCACGAATGTCTCCAAAACAATATTTACCAAATCCGGATCCATAGTAAATTTTTCTCTGTTCCAATCGGCCGAAAGCCCAATCTTTTTTTCTTGACTGCGCATGTATTGCGCTCGATCTTTGCAGAAAGCAAAAATTTCTTCATAAAATTTTTCTCTGCCCAAATCATGGCGGGATATCCCGCGTTCTTTTTTTATCTTCTTTTCATACACCACCTGCGACTGAATACCAGCATGGTCTTTGCCTGGTAAAAGCAAAACCTTCTCCCCTTTCATGCGATGATAGCGGCCAAGCAGATCCATGACTACATACCCTGAGGCATGACCGACATGCATTTCGCCGTTAGCATTGGGCGGGGGCAATAAATTTACATACCGACCTTTGGTATTTGGTAAATTTTCCGGTACAAAAAAACCACTCTCCTCCCATTTTTTATAAATTTCATCCTCGTACTGCTTAGGTTCGTAATTCTTGGATAATTCGGACATAAATCACAAAAACACTAGAACATAAAAACAACAAAACAAAATCACTTATTTTAATATTTTGATGCTTTAATGCTTAATATTATACTAAAATATAATAAAAATAGCAAATATTCGTGAAATTCGTGCTAAAAAATTCGTGGTTAGTTATCCACACCCCAAGATTTCCCATGGTTGACAGTAAACATCATTATTGGTAGTATAGTTTGTTATTTTGGCCACTGGCCAAATAGCTTGGCTTTAGCCAAAAAAGTACTATGTTAACCGAAATTGAACAACTCAAAAAACTTTTTTCCGAAAAGAAGTATATTCTGATTGTTTTCCGTCCCGATGCCGATGGCGACGCAATCGGATCGGCGGTTGCTTTAAAAAACTTTTTGGAAAAACAAAAAAAACACGTGGAAGTCGCTTCGACTGGTTTTGTGGCGCCGAAAAATTTACATTTTTTAACCAAGCCGGTGGAAATAAAATCGCAGCTTACCAACTTACAAAAATTTATTATTAAAGTGGATGTAAGCAAAGCGCCGATTGAAACTTTAAGCTACGACGTAAAAGACAATTGGCTGTCAATTTATCTTACTCCAAAACATGGCGCTATTACTAAAAATGAACTACGCACCGCGCAAACCACTTTTAAATATGATTTGATTATTACTTTGGACACGGTTGATTTGAGCGCGCTTGGTGAAATTTTTTATAACAACACTGATTTATTCTACCGCTTACCAGTAATTAATATAGATCATCACGCCGGCAATGAACACTATGGTCAATTAAACTTAGTGGATATTACAGCGGTATCAACCACCGAAATTGTTTTTAACGCTTTAAACGAGATAACTATTAACAAGCTTGACGCTGATATTACTACCGCGCTTTTAACTGGCATGATTGTAAAAAGCAAAAGTTTTAAAACTGCCGATGTCACTCCACATACTCTTAATTTAGCCAGTAAATTAATTGACCTTGGAGCTAAACGCGATGAAATTATTCATAATATCTATCGTACCAAAACTATTTCTACCTTAAAATTGTGGGGACAGGCTTTAACCCATTTACAAAATGACAAACACTTGGGATTAGTTTGGGTAACTCTTACTCGCGAAGATTTTGCGCGCTCTGGCGCCGGCGAAGATGAACTTAAAGGAATCGTCGAGGACTTGTTAATGAATTCTCCTGAAGCTAAATTGGTTTTGCTGATTTATGAAAATATCAATGGTCAAGGAATCGCCGCGCGTCTAATCACAGAAAAAGATTATGACGCCAAAAAACTATTGGAAGCGTTTAGCCCGCAAGGAAACAAAAAAGAAGCGACCATTATCCTGGACAAAAATAATTTGCAAGAATCACAAGAATTAATTTTGACGGAAATAAAAAATCACCTCAACTAAGCTGGGGTGATTTTTTAATAATTTTAAATCAACGCTTTGCCAGTCATGTCGGCTGGCTGTTCTATCCCCATGAGTTTTAATATTGTTGGCGCAATATCCGAAAGCATGCCTACCGGTTGCATTAAACTTAAATCCCCCTCGGGCGGATCGCCAGATGGTCCTGCTTGACCGACAAAATCCTTACCAATTATCAAAAACGGAACTGGATTGGTAGAATGCTCTTTATCCATAGCGCCAGTTTGCAAATTTAATACTTCTTCAGCATTGCCATGATCAGCTGTTATTATCACTACCCCACCTTGAGCCAAAGTATGATCTACAATTTTACCTGCGCACTCATCCGTTACTTCGCAAGCTTTTTTAGTAGCCTCAAAATCACCAGTATGACCCACCATATCTGGATTGGCAATATTAACAGCGATTAAATCATACTTGCCACTGTCAATCGCTTTAGTAGCTTCTTTAGTAATCTCATAAGCAGACATTTCCGGTTTATCGGCAAAATTAGTAACTTTGGCGGAAGGAATAATAGCTCGATCCTCATTTTCAAAAGGAGATTCAATTGTGCCATTTAAAAAGAAAGTAATATGGGCATATTTTTGTGTTTCAGCAATATGAAATTGCTTTGCTCCAGCTTTACTCACTGTTTCTGCCAAAGAATTTCTTACCACCAAAGGATTGTAAGCCACTAATACCGGTAAATCTTTTTCATACTCCATCATGGTTACAAAATACAAATCCTTAATATAATTCCTTTCAAATTTTTCAAAACCCGGCAAAACAAAAGCTTTGGTTAACTCGCGAGCGCGATCAGGACGAAAATTAAAAAATATAGCGGCATCACCACTACGAATGGTGGTCAAAGGATTTCTTTTTTTATCCATTATTACTGTGGGAACAAACTCTTCATCATAATTTTTTTGAGCATAAGCATCGGTAATCGCCTGGATAGGATCAACTGCAACATGATCAGATTTACCCTCGGCCATTGCCCGATATGCCGCCTCAATCCGATCCCAACGATTGTCACGATCCATGGCATAAAAACGCCCGGACAAAGAAGCAATTTGCCCAATGCCCAATTCTTTCATCTTATCCTGTAAATTTTTTATAAAATCTAAACCTGAATTATAAATACAATCGCGACCATCCAAAACAGCGTGCACAAATACTTGGTCGGATTTCAATTTTTCTTTCTTACACAATTCCAATAAGGCATACAAATGATCATCGCTAGAATGAACTCTGCCCACGCCAACCATGCCAACGAGATGCAGCCGTGATTTATTTTTTTTAACACGATTAATAGCCTCCAAAAAAGCTTTATTGGTAAAAAAAGTGCCATCAGAAATAGCTTGATTTAAACGCGGGCAAGATTGATAATAAATTCTGCCCGCCCCAATATTCAAATGCCCGACTTCAGAATTGCCCATCTGCCCAAATAAAAGACCAACTTCGGAACCCGAAGCCGACAAAGTCATCGCCGGATACTGCCGCAAATATTTTTTGTAGTTAATCATGTTGGCGCGCGCCACCGCGTTGCCATCACTATCCGGCGCTATACCAAAACCATCTAAAATTGTCAGGACTACGGGTTTGTAGTGATATGACATAAAAACATGAAAACATTAAAACATAAAAGCAATCGCTAAATTGTTTTAATGTTCTGGTGTTTTAATGAATTAATAAAGCGCTCTCCCAGTCATTTCCTTCGGCTTTTTGATTCCCATCATCTTTAAAATCGTGGGCGCCACATCGGCTAATTTGCCGCTGCGCATTTTCTTCGCTTTAATGCCAACTAAAATGCATGGCACTGGATTAGATGAGTGTTCGGTGTCAATCTCTCCGGTTTTTAAATTTATCATCTCCTCAATATTGCCGTGATCGGCCGTAATAATACCCTGCCCGCCATTTTTTATCAATGTTTTTATCACACGGTCAATTTCGCCATCCACAGCACTCACCGCCTTGACGCCGGCCGTTAAATCTCCGGTATGCCCCACCATATCTGGATTGGCAAAATTTACACAAATAAATTCATATTGCCCCGACTCAATCGCCGCCACCACCGAATTAGCCACCGCCCGCGCGCTCATCTGGGGATTTTCCGCGTAACTGATTACTTTTTTTGACTCAACTTTCACCCAATTTTCTTCACAAAAATGCTGAGCGTAGCCACCATTAAAAAAGTAAGTAACATGGGCAAACTTTTCCGACTCGGCGATATAATATTGCCGCCTGGGGCAAAGGACTTGCACCAAACTTTGATCCACATCACGACTAGGAAAGGCCGTGAGTACCCCCGGTAAATCCGGACCAAAATCAGTCATAGCGACAAAACGAGTGTTATTCGGCACACCGTCGCGATCAAAAGCACCAGGATTGATTTTTTCGAAATCTAGCTGGACAAACGCTTTGGTCAGCTCACGCGCGCGATCACTGCGTAAATTAAAAAAGAAAATAGCGTCATTGTCTTTTATCGTGGCTATCGGTTTGCCCTGATCGGTAATTACCGTTGGAGAAATAAATTCATCGGTTTCGTTTTTATTATAGGCCTGCGCAATCGCTTCGGCGGCATTTTTGGCGGTTACTTTTGATTTTCCAAATACAATAGCATTGTAAGCGCCTTCTACCCTCTCCCAAGTTTTGCCTCGATCCATGGCATAAAATCTCCCCATAACTGTGGCAATTTTTTCTCCCCGCATCTGCTCTTCTAATTTTTTTAAATGTTTAGGAGCATCATGCTGACCAGAATCCCGACCATCGGTAAAAAGATGCAAAAATACCTTTTTTATTCCTTCACGCCTTAATAATTCTAAAAGCGCATATAAATGCTCAGGGCAGCTATGAGCACTATTATGATTGGATAAAAGCCCCATTACATGAGCAGCGGTCTGATATTTTTTAAGATGATGAATAGCTTGTAAAAATGCCGAGTTTTTAAAAAAAGTACCATCATTAATGGCATCAGAAACATAAACAGCATCCTGCTTAACCACTCGCCCGGCACCTAAATTAAGATGGCCAGCTTCACTGTTGCCGTCCTCACCTTTAAACAACCCAACGTCTTCACCGCTAGCCGATAATTGAGTATAGGAAAACTTTTTCAACCAAGAAAAATAATGCGGCGCATTTTTTGGTGTTATCGGATTGCCTTTATTTTTGGGATTGGCTATCCCCCAGCCGTCCATGATAATGAGTGTAGTGGTTTTTTGTTTTGGCATAAATTATTTTCTTTTTTTATTACGCGACAAGCTATCTGCCCATTCTATCAAAACTTTAACTAATTCTGGAGAATAATACTCCGTATAAACAGTTTTGGCAAGGTAATAATGAAACCACTCAGGGTGTTCTCGACGATACTCTTCAGCTTTATTTTTAACACGATAATTGTGAATAGTAATGTCTTTGGAATGATACAAATCGGAGTTGGTTCGCCATCCTTCTGGGGCAAATTCTCTACCTGAAAAATACTTTATTAGCTCTTGTATCAATTCTGGAGAATAATGTTCAGTAAAACACGGACCAGACGTATAATGTTTAAACCATTCTGGGTGTTCTTGACGGTAACTCTCGACGACCTTTTTAATATTTCTAGCATCCGATTTTATAATATGCAATTTATATATTTTTTTTGCTGTCAGCCACCCTTCAGGAGCACTCGTTTTTTCAGAAAAAAGTTTTTTTAACTCATCTATCAATTGTGGAGAATAATATTCTGCCATATGAGGACCTGCCATTCCGAGCTTAAACCAATCCGGATGTTCTGTCCTAAAACTTTCGGCGGCTTTTTTAATTGACCGGGATGATATATTAATTATATGCATTTTCATTAAACTACTGGCCGTTTGCCAAACTTCCGAGGAAGAATCATTAATAAATTCTGGTTTCAACTTCTCAAAAACAACCTGATCCAAACTTGATTGCATTTGTGCAGCCCAACTTTCTTGACTATTGTAAGAAACAAACTCAACATTAGGAAAGGCATCCAAATCTTTTTTATTCTTACCGCTAAACTCAATGGCTTCGTCTTTACTTTTACAATTATGTATCACTCGCGTAGCTTCATATTCAAAATTATTTACCAAAACCGCTTTATTTATTGTAGGTAAAAAAAATAAATAATAACCTCGGCTACGCAACATCTGAGGCGATACGACGCCGCCAATTACCTCATATTTCAAATTCATCTCCGACAATAAATCAATTAAATATTTAGTGCGGGGGATTATTTCTTTCTTTATGCTTTCCCCCTCTCCTTTTATCATCTCCCCTTCTCCGGGAGGGAGAAAAGTATCGTTAACAAAAGTGACATCCTCGGGCAAAGAAAACACCTCTCTATTTTTTAAAACATTATTAATAAAACTCTTGGCATCAAACCGCCAAACTTTAGCAGATTTAATAAAAGTTAAATATTCTTCAGCATTAAGAATCTCGGCAAATTTATTCAAATCAGAACAATTGCGCAATAAATCCTCAAACTTTTTTTTAAAATTCATCTTAATATTTTCTTTTTCTAATTGTGTTCGTAACTCTTGAAATTCCATAAAAAAATTATATTCCTAACTCTTCTTCTATCTCCATTAATCGATTATATTTCTCTACGCGTTCGGAACGGGATAATGATCCAGCCTTAATATATTCGGCGTTGACCGCCACCGATAAATCGGCAATAAAAGTATCACTGGTCTCACCGCTACGATGAGATATCGCCACTTGATAATCAAATTTTTTCGCTAATAGAATGGTCTCAATAGTCTCGGACAATGTGCCAATTTGATTGACTTTGATTAATATGGCATTGGCCACTTTTTCTTTGATGCCACGCTCCAAACGATTAACATCGGTAACAAACAGATCATCGCCCACAAGCACAACCTTGCGCCCAAGTTCTTTGGTTAAAATTTTCCAATTATCCCAATCATCTTCGGCTAAACCATCTTCAATGGTGGCAATGGGAAACTTTTTCGTCCAACCCACCAAGGTCGCAATCATTTTTTCTGCACGCCAACTCTGTTTTTTTATTAAATAATAATTTCCCTTATTGTAAAACTCCGAAGCCGCTACATCAAGACCCAAATAAACATGCTTGCCCGGATCCCAACCGCAGTATTTAATAGCATCAACAATCACCTGCATAGCCCGTTCATTACTCAAAAGTTCGGGGGCAAAACCACCCTCGTCGCCCACACTGGTGGAATATCCTTTTTGCGCAAGGATATTGGAGAGGGCGTGAAAAATTTGTGAACCCATACGTACACGCTCGCGAAAATATTTATTACGAGGAATAATTAAAAATTCCTGCACCGAAAGCCCATTATCGGCATGCCGGCCACCATTTAAAATATTCATCATGGGCAATGGCATGCGATAACCTTTTTCTGGAATTTTATAAATATGACGAATATATTGATATAAAGGTAAATTCAAAGATAAAGCACCAGCGCGACAGGCGGCCAATGAAACCGCAAGAATTGCATTGGCGCCTAGTTTGGATTTATTAGGTGTGCCGTCTAATGCTAATAATTTTTTATCTAATTCCAATTGGCTGGTAACTTCTACCCCTTTCAAACTCTTGGCAATAACAGTGTTAACATTATTAACAGCCTTTAAAACTCCTTTGCCTCCATAACGCTTCCCACCATCGCGCAATTCCAAAGCCTCATGTGTTCCAGTTGAAGCTCCTGATGGCACCTTAGCTACTGCGGATAAACCATTCTCCAAAACCACTTTTGCCTCCACAGTTGGGTTGCCGCGTGAATCCAAAATTTCACGGGCGGTAATTTGTTTAATTTTCATAATCGAAATGATAGAATATAATAAAATCGATAGCCAACAATATAGGTCAATACTACCTGACTGATTTGTTTATTGTACCAAAAGGACCGTTTCGGTATTATTTGCTAATTAATACTTATTTTACCACACACTACTACCTCTTGGCAAACAAAAGACGCCTCTTGCGAAGCGTCTTTTTATTATATACTTATTGCGATATCTCGTAAGTTATATTTACGTTCATTACCACATCCCTGCTGCCGGCTGACACTGCTTCTGGAGCCACATCAACTACTGCTCCGCCACCCATGCCATAGGCACTAACAGCCTTTACTGGGTAATAACTATTACTACCCTCATATTCATTATAATTCATCACCGCCATTAATTTTACACCAAGCGCATTAGACAACTTAACGGCTTTCTGTTGCGCGTCGGCCAAAGCCTTTTCGCGCGCCTGAGCTTTAAGATTTTCCGGATCATCAATAGTAAAACTTAATCCAGAAATTTGGGTGGCCCCATACTTACCAGCTAAATTTAAAACTTGCGTAATCTTGCTCAAATCGCGAATTTTAATAGCTACCTGATTGGTAACCCGATAGCCAACTAATTGCTGACCCTTGTCTTGAGTATAATTATAATCTGGATAAATACTATAATCGCTGGTTAAATCTTTGTCATCCACGCCTAATACTTTTAAATCGGCATAAACCTTATCCATCACTACGTTGTTGGCCGCTTGAGCTTTGGCCACGTCTTTATCGGTGTTAGAATATCCAATAGTGGTAAGGGCAATATCATTACTACCGATCACTTTGCCATAACCAGAGACGGAAATGCTGTGCTCCATCCGATCAGCTTTGCCAATATAATCGTACTTTTTAATATTGTTACGTACCAAAGTCCCTAAATAAAAAATACTATAAACCAAAACCACTCCCAAAAAAGTTAATAATAACTTTTTACCAAAATCCGCTCCCCAATTACAACCGCAACCGCATTTGCAGTCGCCGCCGCAACAACCATCTTTTTTAACCACGCTAGCCATACTAAACCTCCAACCACTCATCTACCGTTTGATAGAAAGTGGATATTAAACTTAAATTACAAATTTAAAATTATAAATTCCAAATAAATCTTAAATTATAAATATAAAATTCAAAACTTTTGGATTTGATATTTGAATTATTATAATTTATTTGAAATTTGGAATTTTGAATTTTAAATTTCTACTGTTTTAACTCCCGGCAATTTCTTTCCTCCCAAAAATTCTAACATCGCTCCACCGCCGGTGGATACCAAGTCTACATTATCTATTATACCAAGTTTTTGCAAAATTTGCACGGTCTCCCCGCCCCCGGCAACACCGAATGCTTTACCCTTGCTACGGGAAGCAAAAAGACGCGAAATAGCGTAGGTGCCGTGCTGATACGGAGATTGTTCAAAATACCCCAAAGCGCCGTTCATCACGAGGGTATTGGCTCTTTTAATATACTTGGCAAAAAGTTGCACGGTGCGCGGGCCAACATCATAAATCGCCTCGCCGCCTGTCATTGCGAGCGAGCGTAGCGAGTCGAAGAATCTAGATCCTTCGACTCCACCCTTCGGGCTTCGCTCAGGATGACAATTGACGATCCGCGCGCCACTTCCATCTTTCTTTCCAACTACAACATCCACCGGCAAAATTATTTTTTTATTGGCACAAATTTTTAAAATCTCTTTTTTAAAATCCTTGTCAACCAAAGAAGCGCCGATTTTGTTTCCTTTGGCCCACAGGTAGGTGCTAAAAATCCCGCCCCCCACTAAAATATAACTAGCTTTCTTTAAAAAATTATTAAGTACCGGAATTTTTGTTTCGCATTTTACACCGCCAATAATTACTATAAGTGGTGTTTTTGGTTTGTTGAGGACTCTAGACAAACCCTCTATCTCCTCAGCTAAAAGCAGCCCGGCATAGGCAGGCAAATATTTGGCCACACCAGTAATCGAAGCGCTAGCGCGATGAGCCACCGCGAAACCATCAAGAACAAAAATATCTGCAATGCTCGCGAGTTGTTTGGCGAATTTTGGATCATTTTTTTCCTCACCCGGATAAAAACGAATATTTTCGAGAAGAATTATTTTGTTGTCATTCTGAGCGGAACGAGCGTTAGCGAACATAGTCGAAAAATCTAGATCCTTCGCTTTGCTCAGGATGACAGATGCTCCCAACAGCTTCTCCAACACCTTCACTATCGGATCCAAACTCAAACTTTTGTCCACGCCATTTGGCCGACCCAAATGTGAAACCAAAATAACCTGCGCGCCTTTTTTAATCAAATACTGAATGGTAGGCAAAGTTTTCTCAATTTTGTAAATATCCTTTACTATGCCATCTTTAATCGGAACGTTAAAATCGACCCGTACTAGCACGCGTTTATTTTTTAAATTTTTGACATCAGTGAGTTTACGGATCTTCATATCTATATTGTAGCACAAAAAAACTACTCACTCAAATCATCATATCCTACCTCATCCGGCCATAAATAATGTTCAAACGTCCAATTAGCCAAATCACGCGCTTCGGTAAAACGAGTTTCATTAGAAGATGCGCCCAAAATTACCACGCGGATAGAATGACCACTTTCGTCCGTCAGGCGCACGACAAAATTATAATCCGAATCCACAATGTAGCCGGTCTTACCGGCAATCTGCACACATTTATAGTCACTTGGAATCCACTTGGTCAAAAGCCAATCAGTGCTCCATACCCGCCGGACTTTTTTATCAAAAGGTTTAGCATAATATTCCGGAGTCTGCAAAGCCTGGATAATTTTTTCTTGTTTAAGCGCTAGCCCCAAAAGTCGCGCCACATCAGGCGCCTTGGCCATATTGCGATTATCCAACCCGGTAGGATCGGCAAAACGGGCAGATTTTAAATTTAATCGCTGAGCCTTCTCGTTCATACGCGCAACAAATTGCCCTACGGTAAGGCCGCTGGCTCGAACAAGCACCTTAATCGCGCTATTATCCGAACCAATCAAAGCTACATTCCACAAATCATCCAATGTAAATTTTTCACCGACATTAATATGATGACTACTGTCATCAATATCATCTACCGATACAATAGTGGTTGAAGACCAACCGAGGGGCATATCCAAGAGCACTATAGCCGTCATTAGCTTGGTAATACTGGCTAATGATCTTACGGTTCCAGAATTTTTTTCGTAAAGCACGGTATCGGTCTTATCATCAACAACAAAGGCTACGGCCGCAGTTGTAGTTATTAAACAAGCTTCATTACTCTTGGACAAAGGAATGGTAGGCTTGGCTTTTGGCAAAACTGCCAACGTGACATCGCCACCGATTTGAACGCGTGGGCCGGACTGAGGAAATGCCAAAAATTGTGAATTATTTTTTATTTCTACACTTATAGATCCAACAAAAAGCAAAACTACTCCAATAAGCATCAGACCAAAAGATGAAACAAAATTAAACAACTTTTGAGACATAATTACTGCTGAATATTCTGACTTAATACACTAACAATATTAGCGTGGTTGTGTAATTTATCATAATCTGGAAGCTCGCGCAAATTATTTATTCCTAAATGACGCAAATAATCCATAGTAGTTTCATAAGTCGGCAAAAGATTAGCCGGGTCTTCTAATTCTTTCACCAATCCACGCATCATAAGATTTCGTAAAATAAGCGAGCAATTAACACCACGAATAGTTTCGAGCTCGGGCTTGGTAATTGGTCCGCAATAAGAAATCACGGTAAGAGTTTCTAACTGCGGCCTAGTAAGCTCGCCGGATACTTCGGCTTTGAGAAAACTTTCTGCCACTTCGCGGTTATCGGGATTTGACACCAGTTGCCACTCATCATTATTTTGAATAATAATTATTCCGGATTCTGCCGTATTATACCGCGCCCGCAAAGTTTCCAAGGCATTACTTACCTCTTCGGATGGAGCATTCAAAACTTTGGCCAATTTTTTAAAATTCAAAGGCTTGCTGGCCACAAACAAAATTGTTTCGAGTTTGGATAATGTTGTCATATAAAATTACAATATTCTTATATTGAACTTTTTTAAAATTCCCGCTACTTTTAACAAAGGCAAACCCATAATTGCCGAATAATTGCCTTCCAACTTATCTACCAAAAATAATCCCAGCCCCTGAATACCAAACGAGCCGGCTTTATCCATAGGCTGGCCACTTTTTATATAACCCTTAATATCAGAATCTGACAATTTTTTAAAATGCACAAAAGAAATGTCAACGTCGGTAAATATTCTTTTATTCCTTTGCCAAAAATACAGCGCTATTCCGCTCACTACTTTTACTCTTTTACCGCTAAACTTTTTAAGTGTTCTAAGCGCGTCCGCTTTATTAATGGGTTTACCATAAATTTTATCTTTAAAAACCACCACTGTATCTGCGCCCACCACAATATGGCGCGGATATTTCTTGGCAACAACGGCAACTTTTCCATAAGCCAAATTCTGTACTAATTTTTCTACCGACATTCCCGGGGTAATCTTTTCTTCAAAATCACTAGGGACAGTTTTAAATTTGATACCAGAACTACGTAGGACTTCTTTTCTGCGCGGCGAAGTAGAGGCCAAAATAATAATTTTACTTAATAGTTTCATACAACGCGTACCTCCATATCACTAAATGACTTACCTTGATGCACTGATGCTTTTGAATCTTTAACCAATTCCAAAAGCGCCAAAAAACTAATAATTACTTCGGTGCGATTGTGCGCATCGGACAATAACTCTTTAAAACCTAAATGTTTACGAGATTTTATTAAATTATAAATTGCCTCAATTTTGTGTTTCACCGAAATTGTATGATCGATGGTAGCAGTGGGCAATGGATTAATCGGGCGCAAACGATTAACTAAAGCAATAATAGAATTATAAAGATCACCCACTTGAGCATTAGCGGGCATCACAAAACCATCAGGCTTAATCGGCGGTTCGGTACGCCCATAAGCAATACGGTTAGCGCTCCAAAAAATATTAATTTTTTTACTCGCCTCCACATACTGCTGATACATCTTGAGCTGATCAGCCAAGCTCGGCCCATCATCTTCTTCGGGATATAAATACGGAAGCAAGGTGCGAGATTTTAAATATACCAATTTAGTGGCAATAACCAAAAAATCCGCCAATTCATCGGAACGATTACTTTCAAGCTTATCGAGATACAATAAGAACTGATCAGTCACTTCGGAAAGCACCACCTCGGAAATATTCATTTTTTCCAATTCAACCAATTGCAAAAGCAAATCCAGCGGCCCTTCAAATTTTTCTAACTTAATATCAGAAACCATGAAAAAAAATTATCATTTTTTAAGTTTTGTTTCAAACAACCACTAATAAGAGTGCTTATATAATTTTTGGTATTCTTCTTCAAAACGGTTTTCCAACAGATTGTCCGGTTGCCAACCCACACTTTTCCAATTACTAACAAATCTTACAAATAACTCTTTGTTGGGTGTATTATATTTTTCTTGAGCAAGCTGACCCAGTGTTTTCTGAATATCTTTAGATTCGCTTAATAACCCGCTTAGATCAAAATCAATATTCTTCCAATCATCTGCCATAGTACGAAAAGACAACGTATTGCCTTGCTTGCCTTCAGGACTCTGAATCTTTAATAAAATTTTCCCAATCAAAATCCGCATCGCTTCATTGGTATTAATAACTCCACGCAAATTAATGCCAATATTATCTTTCCAAGTATTAACAAAATAAATAAAATCCGCCGGGCTACCCAAAGAAGCTTGCCTAATGGCGTCCAACGCTTTGAGCCGAATTTCTAGTATCACCCTCTTGTCTCTCAACAAATTTTCTATTTCCATTCCTAAATCACCCCAAACTTTTAAAAAATCTACCGCAATTTTGGGGTTCCTAAAACCTCCTTTGTCCATTTGGCTACGCAACTGCTCGGCAAAGTTTATTTGAACTTCCTCATTGGTATTAAACAAATCGCTGATGCGTTTGGAATCAATACCAAAAGGCGTCGAACGCGCGCGCCATTTTGCAAACGTTTCTATTCCGCCCCTTACCGCTTGGATAAAATCTTTTTCCACTTCAGCAACAGTTTCCTTAACTTTAAATTCTGACTTTTTACCTTGGCTTGATTCATCGCGCGGCGCGTCTGGTGGATAAGAGTCCGGTGGTGGGGGTGGCGCGTAATTGCGCTTTTCTTGAATCGGACGCGGAAAAAAATAATCCCTAGCTTTTAGAATCTCTTCCATTCTTTCGCTGGCTAACGCCTGCTCTTTGGCGCCAACAAAATTCGCGGGATTATTCTCGATAAGCAACTCGTGATATCTCTTTTTTATCACATCTTTATTGCTCCCTGGAGACAAACCTAAAATTCCTAAATAATAATCGGATGTATTTTGACTTCTTTCTCTCATAAACTTAATAATTATTATTTTGTATAATATCATTTTTTGGAATATCGGTCAATCAAAGTTTTTCTGGATTTTTTGATGTAAATATGGTAGAGTGAGCCAATAATCATACAATTATGGATCAAATTAAAATTGCCTGGCATGGAATCCACACCGGTGAAGAGCCACCACTAGCCCCGGCCGGAGGCGTATTCTTTAGCGGGTGTAATTTGCGTTGTATATTTTGCCAAAACTACCAAATTTCACAACAAAAAATAGGTAAATTTTATTCCTCCGCCGACTTGGCTGGTATAATGATTGGCTTACAAAATGAGGGTGCTAAAAACATTGATTTAGTTACACCTACTATTTGGTATAAACAAATAAAAACCACAATTATAATGGCCAAAGAAAATGGCCTCAAAATACCAATCGTTTGGAATAGTAACGGCTACGAAGAAACAAAAATTATTCAAGCAATGGATGGGTTGATTGACGTTTACCTACCGGATTTTAAATATAGTGACGATAACATCGCCTTTAAATATTCTGGCATAAAAAATTATTTTGAAACAGCAAGTCAGGCGATTGCAGAAATGTTTAAACAAGTAGGACAATTACAAATTGAGGGTAATATAGCCAAGCGTGGTTTAATTGTAAGACATTTAGTATTACCCAATAATTTAGCCAACAGTTTTGGGGTATTAAAAAAATTGGCCGCTTTGGACCAAAATATTCATATAAGTTTGATGAACCAATACTTTCCTTTGCACCAAGCGAAAAAATTTCCTGAACTTTGCCGAACAACAAGCAAAGAAGAATTTAATCGTGTCTATAATTATCTATTAAATTTGGATTTTAAAAATGGTTGGGTGCAAGGAGAAAAAAGTCAAAATAACTTAATACCTGATTTTTCCAAAACAAAACCGTTTTAAATGACTTATTCACAACTGGCGGCACTTTTGCCGGCTAAATATCCGGTGCTCCAACAATTTTGTAAATTAAAACCGCCGGTTTTGCCATCAACGTCAATTATTTCTCCGGCAAAAAATAAATTGCTAACTATCTTAGATTTCATAGTTTTATCATCTATTTCCGCCAGTAATACTCCTCCTTTAGTAACCATAGCCAAATCAAATCCCAAAAGTTCATCTGCCGCTACTTCAATATTTTTCAAAAATTCAGCAATCGCTCTTCGCTCTTTTTTGGTAATATCCCCAACCGATTTAACGACACTAATATTAAGACGGCGTGACACAACAACGGCTAATCTGGCAGGCACAAAATCCGCTAATAAATTTTTGGTTAATTTTTTAGAGTTTTCACTAACTGCTTCTTGAATTTTTTTGTCCAAATTTTCCAAAGTCAAATCGGGATACAAATCCAAAATCAACCTTACGTTGCCTTGCGATAGTAATTCACCGATTTTTTTACTGATATCCAAAACTACCGGTCCGCTCAAACCAAAATGCGTGCACAATATATCTCCGCGCGTTTGAAAATATTTTTTATTATTTTGATAAACACTGATTCTGACATCATTTAACACTAAACCGGTTAAATTCTTTATCCAATCATCTTTTATTTTAATAGGCGCCAAAGCTGGCGAAAGCGAACTGATAGTGTGCCCAGCATTTTTTGCCCACCCCAACCCATCACCGGTAGAACCGGTAATTGGGTACGATACGCCACCAGTACAAAAAATATATTTATTGGCAGCTACTTTTTGACTAGCGGTTATTAATTCTTTAATCTTATTGTCTTCAAAAATAATTTCCTTAACCGGAGAATTAGTAATAACGACAACGCCATTATCTAATAAATATTTTTTTAACACAGACAAAACCTCAAGAGATTTTTCACTAACGGGAAAAACGCGCTTACAACCTTCTGTTTTTATTTTTACCCCTAAACGATTAAAAAACTCTATCGTTTTTTGGGGACCAAAAACAAAAAAAGCGTGAAAAAGAAATTTGCCCGCCCGATCATAATTCTCTACTAATTTTTTTAAATCAAATTCGGCGTTGGTAAGATTACAACGACCATTTCCGGTCAAAAGCAATTTTTTACCAAGTTGTTTATTTTTTTCTATTAATATCACCCGAGCACCCGATTGAGCCGCCGTTCCGGCCGCCATCATTCCGGCTGGACCGCCGCCGATAACGGCAACATCAAAATTATTAATTTCTTTCATAGTAGTTTAACTACTTCACTAAAATTTTTTACCATTTTTATTGGGAATCTTTTCATTAATTTTGGAAGCGAGTTTATGCTTATTACAATAATCAATTACCTTTTCCAGAAAAACTTGACCATACCGAGCCAATTTAATATCGCCAAATCCGGAAATACTTCTAATATCCTTTATTGTTTGGGGCAAATACGTTGCCAGCTCCAACAAGGTAGCATCGGAAAAAACCAGATAAGCCGGCACATTCTCTTTTTGCGCCAAATCCATACGCACCACCTTAAGCTGATTAAATAATTTCTGTTCGTAATTTTTTTCCGATAGAATTGTTTCGTTTTTAATAGCGATTTTTACCAGAAAAATTTTTTCTTTTCCCAAAAGAACAGCGCGACTTTTTTCCGTTAATGCTAGAATTGGGTACTCACTGCCAACCTGCTTAAGATAATTAAAAGAAATCAAATCCTTTAAATAACGAAACCAATCCTCTTTGGAAATATCTTTACCAATACCATAAGTTTTTAACGCTTTATGATTTTGGCTGATTCTTTCGGATTTTGATCCGCGCAAAAAATCCACCACATAAGTTAGCCCATACCTGCTTTCCAAACGCGCTACCGCCGACAATGCCTTTTGGGCGATAATCGTGCCATCAAATTTTTCACGGCTAACCAAACAGACATCACAACTGCCACATTGATCCGGGGCTTCTTCACCAAAATAATTCAGAATAGTCTTGCGCCGGCAAGCATTGACCTCGCATAAAGCGGCCATTTGCGAAAGCTTATGTAACATTACGCGAGTTTGCTCCGGATTATTTTCCACCAGCGCGAATCTTTTTAATTTAATCACATCACCGCCGCTGTAATACAAAATCGCATCGCTTTTTAAACCATCACGACCCGCCCGACCGGTTTCTTGATAATAACTCTCGATATTTTTGGGTAAATCGGCGTGAATCACGAAACGCACATTGGATTTATCTATCCCCATGCCAAACGCAATCGTAGCTACAATTATTTTTATTTGATCTTTCTTAAACAATTCCTGATACTTTTTTCTTTTTTCACCGCTTAAACCGGCGTGATAAGGACGTACAGAAAAACCATCAGCTTTTAATTTGTCGGCTAATTTTTGCGCGGAATTACGCGATAGCACATAAATAATGCCGGAATCACTGCGATGCTTATTTAAATAATTAATTATCTGTTCATACATTTTTCGTTTTGGTTCAACCGAATAATGAATGTTTGGCCGATTAAAACTGGAAATAAAAACACTCGGATTTCTTAATTGCAATTTGTTTAAAATATCATCACGAGTCAACTTGTCCGCTGTGGCGGTTAAAGCGATGGTCGGCACGGCGGGAAATTGTTTTTTCAAAGAAGCCAGCATGCGATATTCCGGACGAAAATCATGACCCCAGTGAGAAATACAATGCGCCTCGTCAATAGCAAATAAAGAAATCTTTAATTCCCTTAAAAAAACTAAAAACTGCTGATTATTATTCAATAATCGTTCGGGGGAAACATAAAGAAGCTTAATTTCGTTTTTATTAAGTTGTTTGTAAATAACAGAAATCTCTTCACTGTTGAGTGAAGAGTTAAGATAAGCCGCCGGGATGCCATTAAGCCGAAGAGCATCCACTTGATCTTTCATCAAAGCGATTAGAGGTGAGATTACTACTGTTAACCCATCGAATAACAGAGCGGGAATTTGATAACAAAGGGACTTACCTCCACCGGTGGGCATGAGAACAAAAACATCACGTTTTTGCAAAATGGTCTGAATAATTTCTGCTTGATTAAAACGAAACGCTTCGTAACCAAATTTGTTTTTTAAAATTTGAACAGGAGTGAGCATTCTGTTTTTAAAAACTAAAAAAACCTTTACAATCTCAATTGTATTTATTTAAGGCTGTAAAATATCTTCGGATTGGCCATTAATGGAAATAATCACTTCTTTAACTGTGGAAAATTGTTTTAATGTCGCTTCAATTTGCGCTCGAATAGCGGATACACGACACGAACCACCCGCCTGCCTATCCAACTCATCATTAAAATCCACGCGCGCTATGCCATTTTCAATAGTTAATTTTTGAACTGTCACCCCGGGATTAATCGTTGTGCCAAACCCGCCGGCTTTTTCCGATTTCGTGGGACCGACAAGCAATTGTTGCAAAGCTGCCAAACCAACGGCTGGAGTACTGGTGACGAACCGCTCCACTGAAAAAACTTTAACACACGAAACTCCCGGATCTAGTTGACTGTTGATAAAAAAAACTTTCAATTTAATTAATTCCACCGAATCATTCACTTTCGACTCCGTCAAAAAACCAGAAAATTTATAACCAAAAAATCCCAGCCCAATTATAAGTATCGCGACCACGATTATAATAACAAAAAAATGATTTTTAATCATATTTGTTAATTAATCATATCATAAAATCGCCCCACTGTATAGGACGATTTTTGCGAACGGAGTATCGCGGACGATGTCAAAACTGAAATCGCCCATCATTTATCCGTCGAATTGTGTAAATAATTCCATTTTTGTGGGTTTTTGTCAATTTTTAAAGCAATAACAACTAAGTCAATATTATTATTTAATCTTCATCCAAATAGTAGCCAAAAATGTAGAAATTGGCATAGACAGTGCGACACCAATACTTCCAACCAATGTTCGGACAATTTCGGTCGCGATCATCTCGTTGTTTATTACCTGTGTAAAGGAGATTGTACCAGTGGAATTCATATAAAAAAGCAATAGCAGTGGCAAGCTAGCACCGGCATAGGTAAGAAATAAAGTATTTACTATGGCACCCAAATGAGTGTTTCCGACCTCATAAGCCAATTTAAATATCTGACCATTAGTCAAATTTGGATTAGCTTGTCTTAATTGTTTTACAGATTCGACTTGTCCTACTATAACATCGTCTAAAACACCCACAGCACCGATTAAGATACCGGTTAAGAGTAAACCTCTAAAATCCATTGAGCCATTATTGGCTCCAAGCAAAAAAGTTGCCTCTTCTTGGGCCAGACCGGTCAAACGAGTTAAATTAGTAAAAATCCATGATAAAATAAAAGTGGCGACAAGAGAAAATAATACACTAACTACCGCAATATGTGATTTTTTACTCCACCCCTCGGTTAGGTAGATAATAATAGCCAAAATTATTAACGCACCAAAAATCCCCACCAAAAGCGGGCTTGATCCGCTCATTATTTTTGGAATAATAAATTTAATGATAATAAAGAAGCTGACAATTAAACTAATCAGAGATTTTACCCCTTTCTTTTTGCCTATAATTATAATAATTACAGAAAAAAGAAATGCTAGCCAAAACAGATAACCACTTCGAACTAAATCAGTAATATAATAATCGGTATTACCGTCTAAATTTTTTACTTCACTAACCATGACTTTGTCGCCAACTTTGTACATATTGGCACTCGCTACATCCAAATCAGAAACTCCCCGATGTTCAAATTCTTTGTTTTTCCATTCTTTTTCTAACCCTCGTAGGAGTAAATTTTGTTGTAATGATTTTGACCCGTCTTGTCGCTCAATGGTTTTTTCTTCAATAATTTTTATAACTTTAGCCTTAAACACACGATCAATTGTCGGTTGAATGCCTGCTTCGTTTTGGGCAAAAACTAAAACTGGCGAAAATAGCATCAAAGAAAGAAACGCCAAAGTTATTTTTTTAAGCATATTTTAGTGTAATAAATATAAACTAAACGCCATTAAAGCCATACCACAGACTAAGCCGAATAAACTCATGTGTCCGCCATATCGTCTGGCTGTTGGCAGAAGTTCGTCAAAAGACACGTAAACCATAATGCCGGCCACAATAGCTAGCATTATACCCATGGTAAAATTATTGATGTAAGGAAATAAAATCAAATAAGTAAGCAAAGCTCCGAGTGGTTCAGCTAAGCCGGCCAAGAGAGCGTATAAAATACTTTTCTTTTTACTATTTGTGGCATAATAAATTGGCAAAGCAATACAAAACCCCTCTGGTATATTATGAATAGCGATAGCAATAGCTATTGACAGTCCAAAAACTAAACTAACACTGGCGGTGGTAAAAGTAGCAATTCCCTCGGGGAAATTATGAACAGTTATAATAATAGCGGTAAAAATTCCCGTTTTTAAAAGTGCTTGCTGTTGTGAAAGATTTTGTCCGTGGCGATGTCTGTGGCCGTGCCACCGATTACCCATTACGGTGGGCATATCCATATTTTCACATTTAGAACTTGGGCAGGCCTCCATTCTACTGTGTGTAAAAGAATCAATTATACCAGCAATTGTTAAACCAACTAAAAACATGATGATCACCAAGCCATTATATCCGTTATTAACGCCATTGGTTAATAAATGATTTGATTCCTTTAATAATTCAAAAAAAGAAAGGTAAATCATTACCCCAGCAGATAATCCTAAACCAAATGATAAAAATTTTGTGCAAGTAGTTTTAACCCAAAATATTAGAAAGGCCCCAAGCACTGTGGACAGACCGGCCAAAATAGTTAAAACAAAAGCTAAAATTATATTATTTTGCATAAATAGATTATCCAAACATTAACCATTCTGGCTTAAAGATAAGTAAAATACCAATAATTAACATAATCACTCCGCCAATAAGTTTTGAATAACGAGAATATTTAGTAGATATACCAGTCATCTTTAGTGTTGTCATGGCCACAAAAAATATGAACAAATCATCAATCATGAAGAAAAAAATATACAGTAAAATATAGGCATAATATTGCCAACCAGCAAGATCATTAAGAGCCAATATTTGAGTATAAACAGCGGGTAATCCCGCACTACATACAAGCTCCACTAAATTCACAGCAAAAGCCAAAAGAATAATCCCAACAAAAGAAATCCAAAAACTTTTCTGTTGTATTATCTGTTTTAATCTGGTAAATACTTTTTGTCGTTTTTCATCATTAGTAACTTTACAACCGCTGTTTTTATTAAATAAAAATTCTTTTAGATTATACGATCCTCCTAAAAAGGCAATGCCGCCGATTAGAAGTCTAGCCCAAATTATAAAACCAATAAATAAGATAAAATTTAGCCAAGCGGCCATAAATAGAAAGTAAACTGAAGCCGAGGCAATAATAAAAGCACTGCCCAAAACCCACATTTTCTTTTTGTTCTCCATTCCCAAAAGTAAACTAATCAAAAATAAAAGTGTCCATAAGGCGCACGGATTAAATCCGTCCAATACACCCATGACAATCGTGATGAGTGGCAAAGAAAAATTAACAGCGTCAATTTCGCCCAGACCAGGGACATTGATGAATTTTTTGTCTTTAATTTTATTTGAATTTGAAGCTGTTTGTTCTTCAATTACGTTATCAGCCACAATATTATTTGATTCCGGCTCGAAAAGTTTAGCTAAACTATCAGGGCAATTATTATTATAACAATACTCTATTCGTTCCGAGATTTGATCCGGGGAAATAGTTTCAGAATATCCAGAAAAACTTTTATCGCCAATTACTGTAAAAGGTACTCCGTCCACTCTGGTACCTAATATAGAGGTCACCGATGACAAAGTTTTGCTGTTAGAAAAATTGTTGTATAGTTCAAAATCTAAAACTTCAACATATGAGTATTTGTGTTGATAATATTCCAACAACTCTTTTTCTTTGGCACAATGAGGACACCCATCGCCCCAAAAGAAATAAACATTAACTTTGTTTTCAGCTTGAACTGGAGAAGAAAATAAAAAAAACAAAGTAAATAAAAAAATAATTAAATATTTAATTCTGGTCATAGTTATCTATTTTTGTTATCGTTGAGAACTTTTAATAGTTCACCTTTTGACACCTCGCCATTAAGACGCAAAAATTCTTTGTCATTTTTGTCTAAAAAGATAAAAGTTGGCAAAGTGTTGTCGATTTGATATTTTTCTACAATTTCTTTTTCATTATCAAAATCATGATATTCTGTTTGTAACCACGGATTCTCTTCCTCAACTTCTTTCCATCGTGGTTTCATAATTAAGCAACCAGAACACCAAACAGCACCGAATTTTAATACTCGCATATTTTTTAAAGTTAAAATTATTGTTTGATAATTTTGATCGCTTTACCATTTACCAAAGCTTCGGTAATTTTCTTATAAGCCGACTCTAGAATCCGCTGAAAAGTGCTTTGCGAAGTATACATCATTTCTGCACATTTAGTTTGATCTAAATCTTTAATATTACGAAGCCTTAAGGCTTCCAATTCTTCAATAGTTAAATTAACAATTTCCAAAACAGACATGGGAACACCTTGCGGTTTAAAATATGTTATATTTGGGTTTACCCTTACCCGTCGGCAACCTCTTGGTCTTGGGGACATAAATTGATATTTTAGTTTATCTTTGCTGATATTATACCATAAAGAAGGCCGCGCCGTCCCAACATTACTGCCGGGACGGTCACATCGGTCTTCTTTTATTTACACAGTGAAGCAAATGAAACGAAAACTTCGTTTTTATTTTTGGGCTTCCAATGCTTCTTTTTCAGCCTTGACAATTTTCAAATCCTCTAAAAGCATCTTTTCTTCGTCTTCTAAGGCAGTGAGTTCGTTCTTGGAAGAAATAAATCTCCGGCGACCTTGTCCATACCTACCACAGCATCCTCGTCTTATCCCTGTACCATTACCACAAGAACCCATACCGCGACCACTGCCAGCACCTTGACCCATAGGACCTGTACCGTCTAATTTAGGCATATATTTTTGGTTAAATAGATTTATTTAACGACAATCGACCTTTATTCTTGCCTATTATGAATATATACCCAAAATGAATTTGCGTCAAGTTATAAACATATTTTCCAGCAATTTAGGCCAATTTTGAAATACATAACGAGAAATTAGCAAAGTTATAACCATAACTTTATGACTATGATTACAACAAAAACGAAGCCCTAAATGAGCTTCGTCTCTCCTGGCGGAAGGAGAGGGATTCGCGTCCTGGGTGCCCGAAAATATGCCACCGGCATATTTTCGTCGCCTCGCTGCGTCGCTTCGCTCCTTGCTCGCTCGCACCCTTCGAATCCCAACCGCGCTTTCAACTCTCACAAAAACACTGCCCAATGGTCAGTGTTTTTGTGAGAGCGGAAGGAGAGGGATTCGAACCCTCGAGACCTTTTGGGCCTACACGCTTTCCAAGCGTGCGCACTCGACCAACTATGCGATCCTTCCGTGATTAGTTGAAAGTTTTAAAGTTAAAAGTTGAAAGTCGAATCAAAATGGCCGACTTTATAACTTTATACTTTGATAACTTCTATCCAAATTTGTACCAGATTTTTGTTTCATGATTTTACTACAAATTAATATTATAGTCAACCCCGCCAGTAGCATCCCCATTCCCCATTGCGCCGGGGTGAGATAAAAATAACGCGGGTCGGAATAGGGTAAATCGGTGGCGCGGAGGAAATCTAAAAAGAAACGGGCGATGGCGTAAGTAGCGAAAGAAAAGATAAAGACTAAACCCCATCGGATTTTAATTAAGCGTTTAAAGAGTAAAGAGTAAAGAGTAAAGAGTAAAAACGCAACGAGAGATTCGTATAATCCCAAATCATGGCGAGCACCATTAGGAAAATTAACAGCCAGAAAAAAATTGGATAATCGTCCAGGATGGTCATGAATAAAAAAACAACCAATTCTGCCTACCCCCCACCCCAACCAAAGCCCTAAACTGGTAATATCTAAGTATGGCCACAAATCTTTTAATTTTAATTTTCGCCACGTAACAAAAATTACTATGGCGATGGCTGCGCCCAAAAATCCACCCAACGATGACGCGCCGCCATGCCAAAATTTTAAAATTTCTTCCGGTCGCGACCAATAATAACTAAAATTATAAAAAAATATATGACCAAAACGTCCACCAATTAGCCCACCAATGATGGCCCAGAGTCCCAAATCAAAAATCAAAGTAGGAGACAAAAAATATCGGTTGGCCAAACGATAACATAGATACATAGCCAACAAAATTCCCGAGGACACCAAAATACCCCACATCTGTAAAGTAACAGGGCCAACTTGAATGGCGTCAATTTGGAAATAAGGAATCATAATGGGTAGAAAGTTTTCAAGCCAATTACCTATCGCAGATACTGCAAAACATCTTCTGGACGGCTTAAAACCTTGAGCGAATTTTCATCCAAAGCGCTGATGGTATTAAATTCGGTATGTAGACGATGGACATAATCCAAAAGCGGTTGCCAAAATTCTTTGCCATATAAAAGTAATGGCAAAGGTTCAATTTTTTTGGTTTCAATTAAAGTTAAAAGTTCAAATAATTGGTGCAAAGTACCAAACCCGCCGGGAAAAAATACAAAAGCATCGGAGGGCGCAGTAATAATTAGTTTACGCACAAAAGGAAAACTGAAACCCAAAGATTTGGTTAAATAATTATTACGACGCTCGCCTTTAGGCATAATCATATCCAAGCCAATGCTCATTCCGCCATTCTCAAAGGCGCCCTTATTGGCGGCCTCCATTGTCCCTGGACCACCACCGGTAATGGTAGTGAATTTATTTTTGGCCAATACCTGGCCCAATTCATAAGCTGCCTGATAATATGACGAACCGGGTAAACTACTTTTTGTTCCCAAAACAGTAACATCATTTTTTAAACCACTCAAAAATTCAAAACCGTCCACTAGTTCGGCCATAATCCGAAAAATCCGCCAATTAGGCCCGCCTTCACAATTAAGATCGCCCACGCCGCAAATGTTGGGCTTATCCTTCGCGTCTTTTAAAAACTCCATGGCTTCTTCGGCGGTGTCCACCACATGCCAATCTTGAATTTCTGATTCAGATAATGAATTAACTTCTTGAATAGATTTATTTTTTAAAAAATTTACTACCGGCTCCCAAAATTCTTTACCTACCAAAACTATTGGCGCTCGTTCCATATGTCCCAACTCCATCGAATCCACTACCTCAAAAAATTCATCGAGTGTTCCAAACCCACCAGGGAAAAATACAAAGGCAGTGGCCGGAGAAGTTAACATTACTTTGCGGGTAAAAAAGTAATAAAACGCAATAGATTTTTTTACATAAGGATTAATACGCTGTTCGAATGGCAGCTGAATATTGATACCGACGGATTCTCCACCCACTTCGTAAGCGCCTTTATTGGCGGCCTCCATAATACCAGGACCGCCACCGGTAATAATAGTAAACCCGGATTTACCCAAAAGTCGTCCTAATTCTTCGGCTACTTTAAAATATTTATTATTTGGCTTAAGCCGCGCCGAACCTAAAATTGTAACTTCCTTTTTTAATTCAGATAAAAATTGATAGCCTTCCACAAACTCGGTAATAATCCTAAAAATGCGCCAGCTATCGCGAAAATCAACGACCTCGCCAGCGGTAGCGATAGGATTAAAACCACCGAGTTCTTCGGGATGGGCGGAATTGACGGAAAGTTTTTTGGACATAAAATTTAAAATTTTAACCTATAATTTTGTTTCTTTTTTTAAAATAACAGAAGAAAGTAATTTTTTTGACCAATCTTGATAAGACCTCAGATCGGTGATTAAACCACCGTGATAAACTTGTATATATACTAATTTACCCTTATAAAAAATTTTTTCTTCACCTTCGACAAATCCTCGCCTTTCAGAAAATTTGTTTTTATAAAGCCAGTAAGAATTTTTGTATCCATCAAGTCCTCTATGAATAGATTTTCCGGAACCAGCTCGTAATGCTTCTTTTAGAAAATCAAAAATTACCTCGGCCTTAGGCTTTTTTCTAACTACTATTCCATAATAATTGACTCCGTAAACTGGTTGCCGATGATAATAATATATTGCTTGTCCGATATTCTGTTCCTGTCCCGTGTATCTATCTACTATTTGATATTTACCCTTTTTATAATGTATAACTTTAAATCTTGGTAAAAATGGATCCAAATATTTTTTTGGATTGCTACCGTAGCCCTTTGTTTTATCGTTATGCAAAGATAAATACTCAATATTTTTCCAATGTTTATTTGGCATAATTATAAACTACTGATATTTACCCCAACGTCAAAAATTGTTGATTCCCCCATCCTGGGCCCGATGATTTGCACACCAACAGGCAAACCGAATTTAGTTTTTCCAGCGGGTACAGAAATTGCCGGCATCCCCGCCACTGCTGGAGGCGAAACCATGATATCGGCCAAATACATCGCGAGTGGATCTTGTGATTTTTCACCAATTTTAAAAGCCGGAAATGGCGAGGTGGGAGTGATTAACGCATCCACTTTTTTAAAAATTTCATCAAAATCTTTTTTAATTAACGTGCGCACCTGCTGGGCTTTTTTGTAATACGCGTCGTAATAACCGGCGGATAGTGCATAGGTGCCAATAAGAATGCGACGTTTAACTTCTTCAGGAAATCCAGTAGCGCGTGATTTGGAATAAAGGTCAAAAAGATTTTCAGACTCCGCACGCACTCCATAACGCACACCATCAAGCCGGCCAAAATTGGAGCTGACTTCACTCGGTACTAAAATATAATAAACTGCAATCGCATATTTGGTATAAGGTAAGCTGACTTCTTGAATTTTGCATCCGGATTTTTCCAATTGTTTAATTTTATCTTCGGTTAATTTTTTGACTTCCGGATCAATGCCTTCAATTTCAAAATATTCTTTGGGAATGCCGATAATGATTTTTTTATCTAACTTTTTTAGTTCTTTGGTGTAGGTTGGGACTTTGTCGGCAACGGTCGTAGCGTCTAGAGTGTCACGTCCGGCCATGATTTCCATGAGCAAGGCAGTATCATACACGGTTTTGGTCATAGGGCCGACAGTATCAAGTGAAGATGCCATGGGCATAATGCCGTAGCGCGAATTTCGGCCATAGGAAGGGCGCAGACCCACGATACCGCAAAATGAGGCGGGCTGACGAATAGAGCCACCAGTATCCTCGCCTATCGCATATATACACTGGTGGTCGGCCACCGCGGCCGCGCTTCCACCGGAGCTCCCCCCGGATACGCGCGCGCTATCATGAGGGTTGCGCACCGGCCCATACATGCTGTTTTCATTGCTCGCTCCATGTCCAAATGCATCGCAGTTATTCTTGCCTAGTAGCACCCCGCCTTGCGCGCGTATCTTGCCCACCACTGTAGCATCGAAGGCTGGGATGTAGTTGTCTAGTATGCGCGCGGCCGCGGTCGAGCGGACGCCCTTGGTGCAGATCGCATCTTTGACCGCGAAGGGAATGCCGGTGAGCGGGCCGAGATTGGCGCCGGCGACGGCGCCCTTGCCTTTGCCAGCCAAAATGGCGTCCGCTCGTTGGGCTTCGCCCAGGGCCGACTCCGACACGGTGATGAAAGCATTGATTTCGGGATTGCGTAATTTTATCCGATCCAAACAAGCCGTGGTTATTTCCACAGACGAAAATTTCTTTTTCTTCAAACCTTCCGCCGCTTCTTGAATTGTCAGTTCGTTTAAATTCATAGTGTAAACTGATTCGCTATAAACTTTTTTTGCTGCGCCCATCATCAACCCCGCCGCGCGGGGCGACCGAGCGCCTATGTGGTACTGACTGTCTATCTAGAATGACCGCGAAGGAGTCTGGACGCAAGAAAAAAATTTATAGCGAATCAGTGATTTTACTCCTTCAATTTATTCAAACACCGCCGGCACCACGAGCTCGTTATCCTCCACACTCGGCATCGCCGCTATTAGTTCTTTGGTAATTTCGCTGCCGCGCGCAACATCCTGGCGCACCACATCACAAAGGCCAGTCACCTGCGCGGTCGGCTCCACCCCCGCCGTATCTACTTCATTTAAAATTTTCATGTAATCCAAAACCGCGGAAATGGTTTCCGCGTGGCGCTTTTCTTCGGTGGGCGACAAATCAATGCGCGCCAATTTGGCAATTTTTTTGACTTCGACAATGGAAATAGCCATAAATTTGATATCTATATTATACAAAAAAAATAACTTTATAGCAATGGGGAATAGTTATTGACAATTCACTCTTTTTTGATAGTATATAGGTATTAAATCTCTCCTATTTTTATAAATGACCGATGCTATCCTAAAATCCCAATCCGAAACCATTGCCTTTGGTAAAAAATTATCGACACAACTTAAAGGCGGCGATATTTTGTGCTTATATGGCGATCTCGGCGCTGGCAAAACCACTTTGGTCAAAGGCGTCGCGCAAGGACTTGAAATAAAAAAAGAAATAAAAAGCCCGACGTTTACACTGATGAATATATATAACATTAAAACATTAAAACAAAAAAACATAAAAACACTCGTACATATTGACACGTATAGACTGAAAAAAGAAGAAGAATTGTTAGAAATTGGAATTGAAGATTATTTGGGCGCGCCTAATACTGTGTGTGTTATTGAATGGCCAGAAAAAATTGAGGGATTGCTGAAAGGCAAGAATCTAATAAAAATCAACATAAAACATGTTGATGAGAAGACGAGAGAAATTATTATAAATCCTAAATAAAAAATTTCAAATAACAAATAAATCACAAATTACAAATATTAAATTCTAAACGATTTGGAAATTATAATTTGACATTTATTACCGGCCGCGAACCGGCAATTGGGAATTTGGTGCTTGAAATTTGGAATTTACCGAGTAAACACATCCACAATAATTCTGTCTGTATATCAAGCGCTCCGCTACCATTTTTCTTCCTTTTTCTTGCCGACCATTTTTCTTCCAATCTTCCTCGTAAAATTTAATTTTGTAAACCTTCGCCAAAGCGACGCCAATCGGATGAATTACATCCGCTTTTTTATTTCGCCCCGATGTCAGCGAAGTGCCAAATATTTCAAAACCATTCTGGGCCGCATACTCGGCCGTTTTGGCCAAACGAAATTTAAAACACAAAGGACAACGCCGTCCGCCTTCGGGCTCACTATCCAAACCCTTAGCCACTTGGTCGTGCCATTCGTTCTGTCCATAATTTATTCCCCTCTTTCCAAGAGGGGGCTCAGGGGGAGTTGCCGAAGTACTGTCAAAATCTTTCATCGGCACGTCCCATTCATCGCAAACTTTAATCACCTCGGCTTTGCGTTTTAAATATTCCGCTTCGGGATAGATATTGGGGTTGTAAAAAAAGACAGTCAACTCAAATTGACTTTTTAATTCATCGATAATAGCGATACTACACGGCGCACAGCAAGTGTGTAGTAGAAATTTTTTCATAAATTACTTTTTATCCAAAAATACAGGCCACCCTGGAAATTCTTTATAAACTTCCTTGGATGGGCGTGCCGGCCACTTTTTGGTTTCTTCCGGGTGTTCCGCGCGATATCTCTCATACTCCGGCATTGAATTAATATGCGCTTGCCGAACTTGAACTGCCAATTCATCGTATGACAACAATCCTCTGCCTAAAAATTTACTCCAGCCCGGCCATTCATCTTTGTATATTTTTTTAGGAAAGGCGGGCCAATTTTTTACTAACTCCGGATGCTGGTTACGGAATCGCGCGTAGTCTGGTGAAGTTGTTATGTTATGCATTGCTAACCGCTCTTTAAAATCGGCCATTGATATAAATTTTTTCTTCACAAAAAAATTCTGATCATTTTTTTCCCATGCATCTTCATATGTTCTGTACGGCTCTCGCGGCCAAGCCTTGGTCTCAGCCGGATGATCTTTTTTGTATTGCCAATACTGCGCAAATGAGCTTATCCCAGCCGCTTGAACCGCCGAGCGCAACTGTTCGTATGTTAAGGATTTTACATATCTCACATAATGATCTAGAAATAAACCCCACCGTTTTGGCCATTCTTTATAAAACGAATCCGGAACGTGTGGCCACCGTTTTGTCTCCTTGGGGTGAGCATCAATATATTCCAGATACTCATCTCTACTTTTTATTCCCAAAGCATTAACTGCTGCTCTCAGCTCTTCATACAGCAAGAAATCTTTCCCTAAAAATATTTCCCACCCGGGAAATTCATCATAAAATCTTTCCGGTCTACAATGCCATCCCTGAGTTTCTGCCGGATGCATCATGCGATATTGTTCATATCCCCGTCTGCTCTCTATATTGCCGACAGCCGCAACGGCCTTCTGTAACTCTGCTAATGACAAATAACTCTTTCTTCTTTGTTCCAACAATTCTTTCAAAATTGACATTATTTCGGTTGTTGACACATGAACAACCAATCCGGGTATGTCTAAATCAGCTATTTTAGCGATTTTATTCTCATGAGGTAGATCATAATTGTCTAAAGCCATATTGTCACTTAACACCTCGGCCCCGCCAATTATATCGGAAAATAATACCGCCGGACGGCGAGAATTTTTATCTAAAAAATCCACAACCGTAGCAACTTTATTAAGATTACTTGGATCAAGACGCAATACCCTCCCTGACCTCTGTTCTTCGACCACCTCTGAAGCCGTCGGCTTTAAATTCATGCATACGCTGGCTTGCGGTTCGTCAAATCCCTCTATCAAAATCTGAGCATTACACAGAACATCAATATGATTAGGGTCGGAAACCGGCAAAGCATAACGACGGATAATGTCATCCCTGTCTTTCTTTGATTGTTCGCCGCTGATCACGGCGGCGTTAATCCCTTCTCGCAAGAAAATATTGGACAAAGCTTTGGCGTGGCCAATGCCGGCACAGTAACAAACCGTCTTTTCTCCCAAAAAGGCTTTCTTGTACAACTCTACTGCACCCTGATTGCGCTCCGCCACATTTACTATTTTTTCCAGTTCCTGCTGATTATAATCACCTCTAATTAGCGGCACGCTTGATATATCGGTTTGCGTTTCAGCCACCACAACCCTCACCCCCGACAGCAACCCCTCCTTAACAGCTTCTCCCACGCCCATGGCGTGGATTTCCGTCGGCAACAAATTACTCAACCGTTTCCGTTCGGAATAATTCGGAGTAGCGGTAAAACCGAATTTAATTGAATTATTAAATCGATTAACTGCTTTGATTTGCTTATTGGTCAATGAATGATGCGCTTCATCCAAAATCAGACATCCAAAATCATCGGGATTAATTTGGCCATTCTTTAATCCACGCAATAAAGAGTCATAGGTCGTTATCACAGTATTCTTGTCCAAGTTCTTATCTCCGGAATAATATTGACTAAAAGCCAAATCGGTGAATTTTTCTATTTTCTCGCCTGTTTGTTTAACCAAAACCTTGGTAGGCACAACAATCAAAGCCTTAGCGCCAAGCGCTTCCACCAACCGGCTAAACAAAACTGTTTTGCCTGTACCGGTCGGCAATTTAATATAACCCCTCAAATCTTGGTCTAATAAATTATTTTCACCATATTCACCAGCTGCATCTGCCGACACTCCCTCTCCCTTCTTTTCTTCCAAATCACCAACTAAGGAATCGTCACCACTGATTATATCGTCGTCAAATTCGTCTTCGTCGATGTTCTCTCCTTCCATAAAACGACGGATATCTTCAAAAACTAAATTTTGCCTTCGACCGCGAATATCTACCTCGTGTTTTTGTTGGTGGTTCAAAATATATTCATCCAATGAATTGAGCATGCGCAACCACTTACGAAATCCTTTTAGCTCATCCTCATTAATATTTTCTGCCAGCCCATTTTCTATTTTATTTTCTTTTTGTAATAACCGCACATACATTTCATATCGCCGCGGATATTTTCTCTTTATTTCCAAAAGCGACATGCTTAAAATGTCCTGCTTCTCGGATGCTGGTACTAAATTATGGCCGACTCTTAATTCAGCATTTTTTACTTGGCCAGATAATTCATCACTTGATTTCGATCTAAAATGTTCTCTAAACATACGTTATTAACCAAATTAAATAGATATTACACCAATAAAAAATTAAACAAATATCCGATCAGCATTATCCCCGCTCCTACGACACCAGCAAAGATAATAATGAGCTTCGTCTTCATCACCTTTTTTAAAATTACAAACTCCGGAAATGATAGCGCGGTCACCGACATCATCAAAGCCAAGGCCGTACCAATGGCCACGCCTTTTTCGGTAAGAGCCGACACCAAAGGAATCACGCCAGCGGCGTTGGAATAAAGCGGGATGCCAATCAAAACCGCCAGTGGCACCGCATACCACTTATCCGCTCCGGCATATTGTGCCAAGAATCCGGTAGGAACAAAGCCATGAATAAACGCGCCTGCCCCTACACCCAAAATAATATAGGGCCAAACTTTTTTTAATATTTTTAAAGTATAATCGCGACCATAAATAAAACGCTCTGGCCATGTCGGTGTTTTGCCTTCCGCACAAGCACAATTTTTCCCGCCATCCGATATATTTTGAATAAAAGATTCTGGCTTAAATCGCCCAATCACTGCACCGGAAATCATGGCAATAAATAATCCGCTGACCAGATAAATTCCTGCGATTTTCCAACCAAACATACTAAACAAAAGCGCCAAAGCTACTTCGTTGATCATAGGCGAAGCCACCAAAAATGTAAAAGTGGCGCCCAGTGGCACGCCGGCTTCCACAAATCCCAAAAATAAAGGCACGGCGCTACAAGAACAAAACGGCGTGATAATTCCAAACAGCCCAGCAAGTAAATGCGCCCAAAACGGATGACGGCGCGCCAAAATCGCGCGAATTTTTTCTTTCGGTAAAAAAGTGCGCAACACCGAAACAATAAAAATAATTATTGCGAGTAGTATTAAAATTTTTATGGTATCATAAATAAAATAACTAACCACTTCAAACAGTCGCGTGTCGGGCGCGATAAAAAATAAATTAGCAGTGATAAATTGGGCGATAATTTTAAGCATATTTAGGTAGTTGACTTGGGTAAATAGCTGTGATAGCTTAGATATAGAACCTTGAAAGGAGAACAGAATGAGAGGCAGAACAATGAACGCTACCACTACCGGAGACGAAGTAAAATCTCTTGAAAGGTTGATCAGATTCATTAATGGTCAGCCAAAAATTATTCGCTGGCCGCTGGCTATCATCGCAGCGGTCGTGTCAGAAATAATGATGATTTTTTTCATCGGTGCGCCGCTTATCGGCGTCGCTGAAAAAGTAGTTGAGCGGTTCCCTGCCAGAAAAAATCTGGTGGTGGGAACCGCGCTGATGGTTCTATTCATTAGCGGTTATGTGCTCATCATCTTGGTAAGCAAAATTTAACTGCTGGACACAAAACCGTCCTATCACGGGCTCGCGCATCAATCGCGAGCTCTTTCATTTTATCAAATACTTTTTTCCTTTCAGCTCTTTCGGCAAGTATGCCTGATCCACCGGTCCATCAAAATCCGGATTGTATTTATAGCCCTTGCCGTAGCCAATATTTTTCATAAATTTAGTCGGCGCATTGCGGAGGTGTATTGGTACGCCCAGATGCGAAGTGTTGTGCGCATCTTCGGCGGCCGCCATATAGGCCGTATAAAGCGCGTTGGATTTTTTGGCCAAAGCGCAATACACCACCGCTTCGGCTAAATGCACATTACATTCCGGTGCGCCTAATTTGTGACAGGCATCAAAAGCCGCATTGGCTACAAGTAACGCGCGTGAATCCGCCACGCCAATATCTTCGGCGGAAAACCGCAACACCCGCCGAGCAATATACAGTGGATCGGCGCCCCCTTCAAACATCCGCGCCAGCCAATAAAGCGAAGCATCAGGGTCGCTCCCGCGCATGCTTTTGTGCAGAGCGGAAATGAGATTATAAAATTCTTCGCCTTGTTTGTCAAAAATCAAATGCGTTTTCTGCAGGGCTTCTTTGATATCGCTTGTTGAAATTTCAACTTTATTCTTTATTCCTTGTTCCTTATTCTTTATTTTCGCCTTCACCGCCAATTCCAACCCATTAAGCGCCACCCGTGCGTCGCCGCCAGATAATTCCGCCAGCATTTCTAGAACTTTATCTTCAATCTTAACTTTATAATCGCCTAATCCCCTTTCTTTATCTTCCAAAGCTTGTTTCAAAATCTTAACAACATCTTCCGCTTCCAATCGCTTTAAAATAAACACGCGCGAGCGAGAAAGTAGCGCCCCGATAATTTCAAACGAAGGATTTTCGGTGGTAGCACCGATCAAAATTATGGTGCCATTTTCCACATAAGGTAAGAGCGCGTCTTGTTGGGCTTTGTTCCAGCGATGAATTTCATCGATAAACAAAATTGTTCTAATTCCCAAACGCAATGACTCTTGGGCGCGGATAATGGATTTTTTTAATTCCTCTTTGCCGCTCATCACCGCCGAAATTTTGATAAACTCCGATTTGGTTTGCTCCGCGATAATATATGCCAGGGTAGTTTTGCCGGTGCCGGGTGGCCCCCAAAAAATTAAGCTGGACAGCTGGTCGCTATCAATTAATTTGCGAAGTAACTTTCCCGCGCCTACAATTTCTTCTTGGCCAAAAAACTCAGAAAATTTCCGAGGACGCATCCGATCGGCCATGGGCGTGTTATTGCTATACATAATGCTCTATTTTATCCACTATGCGTGCTTTAATTTTTTGCCACCAATTACGAACAAACTTTTCTTCTTTCACCGGGCGAGCGGATTTTTTCCAGCCCGAAATAATATCGTTCAGCTCCCGCACCATATTTTTGTCGTTAAATATCGCCCCAGCCTCTTCGTTATCATGAAAGCTACGATGAGTAAGATTGATGCTTCCCACCATTCCGACCTTGTCATCAATCGTCACCGCCTTAGCATGGTTCATCTGGTCGGATACATAAATGTTAATCCCCATTTTAATCATACGATTAAAATATTTTTGCGCGATGAGTTCCATAAATTCCATATCCGACCGCGCCGGCATAATGAGGTCAATCCGTACCCCGCGCTTGGCGGCACGTTCCAGCATTCGAACAAAATCCGTATCAGGCGCATAATATGGGGTGACCAAAGTGATACTTTCTTTGGCAATATCCAGCGCCTTATAAAAGACACCTAAAAGCCGCCGCCGCGATTGATAGTCGGGGCTATGCATAATGATTCTTAACCGTTCGCTCAATTTTTTAATTCTACTAAGATGCGGGTGAAATATCGGATGCATGTTTTCTTTTTTGCCACCACACTGCACATACATTTTGGCAAAGCCATAGCGCAAACTACGAGCCGCGCGACCAGTCACTCGCAGATGCAAATCATTCCAATCGCGATGGGTGACGCGCACATTGACTCCACCCACAAAACCAACTTTGCCATCAACAACCAAAATTTTACGGTGATCGCGCTTCCATAAATGCTTAAACCAACGCTTGAAAATTCCGCCTTTAAAAATTGGATTATACCACAGCACTTCGGCACCGGCCAATTTTAATTTTCTTTCAGATTTAGAACTAAATTCCATACTGCCAACAGCATCCAAAATGATCTTTACATCCACACCCATACTGGCTTTATCACAAAGTAAATCTACAAATTTTTGTCCCTGTTCATCATCAAAAAACATGTATACATCCCAATACACCGATTCTTGCGCATCCAAAATCGCTTGATACATTGCGTCCCAAGCTTCATGAGTGGTGCTAAAAAATTGATACGAAAAACGTTCGTTCATATATAGTCAGTATAACGCTGAAAGTGAAAATTGGCAACATAAAAACTCCTCTGGAAGAAACTTGGTATTTATTTCCGTATCACTTAAATTATTCCTTTAATTCCATTCTAAATAAATAGAAACAAAGGAATTTGCCTTTTTGCGGGGGCAAGCCGAATGGGTTAAAGCTATTCGTATTTATAGCTCCAAAATTCTACCGAGTCAACACGAGAAATAATTTCCTCATATTCTTGCGGAAGCCCGCCCGAGAAAAAATCGCCGAGCGCCTTTTTAATTTCTTCTAAAAAGGCCCTCGTTTTCTTGTCTGCGCCCACGGCAAGCATGCGTTCCCTTAACGCGAAAAGGTCAATACGCTTTATACGATTCCCAATTATTACGGAGACGGATGGATCCGACTCCATGAGAAAGCACATCGGAACACTTAAATTAACGAGAACATCATCTCCGCCCTCACCGCGTGTCTCAGTGGGAATCTCAAAGATATCATAAAAATCATTGGCCACTTGATACATCTTCCCCAACAACCCACCAAAATACACCGCTTGTTTAATGTCTTCCAGTGAGCAATCGGCGTGATGGGCCACGATAAAATGCGCAACTTCGAAACTGGGAACGGTCTTCTCTAAATATTTGTCTACTAAGTGACGCTCTCCGCCGATAGAAACCGAGGCCAAAAAAGCATCCCAACCCTCCCCAATAATCATTCTTTCCAAGGTTTCCCCTAATTGTACCCCCACCAAATCTGATTTACAGAGAGGAATGGCTACCATCAATAAACAAGTTAACAAAGCTTGTGCCAAACCGTTACGCACATGAAATGACGGCATACCACGACGAACTACATCGCCGTCAATAACATCGTCTAAAACACACGATGCCGAATGAAGTAATTCCAAATTCGCTAAGTCAGCAATGCAATTTGAAGAAACCGACCATCCATTTTGTTGTGCAAAAATGAAGGCCAAATTACTTCTTATTTTTCTCCCGTGGGAAACAGCGTCGATGATTAACCTTCTGAACTCTGGTTGCGTACCGGCCAAAGCCACCACCGCAGCATTGAGTTCTTTGTTAAACTCTGTTGTCAACCAAAGATCATGTGGGCTCATCTCTTCCTCCTTTTAAATTGTCAAAGAAAACAATTCTATTCTACAGTATTACGACTATCTTTCAATAGCTATTTGACATTTATATCACAATTAATCATAATCGCTATGTAAAGACAAAAAAATACTGTGTCAATATACTCTTGACAACATTTTATCCACATGTTTTAATTATAGCACTATGAATATTCCCAACTTACTCAAAGATTTAGGATTAGGAGAGGCAGAAACAAAAATATATTTAGAAGCTCTCAAAAGAGATAACTTCACCGCCCGCGAGATGTCAGACGCTATCCCCATAAAGAGAACAGCGGTTTATTACACCCTAACTATTTTACAAAAGAAGGGGTTGGTTTCGCTGTGTGGAAAAGGCAAAATCGAAAAATTCAAAGCCGAACAGCCGGACCAACTACTCGCTCTAATTAGCCGACAAAGATATAAATTAGAAAACATGGAGAAAAAATTGGAAGGGGCTCTGCCATTTTTCCCAGAAAAAGAAATTTCTACTCTCGGCCTACCTAATATTACTTACCATCGCGGGATGGAGGGGATGAAAAACTTAATTGAGAAAGTTTATCAATGCAAAGAAAGAAAACTTTATACTATCATGCCTCCATTCAAAAGAATTGAACCGTATTTGGATGAATATTATTCATCGTACTACTTGGAAGAACGCGCTCGAAGGAGCATCGTCACTCAAAGCATCTGGCAAGATTTTCCCAGCAACAAAATTTTTAGTAATCATAAAAAATATTTACGCGATATTAGAATCGCTCCCGCCAGCATCACGGGAGAATTAAATTCAATGATTGATATATTTGATAATACGGTAATCATCTCTACCGCTCAACCGGAATTATTTGGCCTGGCGATTGATAGCTACGATTATAGCCAAACTATGAAGGCGCTATTCCATAATTTATGGAGTGATTCCACACCCGTGGAAAAATCCACCAAACTAAAATACTCTACATAAATGAAAACCCCCAGCTAATCGCTGGGGGTTTCGTCTTGCTGGCTACGCCAGCTTTGGGAATTTGAGTTGTTCGACGTCGACTTGGTGGTGTTGTTGGTTTTCGACAT
>Ga0172381_10000580_pt1 | contig 44262 bp, 83 predicted proteins | sample Leawel6488metaG_FD_119754 | JGI IMG/M metagenome (GOLD analysis project Ga0172381, IMG submission 119754) | Leachate microbial communities from a municipal landfill in Southern Ontario, Canada - Leachate well 64-88 metaG | ecosystem: Engineered > Solid waste > Landfill > Unclassified | place... | reverse complement strand
TTGCACATAACATAACTATATTTTCTCATTTCTTGTAATAAAGAAAATAATTCTTCAAAAGTATATACGTCATTGTAAGAAATTTGAAAATTTGAAAAATCTTTAAAAATAAAATCACATATCTCTTGTGGAGTCCAATAAAGTAATTTTTTATTAAGTGTTTTCCATTTTTTTAATTTATTGTTACGTATACCAATTTTTGTCTGAAATATTTCAAAAATTCCTTCTTCAATATCAAATTGATAACACGTACGATAATCATTGTTATTATGATGTCCAAAATGTTGACATGATTTTTCATAAAGGATTGCTGACATCAAAATATGTCGTATGGTGCCTTTAAACTGAGAACTATGAGAAACGCCTGGAATGTTCGATGGCCCATAATGTGTCCACACTGTTAATTTAGAATTTCCAACAATGATATCGATTTGCGCCCATCGGTTCCAACAAATACTAATTGTATGTTTACCAATTTTACGTACCCCTTCTTGACCAAATTCTAGTATTGCTTGATTAAAAATTCGTTCATAATTGCCTTCACAAGCAACATCTATATCGCCTGTTATATGTTTATGAAACGTTGAACCTGTTGTTTGAATATTTTCACAACCCAACGAAACAAGATCTTCGTACATTTTTGGCCAAAATAAATAAAGTTTATCAATCAAAATTGGTTGTGTTGTTTCAAATGCTCTTCCACCCATGTTAAAGTTCCTTTTTCAAAAATTCCTTCTTCAATAATTTAATCTCTTTCTAGACTATTTTTGTCAACATAGGGGATTATAGTCTCCCTACCGAGAAATTCAATATTTCTCGAAGCGTTTAGATCGGCGTCTAGTTCAAATCCACACTTTGTACATTTAAACCTTTTGCCATTCCTTGAACGTTTGTCAATTTCACCACACTTCGAACATTTCCGAGATGTGTTTCTCGGATCGACCTTTGTCACTTGGACACCAAGTGACTCGACCTTCATGTTCAAACGACGAAAAATTTGTGTATAAGTCCAGTGTGATCTTAAGCGATCACATTTCTTATGTCGTCTCATGTCTTTAAGATTTTCTATTGAAATTGTACCAATATTATCAAAATTTATTTGATTTATTGACCATGCAATAAAATTTTCTCTTAAACTTTGTGTTTGTTTAAAATTTTTTGAACCCTTCTTTTGTCTAGAAAGTTTTTGCAAAATCTTTGATAATGTCCAACCTTGTGGGTGTTTCGAAATAATTTGATTGTTCGATAGCGAAACAACGTCACTAATTCCAACATCAATTCCAACATTATTTTGCGAAATTGCTCTTTCAACTTCAATGTCAAACATTAAATGAATTCCTTGTTTTGTCAAACGAACACAATTTCGTAATGTTCCTTTACTGTTTAGTTTGTTAAAATGTTTTGTCTTTTTAAGAGGAAAAGTAATTCTTAACTTATTTCCTAAACATTTTAAATTAATCCAACCATCAAAACATGTTCGATTTTGTTCGAAATTCATTGACTTAATAAACCGAGCATCAAGTTCTGGTTGAATATTTTGAACATTAGGCTTTGTTGGAACTTTATTTAATGCTTGACCAGATTTTCTTGTTCCTTTAATGATTGCACTAATTTGTTTTGAAACACATTGAAGAGTTGTTGCATTTAACCATGTTTCTTCAACGTTTAATGTTTTAATATCAATAAACTTTGGAAGTTGTTGAGTATTCCATAGTTGATCACAAATTTCTTGACCAACACGACGATACTCATCGATAAAAAGATGAAGTTGTTCCTTTTTTTGTTTATTTAGAAACTTTAATGATAATTTTGTTGAACGAATAATTTTCATCTGTATTAATTTTAAGATATATTTTTTATATGTACAATATAAACTAAAATTAGTTATTTTTAAAATACTTTCTTTGTAAGTTCAACAATTGATTTGCTGCTGCAAAATAACCCGTCATTTTGTAATATTTTCCCTTATAGAAAAACACGATACCTTCTAATGGAATAATGTTATCAACACTTTTCAATTTTTCTGTGTAAATCTGGAGTTCATCTGGAATTAAATCTAGTGTCTTCCATCTGTCATCATTAATGATATTTGAAACATTGATCTGCGTCATCGTAACAGAACCCTTGATAACGGGTTCTATGTGTTGTAATAGTTGGTGAGTATAGTTGTTAAATACATCTTCTAAGGGCTGTAACATTTTGTGCATAAATAATTTATTATCGATATATTTTGACAGATCAAATTGTGGACCGTTTTTGACGATTTGTTTTAAGTACGTTATGTTTCTGCAACCTTTTACGTGTAAAATTCTATTAATGATCGCTTGAATTGTATCATCACTTCTTGAAGAAATAAATCTATTGTGACTAGAGAAATATTGTTCCATTCGCTTTCGAAGATAATCTTTGATTGTATTTGATTTTTTAAGATTTAATTTGCGTAATAGACTTAATAAATCATTTGAAAATTTGTTTAAAATTTCGTATTTTTTAAATTTTGTTTTGCTAGACACAAGTGCTTTTATTGGATTATAAACAAAAATATTACTAACCCACACAATATTTTTGTTACAATTAATTTGAAAAATTTCGTGTTGCTCATTGATTTTTGATTCTTGTAAATCACTGTTTATAACTGGATATTGATGTAACACAATGTTTAAAGAATCAATTAAAATTGTATGATCTTTGTTTGGATAAACAATTTCGATAGGGAAAAATATATTTCCGTCATCAAAAATATCTTTATTATGATAAAGATAAACTAAATCATGTAAAACACAAACTACATTATCAAATATTTGTTGTATACCAGACTCAACACAAAACTCTGACGAATACTTTCGAAATAACTCACTACGAGTCAAACCACCCAACAATACCTCTTTGTTGCTACGTGCTACACGAATTTCTTGTGTAGACGATTTATATGTAAACCATAAAAAACTACCGTCAATCTTCTGTGTACAATCTTCAAGCTTATTATGCCAAGCAAGGAAAAATATGTCTTCTATATCTTCGAACGTTAAACTGTTATCATCAAGTACGTGAAATAGCTTACTCTGCCGCAACGGCACAAGTTGATTGTTGGTCGAACTTATCGAGGGCTGATTTTGAAGCTCTCCAGATGAATTGTTTGATGTGTTCATTGTTTACTTGTGATGTTTTTATACCAAAATGTCGCGAAACATGATTGAGAAATTCTGGTTCCATCTCGATCTCAAGTTCTTGACCTTTTGACAACCTTATTATTCTTTTTATCATAGATTCTTCCTGTTTACACACAAGTTATTTTTGAACTGGTTTAATAGGCATCGGAGCATTCATTTCTTCTCCGCCTCCACCACGATTATGTTTTACATGAACGTTTGATTTTTTAGTATTTTGTGGTAACTGTTGATTACCTGATTTTTGAGGTGCATTGTTCTTTTGCATATCGACATCGGGCGAAGGATCACCCGGTTCAACAGCAACTTCACCCGTCTTTTGTCGACTTACGATTTCAGATATACCTTTTAAATACGCAAAAAGAGCCGTTTTTTCTGCAACGTCTAAATCGTTAACGTATTTGTCAAGATCTGTATAGACGTCTTGATCTTTTAATGAGTGACCTGCACGAATCGCATTAAGTTTCTCGATCACATCGTCTGTTGTGATATCACCCTCTTGCATCTTTTTTTCAGCTTCATCATCGCCAGGACTTTTTGCTTGACCGCTCACGTTCGCCGTTTTAGGGTCTTGCTTGACAACAGGCGTAATTGTACGTTCAAAGAGCTTATTAATTTTTTCTTGTAGTGTACTCATTACTTCCCGCTGTTATAATGAATTAGAAATCCAACATTTTCTCGACGTTGCTTCATACGTTTAGCCTGAGGAGAAATCTCTTCGTCAGTCGCATCACGTTTTACTTGTTGACGTTCTTTAATCAACAAATCATCCATAAACTTGTCGAAACCAGAATCTTCTTGCATATCTTGCATAAAAGTAATTATTACATTATTCGATCATTTTAACAAACAAAGTGTCAATGTGCATTCTTCGTTTTGAATAGAGACATCAAATATGTTACACTTCGTACAAACATATGCAACATCGCGTTCCGGAAACAATGTAACTATATTATCGCCACGATGAATTTCGATCCCATGAATGGTAACTTGTTTCTTCCAGAATACATCGAGAAAATCTATCCCGAGCTGTTGTTTGATACCTATCTCAATGTTAAACAATTCTTGTGAGGCATTTGCATATAAAGAAGCATCTATGCCCATCGAATAAAGATGTCCAAGCAATAAATCGTTCTTTGAGTCTATTTTAGTCTTTATCACTACAATGCAACTACGATCTTGTAAGATCTTTTTTTCATCATCTTCTAGATCAAGTTCACCCATCAATGATTCACTCATCAAAAGAGAGCTTTCATTCGTGTTTGGTATGTTCATATGCTTAGATTATAATTTGTTTCGTAATAAACTACATCACAAAACGCTGCAAATTCTTTGTCTGCTTCTGTTGTGCTGTTTAAACGACGCGTATATAAATCAATTGTTATGTCGAATTTACCTGTTTGATCATTAAATACAATCAAGTAATCAATGAAATGTTGTGTACTACGTTCATGGTTCGACAATTCATTGAGAAAATAGATCTTCTGCGATAATTCATCGAACGAGTACGTCTTACGTAGCTTAGTGATCCCTTCGTTGTCTTTTATAGACTTCCAACGACTTATGTTAGGAATAATCGCAAGTTCAATTGGTTTGATGGGCATACGACTTGGAATCGTCGTACGTACTTCTCCAATCAAGGGATCACTAAAACGAGGTAGCATTATGCTATTACTATTCTGTAAAGAATTGTTCCCAAATCTTAGCCGATGGACTATCACGTAATATATATTCTTGTTGTTCCTCAGGTAAAGTATTAAATTGTTTATAACTTGTAACACCAGGTTCACCTAATATCACTGCCAATTTAACAAGATGTTCATCCCAACCCATTCCAGTAGAAAATTTTCCAGGTTGATTAGGATACATCCATTCACCATCTTTGATTTCTGTACAATATTTTGCAATATAATTGATAATATAATTTTTTGCAACATCAGGTATGTTTAATGAATTTGCATGCATTATTACATTGCTCATTGAAGGTTTTTCACCTTCTTTTTGTTGAGCATAATTCATATTTTCAACTTCTTCACGAATCAAACGACGTAGTTGTGTAAGTTTTAATTTCATTTCTTTTTACTCCTGATTAACAAACTCATATATATAATATATATATCAAATTTATGTTGATGTATAAAATTTATTCTTCTGGCGGAAACTTGGGATGTGAAACACCTGCTGTGAAACGATCAAGTGCGTTACCAGCACCACCCGTTCCACCCGAACCGGCGAAATCTTTCGAAGTCTGACGACGATTTAACATGACGCGGAGGTACTCATAGTCGGGTGTACCTTCACGATTATACTTCATAATCCCACCTGGAATATCGCCAAAGAACGAATTTGCACGATCGACAATATCTTTCCATTGTGCTTCGCTCATAGAGTTAACAGCGTCTGTCACATATGCCTGAATATATTCCGAAAAAGCTTCTGATGCACTGGGATCTTGTACAAGTAAATCTTCAAGTTCAAGAAGTTCTGTTTCAAGTTCTTTATCAAGAACACCCGTTTCTTTTGCATTATCTTCAAGATCAGATACGTATTCTTGAGCAAGACGTTCTAACATATTTGGTTCTTCATTTGCCAATACAGCTGTGACAAAATACCTCATTTTCACTGATCTGTCGAAGTTACTGAACTGAGAACTTGACATATCAATTCCAAATGTGTCTTTTAATGCCTGAACGATTTCACCCGCTTGTTCATCACCTTTGCCACGTATACGATGTGGTTTATCATCTTCTACGTCTTCTTTATCTGACGGCACTTTCGCTAACATAGCACGAAGATCTTCAAGTTCTTCAGGAGTCGGTGGTTTGTTTGAATAATTTCCACCTTGAACCATCGAATTCCAAAGATTTGGTTTTTTACCCGCCGGTTCTGGAATTGCTTCATTTAAAATAGAACGAATCTGTTCTCGTAAAACTGTTTCTGAAGTAACTTGTTTCATATCTTCACCTTGTTTATTTTTATCATCGTTGATTTCTTTTTCAACACTTCTATAAATATCTGACAAATCTGCATTTGGATTTGATGCAAGTAAATCTTTTATCGCTACGACAAACTCAACTTCATCTTGTGGATCACTTGGGTGTTTTATGTCAGTTACAGGTGCAAGTTTGTCAACGACGTCATTTACATTTAACGAAATTGGCTTTTCGCTCTCATAAAGACGAACATCAAGGATATCTCGAATTGCATTTTGTAACTGTTTAGACATTATTAAATTTTATCTTTGTCTGTGTACCTACGACCTACATATGCAGCCAAAATCGACGAAAAATAGACCCCTGTCGCCGCAACATCGAAATTTTTTAGCTTTATTCCATGAATACTTTCAAAAGCGTTAAGCACATATAGACATGAAACAAGACAAAAAGAAACCCACGTCATAGTGAGCGTAATACTATGTTCACCTTTTGAATTGCGCATCAAAAAACGCGATCTTCCCGCTCTTTCTCGTTCAGGCTCTTGTTTTTCTGATTGAATCTCGATATTTTCGTCACTCATAATATATTAATTATAAAACATTAAACATAATAATTAAATTTCATCAACATATTTCCATTTATATTTACCTACATGACTTTTTCTACCTTTACAACAAGCGCTAATTGTACCTGTTGAAATACCCGTCGCTCTTGAGGCATCTGCTAATGATTCATATTTATTAATGAAGTTACTGTCTAAGTCAAGTAAAATTACTTGTTTTTTGTGATACGATTTTTTATCATATTCTTCAAAAGAAAAATTTTCAAAATTATCTTTTTTAGAAGCGTATCGCCAAATATATCCACCCGCGTATTTTCGTCGTCCTAAACAGCATTGTACCAAATTACTATAACTCACGCCTGATTGTTGAGAAGCAATTTTAGCCGACGCATACGTTTCTAGTTTATTACCGTGTTTATCATATTTTATTGTAACTTGTCGTTCCCATTCTTTTGGTTTTCCAGTTTGAACATTACTTATGTTTTGACATGTTTCTTTTGATCGTTTTTGTCCAGAATTTGTTTTAGCAATTCGTTGACAAACCTCAAGTGGTCTAGGACGACCTCGTAATTTACCGTTACGTTTGTCTTTTGTTTCTTGTGTATCTTTATGTCCACTTGGACCTTCACCACCTAACGTATAGTTTGACGCGTATTCTTTCTCTCGGTCAGACAAATCGTCTCTATGAACAAACGTTCTTAATTGTTCAATCAAAAATATTTCTTTTATAAATGAATCACTTTCACTATCACATTTAACAACAAATCGAACAATCCCGTGTTCTTTCATAATCTTGTTATGTTTATAGTTTCTTTCTAAACCTTTAACACGACCATATTTCCCTTTCCCAACATAAAAAGGAATTCGTTTATCCATCGTTAGATCTATATAAACAAAAAATTGATTCTGTTCTTTTGATTTAGTCATCCCCAAATTCTACAACACCCACTCACGCATCTACACCTACAGCTGTTTCACAGCATAAATTGTAGCAATAGTCGCAACAACTCCACCGACTACGCCGCCCGTAGCCCATAGCCATACATTTGGTGTGTTCTTGCTCTCGTCTTCTTTGATTTTTTCAGTTAGAATCACAATTCGTTTATTCATTTCATCGATTTCTGCTTGTGTAATAGTCTTGTCGGCCTTTAATTGTGCATCTTTATCAGCAACTTGTTTCTTACACACAGCGCGCTCGACTTGTTGAGTATTAAGAACTTCAATTTGAATCATTTCTGCATTGTGTTGTGGTTGCGCAAGGACAAATGATGCGGCTTCGATAGAGAAAAGTACACCAGGAAACGGTGCTCGATCACCCTCGTTCATCGGAGAGATTTTGCCCGGCACCTCTAGTTTAACTTCTGGAACTTGTGGAAGGATTGTTGTGTTATCACCATGAGCGTATGAGGGCGTTGCAAGTAGACCAAGAAAGAGTATGAATGCAATAAATAATTTTTTCATTTTGTTTCCTTCGGAACATATAATTCTACACCAAGTTTTTTCGCTAATTCAACACTAAGTGCTTGTGGGTCATTAGCATATTTCTTTGATGCGTCATCTATGATCTTGTTTGTCTTTGTGTCAAGCGTATTTATTTGTTGTGTATAATGAGTTTTAATTTCTGTTAGTTGCTTTTGAAGGTTTTCTTCGTTTTGTTTGTACTGTTGGCGTTCGACTTCTCGAGCATTGTTGATTTTGTCTATTTCGTCTTTGTGATTAGTATTAATTTCTTCTAGCTTGTCAGCAAATACATTATTGTTCTTTTTTTGAAGAAAGATAAATAAAACAACACCAATAATTGCTTCAAGTACGACAAGAAAAATCTTCCAGTGCTTTTTCATCCACACCCAAATACTCAATAATGTTAATGTCATAATTTTCTTCTTTGTTATAACTACCAACATTAGTTAAGTTTTGTCTTGTCTCGAGGTGTTAAATCTAAATCGACGGCAGACGATATTTTCAATTTATCTTGTATTTCTTTTATTTGACCCGCAAGAGCCGTTATAGAATTTGCCAATGCTTCAATACAAATTGACAATGTTTGAATGTCTTGTAATTGATACGCTTGTTCTGTATAAAGTCCACGAAATGGTGGAATATGTTTAAAAATCTTTATGCTCCAGACGTTGATTTTCACTTTAAGTTTTTGGATCTTCGTCAATGGCTTCATAGAGAGCGTCGATTGGGATTGTGTCGTCTTCTGTTGATTCAACGTCTTCGTCATGGCTTGCATCATATCCTTCAATTAAATTGTATAGCAAACTTTGATCTTGTTCACTTATTTTTTCAGGCAAGGAAAACTTTTTACGAAGTTTACGACCACCGATCTGTTTTTGCATCTTGGCAACAAGACATTCTTCAAGAATCTTTTGTGCTTTATAATTGTCGTTAACAAGTTGTGTTATAAAAAATTGTACTACTTCGGGTAATCGAAGACAATTTTGAAATGCCAGGATACGAAGCTTTATATAGACGTCTTTGTCAACACAAACATGAAACGATTTCTTTTGTGCTAGTACGTCATTTCTGAAGAAACCCATATTTTAATTATATATTAAAATCGTTTCCAAATAAAATCACCAACAAATTGTTTTTTATTTTTACAACATTGTGAAATTGTATATACACTAATTTTTGTAATTTTTGATGCTTCTAGTATTGAATTAAAAACATCGATAAAATTTAATTGTTTATCATATCTATAAATTTTTGTTTTGTCTTTTGCTCGTATTTTTTTACTACCCAAAGTTTTATTTATTTGTTTATTTTTTTGTAAATTTTGAGCTTCAATTATCATTTGTTCTTCTGACAGATTATCACTAACTTTGCACCAAATAAATCCGCCTGCTGTTTTACATTTTTTTGAACAACAACCTGATATTGCTGTTTTGTTAATTCCAGTTTCTAGTGATGCAAACAACATTGATAAATACGTTTTTATAAATTTACCTGTTAAATCATGTTGATTAACGGGTGTACTTAATTTTAATTTACATTTTTGTGAAGGTGGCTGTCGGTTTTGAGCTGCTAATTTTAGCTTATCACAAATTTCTTGTGATCGTTTTACTCCTTTATTTTTTTTATTTCTTTTTTCAATTGTTTCTTTACTTTGTTTAAATCCTGACGTTCCACTTCCACCTTCGTTCATATTATATCCGTGTGGAACTTTGCAATTATAAAGTTCTATCCAGTACATTTCTGCTTCATTTTCTTCTTCTTGATTTGGAATAAACTGATCAATTATTTCATGTTCAAAATTTTCTGGTCCAAATTCACGAATTGCTTTATGAAAAATATATTTACTATTTTTATTTGTGTCTTTAATATGCCCTTGCCAGCGATGCAACATTGATTGTTCATGTGTCATATTCTTATACTTAAGACATTGTCCGATATAACACATACCATTTATTTTGTTTGTGTGTTTATAGATAAGACGTGTTCTTATATCAATTGTCTTACCATAAAAATAATCATCAACATGTCGTTTAATATCATAATATTTATGACGAGTAATTTTCTTATAAAGACAATATTTTACATGTACTTGTACATCCATATATAAATTTTAATATATGAAATTTATATGTACAAATCAAAAACTATAAATTTACTCCAATGGACCCGCTCTATCTGCATATGGCGAAACATATTCATCTTCTTTGTCTTGTTCACTTTTACCTACACTTAACGAATGTTCGTCTTCAAGTATGATTTCAAGTTCATGGACAAGTTCTGGATCGTAATTTTTATTCACCATATTAAGAGTACGACGTAAAATTGTGTTCTTAAACTCAAGAAGATTGTCTACATTGTTGATCAAGCGTGCAACGCTTCCGGCAAATTCTCTGACGTTTAAATTTGTCTTTTTCATTGGTTCGACTGGTTCTTTTAATTTTTTATCATCTTTTTTAGGACTGTCTTTTGTGTCTTCAAGATCTGCCATCGTAAGTTCATCATCATCGGCTTCTGTAACTAGACGATTTGAAAACATGTCATAGACTGCGTGAAAGCTTTCTTGAACTTCATTTGCTTCACTTTCATATGAAGAAAGCAAAGTATCGATTTGAGAATCAACAGAATCATTACCTTCAACATAAGGCGCTTCTAGATCAGACTCGACCAAAAGTTTTTCATTTAATTGTCTTTTGATCTGTTTTAGTGATAAAGTTTTCATTTAAATACACTCGCAATTTTTTCTGCTACTGTGAATCGATCTTCAATCGTGCGCCACGCAAATTCCCTCATCATAGCAATTGCATACGATTTCTTATCAATTACATAGTCTCGATGATAAGCATGTGACCAACAGTCGAGTACAATTACTGGAATAAGACCAACCATTACGTCTTGAGAGTGATTGCTTATAATTGTATTTACATATCGTTTTAGATAGATATTGTATGCACAAATTGCATACCCTTCACCACAACTCATCGCACACGCAAGAAAGCTTTGTTGCCATGATTCAAAGTCGCCGAAATCGCGCTGTAATTTCATATATGCATTTGAGTCCATGAATATTTGACTATTTGGATCAAAACAATTAGCGAAATATAATTCATGTAAAACTTTCGCATTCAAGTTATATGTCTCATCAAGTTTCAAACTTCGATTCTCAGAATGACTTGAATTAGCTTCTTCAAGATTTACAGTATCAAGTTCAGCCGAGACCCTATTAGATTCTTTAACATAGTTCAAATAGAGTTCTTGATGACCATCTTTAGTCTTTTGTGATACCATATTTGAAGTTTGTTTAAACGTCTTTGGTTCAGATATATATGCTTCTGTCACGGGCACTTTTTCTTTTAAAACTTTTTGAGTCGATTCTTTTACGACGCTACGAAGATCGATATCTTTTAACAAATCGTAATCTTTTGACACTAATTTAGGATTCATAGTATTAATTATATACCTTTTACGCAAGTTCAAATTTCTCTTCTAATTCTTTATAATCAAGGTTAAACGTATTAGACTTATAAGAATCAAGTTTTATTTCGTCAGGTTCACTCGATATTTTTTTAACAATAACGTGCTTCGTTCCAACAGTATCAATAACAAATAATGTTCCTTTTACAAAACCTCGCTCTTTATCGTCTTCTTTAAGTCTTATTGTTAATCCTACACTTAAAACATTGTTTTTTGCTTCATCGATCTGTTTTTTATACTGTTTACGTATATTTTCGATGATTATTTGTTCATTAAGCATATCAATAAATATATGAAGTTATAACAACAAAAAATCTTTTGCCGATTTCGACAAAGTTTGTATATGTCGTAACGATCTAATAAAATCTAATCGATTTTTTTGTGTATCGTTCCATACACCAGAATTTGCTAAAGATTTTGCTTCTTCTAATGTATAAATTTCAATATTGCCTCGGAAGATTATATCAATACCTGCTGTGTCTCGAAAGGGTGTTTTAAACACAACTCGATTAATTCGACATTGAATTGCTCCACGAGCACATTCTGGACAAGGCGAAAACAATGTATATAGAATCTTTTCGCAAGGCTCGTTATACGAAAGCTTATAAAATGCATTTTGCTCGGCATGAATCGTGCCGGCCTGACCTGGTTCTAAAGACTCACGTTCATTTGCAAATCCATGTGGTGTACCATTGTAACCCAAAGAAAGCACCCGGGTGTTATCACCTGATACGATGACAGCACCAACCTTTGTTTTAGAATCGCAAGAACGTCTTGAAAGGTTTTCTGCCAAATCCATCCAGACTTCTGGCCAACATGGTCTCAAATCACTCATGGTATTCTCCTGGTTTTTCGTTTATCGTAGGATGACAGACCCAACATCGAGGTTCATAGCTTTCGGCTCCTCCTACGACTATATCGCTGTCATCGTCTGTTTTACGATAAGTGTAATGTGCTTCACGTCTCTTACACACAGCACAGACGGCCGACATTTTATGGACTTCTGTCGCCCATGGAAACATTGCCGTTATTTCTTTAAACGGTTTACCGGCGTATGACAATTCGATACTTGATACGATTATTGATGTGCCGTGGCGAAATAACCAGATCAATACTTTTGCGACACCAGGAACCATGAACGCTTCATCAACAGCAATGACGTCAGGTAGGTCGTTTTCTTCAAGATATTTTAAGATGTCTAACCCATCTTTTATTGCAATTGACTCTTTTTGCCACCCAAGATGAGTTATGATCGTCGTATTGTCTTTTGTGTATCGATCATCTCTTTGTGGCTTAAATATTTGAATTTTTTTGCCTTGTCGAAAACAATCTTCAAGTCGGAGTAACATTGATGTAGTTTTCGATGAAAACATCGACCCACACAGTATAACGAACTCTGGGTTTGCTTGCGATGAGATCATGTTATCCTTCGTTTGTTCGTAAGACGTAGAATGTGAAATTTTGGACGAACATGACACGTATGATGCGTGGCTGCTTCAAGAGCTAAAGTAATTTTCTCTTCTGGCGTCATATCGACATTGTTCTTTGTCGTAAAAAAAGACCCAAGTGCAACTTGAGCGCCACTACCCATCGCCGCGTAACCATCAATCGGTCTTACTACTTGCATATCTGTGTCGACTTCAAATAATTTCTTGTTATATCCTAAAAGGAAACCCGTGTCGGGTAAAGAATCACAATTTTCATCAGAACTTATCGTTGCTTTGTCTTTAAGCAACTTACGTAGTGAATCAACAAAATCAATCGTCAAGTATGACATATCCGTTTGCTCTTCTTTACGAACGGGTACTTTTAATCCATAATGCATAACTTGCATCGTACGCATCGAGCCACAAACGCCTATTATCACATTGTCTAAAATAAACACTTTTTCATTTATTGCTGTTGATGCAATCATATTATCGTCACTGTATGCGCTGTCGCCACCTATATAAACTGACCCTTTATGTTCGAGCGCGGCGATGCATGTCATTTTGATGATTACCTTTCAAATTTATGATAGCCAGTCCAGATAGTAGATTTTATTATATTTTTTTGTAATGTTTTATCATTTAATTTTTCTGCTCTATTTGATGCTAAGATTTTAACCCAATCTGCCCAATAGTCATTAAGATCATAATCAATGATTAAAGAAGATAATTTTTCAACATTATTTACGTCTTCACAATGTCGAATTAAACATTCACTTTCAATTAATTGAACAACCTGTGGTAGATTTGGCATTTTTGGCATTGTCTGATCGAATTGACAATCTTTTCGATCTATGTATTCATTGTTTAGAATATCTTCAACTTGTTTAAAGTTTCTTTCATAGATATGTAAAGAATTACTTATGTGTGTATAATTTCCTAATTCTATTTGTCTTCCCAAATGATTTGTTAATTCTAGAGACATTAATTCTTGAAAAAATGTAAATGCTGGTACGTCGTTCGCAATCCCAAGATAAAGATCTGACGAGCGCATCGAGACAACGAGTTCAAGCTTGTCGTTACGTAAAAAGAATTGAAGCGTCATCGTACAAGGAACATCTTTTTTTGCATATCGAGAATCATAAGGACTTCGAATATGAATAACGGCGCGGCGTGAGTCGTTATCTTTTGCAAGTTCATCTATAATATATTGCCATTGTGTCCAAGTGTCGTCGTCTCGAGGTTCAATTTGTAAATCGTCTTGATAACGTTGTGTACACTCAAGTTCTTGTGCCATTGTGTGATGTGGCTTAAAAATCCGTGCTCCATACGCAGAATTTGCGAGCCCGTGCTCTGATATATTATTCCAAAACTTGCTGTAGTAAGCAATCCAGTCTGTTTGCTCATTACCGGAAAAATAGTAAAGTGCTTCTGCGATTATGTAACTTAACGAAATATTTCGAGTCTTGATAAATGGCAAACGAGCTCGAGGATTCTTGATTACAAATTTAACAGCAAGTTTTTCTCGAATCTTTTGGTCTCTTGGCGAACATTCATAATCATAGTTTTCATAGACATCTCGAAGAAGTCCATAGTAAGCGTCTGTGAATGTAGAATACATATGCATATTGTTATATATTCCCTTTGTTTCCATAATAACTTACGTACCATTCAATAGTCTTGTCAAGACCGTTCCAGAATCGTGTTTGAACTGTGTACTCGAGTTCTCTTTGTATTTTGTTTACGTCTGCAAGGGTATGCATAACATCACCTGGCCGCCACGGAGAATAATTGATATTAACATTTGGGAATACCTTCATCAAATAATCAAGAATTTCTTTGTTTGACACAGATTCACCACAAGCCACATTATATGCTTCACCATTAAGATTTTTATCGTGTTTAATCGCCAAAGAAATCGCATGAGCTACGTTGTCTACATGACACATATCACGCGTTTGTGAGCCATCACCGTCGAAACGTAAAGGTTTATTCTCCATGATTGCTGTCAACCAAGCTGATATCGCTGTCGAATACGGTGACGAACCTAACCCATTGTTCCCAAAAACATTAAAGAACCTCAACGAACAACAATCGAATCCATAAAACTTGGCATATAGTCGAAGATATGAATCAATTGTCATCTTTTGAAGAGCGTAGGGTGATTGTGGGCTAAACGGATCAGATTCTTTTGTGGGTCGAGGAGTCTCTCCACCATAGACAGAACTTGAGGAAGCAAAAATAAATTTTGTCCCGATACAGGAATGTGATTGTCGTACAAAATCAATCAATTGCAATGACTTACTTACGTTGTTTTCGTGTGTAGACAAAGGATGTTCAACAGAAAACGAAACTCGAGGATTCGCCGCTAGATGTACGATTGCATCAAAATGTGTTTTACAAATTTTATAACTGACTTGCGATGACACAAAATCATCTTGTATAAATTCAACATCAGGATGAAGAAATTCTTTGTGACCTGACGACAGATCATCTACGCCGACAACATGATATCCTTCTTTGATTAATTTAGCACTTACGTTGCTCCCGATAAAACCGGCACACCCACTAATTAATATAGTCCCTTTATTTTTCATATTTTCCTTAACGTTTTGTAGGTGGATGATTACATTGTGATAGAAAATGTTCACTTACACATAATGATTGATATCCTGGATTCCCTAATTCTTTTCTACAATTATCACAATTACATGCTTTCAAATCAAACTCTTTAAAAAGATTCAAAAATCTTTGAAACAATGAAATAATTTTCATGTTTATATTTTATCTTAAAATTGTTACTTGTTCAATATTTGACAATATCTTATAAGCAAACACGTAGAGTCATATAGAATCAGAAATGGCAAAAGAATAATAAAAAATATTAAATAAATAATACCTTCAAAGAATAATTTAATCAAATCAAATAAATCGTACATTATTTTGGAACTTTCATTGTTAATTCTTTATAAAAAGAATATGAATATATGAATGGAAATGTAACACACATTATAGCAAATCTTATTAAGAATTCTAATGTATCAAATAAAAAATAAAATATAAGAAACGGAAAGCATAATAAAATTTTCAAAATTTTCATATCAACTCCATAATTTTACATGCTTCTAAAGTAGTAGATTCATAAGCACTTCTTCGATAAACTTCATTAGAAAACAGATCCTTCCAGCGTTCAACAAACCCATCGTCTATCGATTGTTTTACAAACTCAATTAGTCTGTTTGTTACTTCTATTGCGTTTGACAAGTCTGGATTTATCATTAGTTCATTAGGCCAATCAATATTTTTAGCAATGTCAGCATATTCGTTACAATTCGTCATTAATGGAATACTTCCCAAATCAAGAAGTTCCCTATTTGATGTCCCGCCAAATGCGTCAGATGAATACAAACTTACAGAAATATCATGCCCAACCCTTGCGATCATTTTGTATTCGTCTCTGTTAAAAGCATCGTCAACAAGTTTATAGTAAGCGGGACATAGTTCTGCGATTTCATCGTTCGTAAACTTTTGACTTGGATTTCCGGCTATTACTACAAAATCTTGTCGTAATTTCCACAATTCAGGAACGATTTCAAAGAGAAATTTTCCCACGTTTGTATAATCACTACTTCGATATTGTCCTTTATATGATCCACCTACTCGATTAGGAACAAATAGGATTGTCTTTCCCTGTGTATCTTCAATAAATTTTTCAAGATCAAATCGAATATTATCAAAATTGATTGGGGAACTCATTTCGTCGTGGCTATATCCGTCATCCCAAGGCCATGATTTTGTCTTAATTTCATCAAGTTTTTCTTGTGTTAACCATTTTGATGCCGACTCAAGAAAAATTTCAAGAGAAGAACGACATTGCCAAAAATTTACATCTGCTTTATATGCTGCTTCCATTTGTCCAAACCACAATGATGCTTCTTGTGGAAATTTTGGTGACTCAATGTTATCAATAAAATGTGAATGGCAAATAAATTTAGGTCGATATTTTGCACTTAATAAGAAAAGCGCCTTATAGTTTCTCAACAGCATTGGATCATTAATAAAAACATGCGTATATTTTCCATATTCTTTATGATCAAAAATGAGTGCTTTACTGATCACTTCAAAGTTAAAATCATATCGAGTTGCAAGAGCATTTGGTAAAATGTCAATTTCAATTAAGTGAACTTGACCCGTTTCGAATAATTCAGGTGTAATTTGTTCTGGTTGTGTACGTAGTTTATTTCGTTTTGGTATTAAAACGTCAATTTGAATATCTGGAATAATTTTTAATATTTCTCTGATGCGTCCAAACATCATCTGACTGCCTGAGTCACATTCCATGATAAACATTCCACTTGTGTCATAATTCGAGAGTTGAAGTTGCAGTAACATTCGATTTTTGCTCATATATTTATAATACCTTATGTTCTATCTTATTACACCAATGAACTTTTCTACACACAACGTTCTAAGTGAATTACATATTTGAAATCATTCAAAATATTGAAATTAAATTACATATTTATTAATGAGCCGCCAATGAAAGTTAACATACGTTACAACCTCCTCGACGACAAACAACAAAGCATTACGCTTGAAAGTAACGACATTGATGACATTTGTAAAAAAATCCGAGATATATTTAAAGAGACTGGCAATTTTGTCTATGCTGAAACTGATGAAAACCTTGCTTGGACGGAAGGTGACGACGGCGCTATCATTGTTTCTCCAAAAGTAAAAGAAGACAAATCAAACGACGCTAAAAAAGGCTATGATAACGACAAAAGAAAAACAAGTACTTAACGTTTATTCATATCCGTTCTTTTCAATCGATTTTACATCACTATGTGCCATCAAAACACCCATCGTAGTCTGTGTACATCTTCCATAGATTGTACAAACATTGTCATAGACAGCGACCGGTTCAAGACCAAGTTTCTCTAGCTTTTTTGCTATCACAAATGTCTCGCTTGTTTTCTTTTCGCTTCTTGTGACAATGACTACATCAATAAATGGTTCAATTGATGTACATTTATTATTTTGTTTCTTTTTCTTTTGTCGCATATATGTTTAACTCTTTCATGATTCCACAAAACACCTCGCCTTGTTCTCGAGCGTCATCAAGAGCACAATGTGTATGTTTAGTCTTTGTTGGAAAACGTCGATGCAAAAGCTTTTTGTTGATCTTTTTGTAAGGCAATTTAAGTACACCCATCGCAAGCGTCTTTATGTCTATACAAGAATGTCTAAATGGATCATAATCACAAAACTTGATCAAGTAATCATGAACAAACGACATATCAAATGCAGCTGGCCAAGCGACGCCGACAGGCTTTCCTGGTAAATCATGAAGCCACTGAGAAAATCTTTTCATTGCATCTATAGGTCTCTCCTGATTTTGACGACAAATTTTCCAAGCTTCAGGTTGTGTCAACCACCAATCCATTGTTTCTTTACATTGTCCAGCTTCAGGAAGTAACTCAAAATTAGCAATAAATTCACCAATTTCAATTAGTTCAGATGAATAAGCAACGGCACCAAGTGACAACATAGAATATTCGAACGCGCATCCACCATTAGATTCTATGTCGATAGAAATATAAACTTCTTGCATAATATATTTATTTTTATCAAATATGTCTAAAGATGTTCAACTTTTAAAAGAATTTATTGATTTAGCACTTGAAGCCTGGAACCCTGATACTAAGTCATTTGACACAGTAACAAACTCGAAACACGCAGAAGAGATGTTAACAAAATCAAAGCTTGTCAATCCAAGAATATCTCGTGGCGCATCAACAAAAGATTGGGAAGAAGCAGCAGATTTTAGTTTTGAAGACGAAGTAAAACAGTTAAGAAAAGATCCAGAATATAAAACACTTGAGAATTTTGTTCAATATAAAATGGACGATGAACAAAATTCATATACGGCGGCAGAACTTCAAGCGCTTGTACGTAACATCGATTTTGGTGCTAGACGAATGTTTGATGCGTTGCCCCCGAATCAATTGATGAATGATATAAAAGAAGAATTGTCAAGTTACGGATTAAAACTTATTCCTCGAGAAAAAGTAAAACATTTCAGAGGAAGCATGTCGTCAGCCCATGGATCTTCACCGTTCGCAAATCAAGGAGCGGGTGGTTCGGGCGCGATGAATGGCGGTTATTTTGGGATAGGTGGTGGACCTGGTGTAATTTCTACTGGTGAAAAATGGGATGCATCGAGTCCAAAAAATCTTCCTATGGGTTCAAGACGACGTTAACGTAACCAATAAAGTCCAACTCTATCACCGTTTATGTGTGGTGATATATCATAGTCAGACAAAAGCATACTATATCTTAGTTTTTGTAAACCAATTCCCAACAAGATAAGTTCACCATTACTACAATGTGTTTTGTTATTTGCAATAACAATCACCGGATTGATCATCATAAACGATTTATAACCATGTGGCATAAACCACGTAAAATTATCAATTAGTTCTAGCGTTCTCTTGTTTCTCTAACATAGAACATCACCCAATTTAAATTGTCTTAAACGATGAAACATAAAATCACTTCATGCATAAAGCGCCTTCTTTGATCCATGAGTAACATACGTCAGCGTTTTGGAACACTACAAGTTGTCTAACGAAGTCTTTTTTGGGATCATGTTTAGTAACATAATCTGTGAGACGAAGAATATTTCCTTTGTAATCCCAAACGCCCGATGCACCGGATTTTCCCCACGCATGTTCATGACATAACTTCGCATTCTTGTTCAACCATCGTTTAATTGTCCACAATCCCAACCTAGATGGTGTAAAATCACTTCGAGTCCCATCAGAAAATCCAATTGGCCAAGAAGTAATATTATCAATATCGTACCAAGAAATTAAATCACGTACAGCTTGTGAATAAGCACTAGCATCGGGAATATATTTTTTGCTCAACAAGAGCGTACATCGTACACCAATTCCATGATATCGAATATTATTAAATACATCATTAAAATCAGGATATTGATAATGTGTTAAACCATACGCTTCAGCTTGTCTAGTACGATCTTGTGAATGAATTGAAACAGCGACATTTGTCAATCCCAATTTTCTCCATTGTGGAAGCCATATTTTACAAAAATCTTTGTCTCCAAAAAGAATTCCATTTGTAAACAAGTTTACGTTCGGGAAATATGCTCCTTGATTCGCACATTTAGCATAGATTTCAAGTGCTCGTGTAACATCTTCCGGACTACATGTTGGTTCACCTGAACTCGTCAGCGACAACGACCAGCCACCATAACGAGCGCTAAGTTTGATTGCCGATTCGAGGTTCTTTTCGTATTTTAATTGTTTTTCAAATGAATCTTGCAAATCATTCGCTTGAGTACGTAAGTACTTACCAGCACAGAACTTACAATTTCCATTACAAGCTCCAGAACCGACGAGGGCAGAGACACTATAGATTTTTTCGATGCAAGTCATAGTTTATTTTATCTTTCTTGGTAAAACTTTAACACGTTCATCTTGATACTTTATGTTGAAAAAGTCGGCTTTTGTATTAAAGCCGTAAAATCCATATGTTATATATGATATACCATTGTTATAAATGATTACACCACGACAATTTTTTATCACAATTTTCTTTTCATGATCATACCATTCAACTAGGTCACCTACACATGCGTCAAGTTTTTTCATTTTGATTTTACTAATTTGACTCTTCGTACTGTGTACGAACATGGTTTTTCAATTCGTATGCCATCTCTAAAACGTAACATTAGTAATTGACTGTTAATACACGACATAACAATATAAAAACGTTTTTCATAATCAATGTGTAACAAACTAAACTTACCTTTCGTATTAATGTCTTCACGCATTATAGATGAATACACAAGAGCATTAATCTTGTTATTGTTCAATAATCGAAACTCAACAATTTCGCCAGGCAAAACATTAAATGGATTGAATTTCAAGTTGGCCATAGGTAAAATTCTCTTGTTAAATTTAATTTGATCACTAAATCTTTTGCGACCTGTTTTTCATCAAAGAACCCGCTAGACAACGTAGGATCAAGACAAACACGAGTAACTTTACATTTCGTTAACTTAAGAAATTCTTCATACAAATTGTGAATCTTTTGAAGATTTTCACCCGTTAAATTCGAATCAAGATCGTCTTGTAAACCATCATATGACGTTCTATAACAAAAAACAATATTTGTTCCGAGTGCTGCATAGCGTGCGTCGTTTTTAAATAATTGTTCATCGTCTGTTATACGATTATAGAAACGAGAATAAACCCATTCGCAAGGCCAACCACGATCCATGATCATGCTAAATTTTGTCTGTTCAAGAAGATCAAGTTGTCGGGTGTCGCTCCAATAAAGATGTTGAAGAAACTTGTTTTGCGAAGAGACAAAATCTAATTGTTCATTTTTTGCTTTATACGAACAAATATTTGACAATTTTGAAATTTGGGTAACCAATGTTGACTTACCTTGCATATCGCTACCACATACACATAACACTCTTTGTTTATTCATAACACCTATATTATATCAAATAATTCATTACCGTACACACATTCGATTCCTTGACATTGAAAATTAAAAACTACAAATCTAAAATCTTTTTTTGCTAAAATTAATACATCATATGCATAATACCAATCATCAAAAAATCATGCCATTAATGTAAAACGATATCACCAGGTTTCATAATTATATGATATCATGTAACGCATGTTTATACACATGATAAATTTTGTTATCTTTTAATGACAAAACGTTTGCTAAAACCCAAATATTATTCAAATCCGGTACTGTTTCGAACATTGACAAATATATTACATTTTCTTTGGAAACGCTAGTAACTAACACTGCGTACATAACTATATCACCGGGTTGCATTGTAGATCTTTCAATTGACTTTTAAACACATAACGTATAATTCCATTTGAAATAACAAAACACATTTCTATAATATTATCACCAACAAGCCATTTTCTGTTTGCAAGTACGATAACGATCGAATTTTTGAATTGTTTTAACATAACTTCTTGTAGAAACACCAAAATCCATACTCTGTGTATGGATTTTATTGTTTTCTAAGACTACTATTGCTGCATTTTGAACATTATATGATAATATAATACACGTTATTATGTCATTACGAAGTTGATATATTGCTCCTGATTCATAATCTATGCAGCTCGTGTTCATATACTTGAATTATACATTGATTTTTCAATATTAAAACTTGACACAATTTAAAATCGTCACTATTGTCGTGATAGTCAAAAAATGATGACAGAAACATAACAACAGTCTTCTTTGAGTATGAACTATTTATCAATAATCTGTTATAAGGTAAGTCAAAAATTAATAATATTCCCGGTTTCATATCGAAATAAAGTTTTCTTCACATAAGAATTTTGTAGTCACTACAAGAATATTTTTTCGTTTTAAATCGAAAACATAAGTTAACCCGATGTCTTGTGCAAGCAACAAATACTTGTTAGACCTGTCGTAATTATGATGTATTATATCACCTGTTTTCATATCGACACATACCCACATAATGCGCGTTTGGGAGCACATATGATACGCTTTCTTTTAAAATCATAACAATAAGCCATACAATGATTATCGTATGCAATAAACAAAAACAAATCAGTTGATTTATATCGAGTTGTTATTATGTCGCCCGACTTTAACATATTTCTTTTACACAACTTTCGAATAATTCACAATCAAAACACATCATTTTCCCTCTAGAAAAAGAATAAATTAAATAACGCTCACTTTTATCAAACTTCAAATAACGTTTTTCAACGTATAAAACAAAATAATAATTGTTCTTATTCTTATATAAATGATTTATTTTAATCATAAACTATTAATCATTGCTAAAATTTGTTCAAACTCGTCATCAAAACAAAAACTATATTTTCGCCCAAAATGTTGTTTTATTAATCCATAGATATGTGCATGATGATTACGAATCGGATGCCAATACGTAGATTCTAGTTGAATCGTCTTTGCTTTTTCATTAATGGCGTCTCGAAGTATTTTAATGTTCTCAGGAGACACTCGATTTATTCCCTTTTGAACTTGTTGAATAACCATCTTTGTACCAACCGTCACCCTTGAGAATAAAATTCGTTCCGCCAGAAATAAGTCGCTTTGCTGTTTGTTCGCCACAACCACGACAAGTCTTAACAGGCTCATCAGTTATTCGTTGTTCTTCTTCCCAAGTGTGTTCACAAGACATACAACCATATTCATAGATCATAGTTTATTTCCTCCTAAGTTTGACAATTTTCTTTATCTCAACTGGATTACGCGTTTTTCCTTTTACGAAAAGATGAGTATCATTTTTATGTATTTGATAAATTGTTCCATTTTGCATAAAAATAATTGATTTATCGTTGTCACTAATCAATAGAAAATTTCCATAAATGGGAATCCATTTATTCATTAATGTTGACCACAATTGTTCTTCACGTCGAACAGGCGTAAAATAATGTTTAAGAACAAATTCTATCCAATCACCAGGTTTCATATTTCTATTATAAACTACGAAATAAACTTATACACATACAAAAATCCCGCGAGCCTGAACCCGCGGGAGCCATATCATATAGACATGGTGATGAATTTATGTAACAATTACTTTATCAATCTCGTCAAGACGATCTTGAATTGATTTTAGTTGTTCATTGATCTTTTGACGTTCTATACAAAAATCTGCGAATTGAACTCGTAATTGTTGAATCGCTATTTGAACGTCAACAGCCGTAACAAGTCGAGAAGGTTGTGTTGTTTCTTCCTCTTGATCATATAGAAGATCTTCTACGTCTGTGTCATGTCCCATATCAATAATTATATTAATAAATCTTGTTTTTCGTCGAAACCAACATACTCTTGCGGACGTTCTTGCATCTTGATTATCTGACGTTCGTCACTTCCAACACTAGCGCATCTCAAGCAAGTGAACAAAAATCTACCACCTTGTAGGTTTATTACTACGTCTCCACCACAAATCGAACACTTACCAACAATTGGATTATTGCTTAACTTGTTCATAAGATTCCCATGTTGCATCAAAATCACATGGTTTAAATCGAAACTCTGTGGTGAATGATGGAGAATGATACAAAAACATGTTTCCAATTAGGTCGATAAAATGATTTGTGGGCCAATTTGTACGTCGAGCACATTCACCATTTTTTAAATTCTTTACAACTTCGATTACATCAAATAATTTTACCATATGATATATATAACACATTTATTTCACATGTATAAAATTATTTATCTTTTGTTTTTAAGAATACTGGTCGATGATCCATTGTCCGTCTCGAGAATCGTAATGTTTCAATGTGTCTTCATCAAGTTTCTTTGATTCTTTTTTTATTTCTTGTATAGTCTCGGCGAACATTTCATGTATTTCTTTACCAACTTGTTGTGCAACGTCTTGTGATGATTGTAATGGTGAATCATTGTAATCGTCTAAAACAAGCGAGCAAGTTCGTAAGTTGCCGGCGTTGTCTGATGTTACACATAGCGTAGGTGTACCAGTTACATATTCATTCTTATCACGTTCAATGTATTGTATGAGTGCATGACAGACTTCATCGTGAGTTAATTCAATTGTTTTCATTGTGTCCTCTTGAGACTATTATATCTTAAACAAGATGTTTCTACACGTCATAATATTTCACACGTATAAACAAATAATCCAACTAGGGCACCGATGAGAACACCAAACAAACTATTACAAACCAATCCTCCGACAAACATGCCTAGCGTTACACAACATAAAAGAATTAATTTATGCTTTTTCATAGACGCTCACGTTTTCTTACTTCTTCAAAAATACATTGTTTTAGATACTTGTTTGGATCATTTGTTCGACATAGTTCGTCAATTACGTTGTATAAATGACATGTCGACACTTGTTCAAGCAAAGCAACGTCTTTACAAGAACTTTGTGTAAATTGATTCATTAATTGTTTATCGATATTCATAGTTTAATTTTAACTCCAAACATGGGAATTGGTATAACATATAACGTTTTATTTGGAACATCGACATACACCCCGATCCACAAATCGTACCAGCGAAAGAAAAAACTTACATCCTTAAAACATTTTATTAAATTCATAATTCATTCCTCAATTCTATGTATGATTTTACTGCTTTTTGTTGAACCCGACGGCTCGCCGGAAGAGACAAAATAAAAATAAATCATGTCTCCCGCTCCCAAAAAGTACCTACACAAACGTTTGTTCTTATACAACATAAGTTCATCTGATAAAATGAAATATACCGATCTTTTTGAAAGAAGTATCACTCTAGTATCCTTAAATTCCAACGTTGCGTAGAAAATCCAAAATCTGACTTTGATACTTCCCCAAAACAGACCGAGTAAGGTTCAATTTGTGGATCTGATTGTTTCACTCCCCAGACGAAACAACGATACATTTTACCACTTTGACCCATACATTCAAGAAGAGTATATTGTTTCTTGTTCTTCGTTGTTTTAGGAGTCGAACGTCCCGCGACGAACCAATAGACCCCTTTTTCTTCATATTCGTCTATGCTAGGAACGCCTTTGTTGTTAAACACATCGAGTAATTGTGGTTCGACAAGAGCACTTACATCTAGACTCCCGAGATGTTCTATCTGTTTAAGAGCGACTTCACGTCTCGACCATGGCTCAACTTTATCTCGAAGTTCTTTGACAAGTCGATAAAATGTCTCTCGACCCTTTTGTGGTTCTTTACTCGTGCGCTTCTTGATGTCATCTATGTGTGTTATGATCACCTCGTACATATGCGCTGTGGAAGAAAATAATTTATCTTCACCAATACAGTCCAATGAATTGAACGCTCCAATATTTACAAGTGCTTCTAGAGCCCTCTTATTAAACTTTGAGTGCTTCCAGAACCCGTTCTCGTCCCAAAGAACGTCTTCAATAGACTTATAAGGACGTTCTTGGAGGATCTCAACGACAGCTGCATCGCCAACACCTTTCACAGTTGTGAACGAAGGCATGAACTGTTTACCAGGAAGAACTGTCCAACCGGAACCGGCGTGATTGATGTCGATAGGAACAATCTTGTAGCCGAGGGCACGGATCTCGGAGAACGCTTTGGCACGGTCATCTGGATTATTTGACATAGACTCGAGATAGGCGGTGAGCCAAGACTCTTCGTGATATGTCATTAGGTGAGCACATTGATAAGAGATCATAGCATAACCAACGGCGTGAGCTTTGTTGAAACCATATGACCCCCAAGAAAGCACGTTATCATATAACTTTTTTGCGATTTCTGGTGCTACACCATTTTTAACACATCCAGCTTCAAATGTTTCTCGAAGTTCCTGAGCTTCCTTTTTTTGAGCTTCACCAGTTGCAAGAGATCTTTTTAGAATTGCTCGACGAATTTGATCACATTGTGTCATATCATATCCGGCAACTTTATTAGCAAGTAACATAATTTGTTCTTGGAAAATTAATAAATTATAGGTGTCTTTTAATGTTTCATTGATTAAATCATCGCCCCAGTCATATGGCTTATTAAATTTTGCATCAACGTATAGCTCATGCATCTTACCACTAAGTGGTCCTGGCCGCCAAATTGATGTAATTGCCGCGAGATCTGTTACATTTTCCGGCTTACATTTTTGAAAGAATTTTTGTGTTGCTTTTTGTGTTGCTTGAAATATTCCAGCCCACCTTCCAGCATGAAAAACATATTCATACACATGATGATCTTCAAAATTTATTTTTGATGGGTGAAGATAATCTTCATAATATTGTTTTACTTCATCAAAAGCTGGTGTATATCCCTTTTCTTTTTGAATTATAAGTTCAATTGAACGTCTAATTAAACGCAATGTCAATAATCCAAGAAGATCATACTTCGTAAATTGTGAGATCTTTTCTAAAGTTTTTACACTCATACCCTCCACCCAAGGAGTTTGTGGCTCGCCACCGGAGGTTATTAGTGGCATCTTTTTCCTAAGATCGTCGCTCACTATAATGCCTCCGGCGTGGCGGGAAAGTGAACGCATTTCTTTATAAAGATTTTTTATACTATTACCAATTTCTGGATGATTATCAATAAACAGTTTATAACTTTTGGAATGAATCATTGCATCGTCAAATGTTAACTGGAATAAATTTTTATCGTCTTGAGCTGTCATCATTGCTTTACGCACATCTTCATCAACTGTTTTTGTTGCTTCATTTACTTCATCATATTGAATTCCATAAAACTTTGATAAGTCTTTTGTTAAAGATTTAACTTTCATTAAATTATAGTTGCTAACAGGAACAACATTTGTTGATCCGAACTCTTGACGCAATAAATCAAGTGCAACATCGCGATCTTCAACATCAAGATCAACGTCAGGCATGCCTGAGTTATGAGTCGCAATCCAATTAATACCATTTGTTGATATCCAAAATGTATGATCATCTTCAATTGTTAAATCAATTAATTGTTGTTCATTAACATTATTATCAACTTGAATATCGTCAATTTGAACTGTGTGTTTTAATAAGATGTTTTGTTCCATTATAATTTCTTCGTTCTAAATTTGGAATAATTTTCCACAATCCATTCGCAATTAATTCATTATAAAAATCTTCCATATATAAAATTTTTATTTTTTCTCCTTGAGAAATTAAGAAATCCCTAACTTCAGAATTTGAATTTATTTGTTGTGATATTTTAGACGTTCCTGGTTTCATGCCCTTAAGTTCTAAGTAACAATCTTCATCAATTAAAAAGAAATCGGGTGTATAACTTCTTATTTTATCATCTATTGTGGCACGTAGTGTTCTTTTTTCATACTCCATAGAAACGTTTTTATATAAACAATAACGATAATAATCAGCTTCAAAAGAACTTTTAAAATAAGGGCTATTTTCAATATCTAATCTGTAACCTGCTTTACCACCTTGAACATGTCCTATGATTAAACCTCGTGATTGTGCTTGATTTTGACATAATTTTGAACAACACTTATTTGATTCACTATAGTGTGATTTTCTAACTTCCATCTCTTTATTACAAATAACACAATTATAATGAACTCTATTTTTCTTTTTATCATTTGAAAAACATAACGGCGAACAAAATTTTCGTTTTGAATTTTCTTTAACAGAAAATAATTTACCACATGTTTTACAATTAATATCAATAATTTTATGTTTTCTTGCTTTTAAACTTCTATTTTTATTTGCGCATTCTTTTGAACAAGTTATATGACCAGCGATATGACTTGGATAAATCCAAAATTGTTTATTACAAATTACACAATTAGTTGATATTTTTCCTGTCGTTTGTACGTCTAGTTTCGCTTGTTTTACTTGCCATTCACAACGACATTCATTACTACAAAGAGACCGTTGTAATTTTGCTTTTGAACCGGAACCTTTTTCATTATATTCTATAACAAAATCCTTTTGACAGTTTTTACATTTATTTGTTTGTGTTAACATACAATCTATCATTCTTTGTAAGATGTTTAGTCATTTTTTCAATTGGTAATCCATTTTCTCCAACAACAATCCAAACATGATTTTCAGAACATTTAATAAATTGATTACCCAACCTAATTGTATAAATTTTATTATGTTGCGTATTAAATTTACTTATAACTTTCTTTTTATTATTTTGTGTTGTTAAAATTTGATCATCAATATTGATATTAGCAAGTGTTTTACAAGTTCCATCTGCTAGTAACACCATTATATTGGGATCAAGACATCTATGCACACTCATAAATCTTGAAAAATATAAGCCAAACCGAACTGGATCAACGTCTGTTATACCTAAACAGTAGTTTACTAAACTTCCTCCACCACTCCCGCGGCATGTGCCAAATAAAACTTTAGTTCGAGCAACTTTTACCATTTTTTCAAGTGTAATAAAATATTCAGCAACTTTTAATTCTTTCATGACTAAAAGTTCTTCTTTTAAGCGATCAATGTATTCTTGTTTATCACTTAATCCAAGTCTTACAAGCCCATTTTTAGAATGTTCAACAAGCATTTGAAATGCTGTTTTATCTTTATCAACAACAGATGTAGGAAACTTTGGTGTTCTATCTGGCTTAATATCATCCAATAGATCATGTGCAATATCATATGATCTTTCTATTGCATCACACACAAGATCATCACAATTTTCATACAAATTACATCGTGTCTTTGAAGCCAAATACTCATCCCAAAGTTGTGTTACATTTTTTGGATAGAGTTCACATTTAATTTCATCTTTAGATTTTGGAACGGAATCAGGATTAATTTGTGTATAATTCATATACCCAAGTTTTTTATAAATTTCTCGATCTCTCCATAAATCAGGTCCTGGATAATGAGCATCACAAGTAACAATTAATTGATTTGTTGTTCCAGTTTCTCTTGAGTATCGTATAATTGCTTGATTTACAAGATCTTGTTGTGGAAGTTTATTAAATTGTAGTTCGTGAAATAAATTTTCAGCACCAACAGCATCAGCATAAGTATCATGACAATTTGCAATTGCATTCTTAATTTTTGTCCAATTATTTTGATCAATCAATAAGTCAGGTGTCATTTCATCCCAAGAAAGATGTGGAAAAATATTCAATACTTCATATGCAAAAATTCCGCCAATACAAGCTGTTGATAATATGACATCTTTATTTCCATTTAATACTCTTTTGATCTCTTTAATATCAATACGTGGAAATCGATAGAATCCATCAATATAACCAAAAGAAACGAGCTCAAAAATCTTTTGTAATCCACTTGCATTTTTTGGAAGAAGAACAAGATGATGGCGTCTATTTAACGGATTCTTAAATTTTTGTTGTTTTGACGCTTCTTCATTTTCAACTGTAAGTTGATTATTCATATCAACATCAAATTGTTGTGTATCGTCCTTTTCTTCTTTTTTTATCCTCTTTTTTTCGACATCACGCTTACTTTCAGCATTTGCCCTTAATTTTTTCCATGCATTAAGATCGGGATGTACGTATGCTTCAACACCCGTAAGTAACTTAAAATTAATTCCTTTTGCTTTTAATTTTTCATTATATAAAACAGCACTTGCGTACGAATTCATATGTCCATGTTCTGTTATTGCATGACCGTCTAAACCATTTGAAATACAAAAATCAATATGTGTTTCTACGGGTCCAAGACCATCGTACACGCTTGCTCCACTATGATTATGCGTGCTCACAAATCTTTTTGGTGTTCTCATATCTTAAATTCCATTGTTAATATTCTACCCCACATTTCATTTTATCTACACACTAAACCAATGTTCTGTTGAAGAATATAGTGCGCTGGATTGTAACAGTTTTACATCTCCATTTGTCATCGACCTTAGCGTAAGGTTATACCCTGGCACGTTCGTATTGATATATTCCCAAACTTGATTTCTATGCAAACACAGTTTATTTGACAAAATTATAATGTCTCTTTTTAAGAGTTCTCCCGTTTTCATATCTCAATTTCTTCTTCAATGACTAAATTTGGTCCCATACACTCATGATAAATAAACATCGTTTTTTGAATAACTTTTCCAGTTTCAGCGTGTAGTATATTTGATATTTTATATTCCCAAAGTACACCGTTAAGAATCATTTTATTTTTGTTTAATGTCAATATGAATAATTTTTTATTTTCATAATCTAAACAAATATACGATTTCATATCTTTTCCACAATGTATTTTTCGTCTTCATCAGGTTCTTTAATAAAAAGTTTTAGCTTGTTTTTGTCTAATAGATCTATAAAACTCTTGTCAGAAAGCAATAAACATTTTTTAAATGTATGTCCATATGATTGAGGCGTTGCGTCATCAATATAATGTATGTATCTAATTTGTACAATTTCTCCTGTTTTCATAGGTTTTTAATCTCATATTCACATAATTCATTTATGTCTTCTTTTACAAGAAAAGTTTCTATTTTATTATTACTTAAATCTAAAAACATTTTACTTGATAATATCAAACATCTATTATATAAACACACCGTGTTGTTCCAACTTAATGGTTTGTGATGTTTATCTTTCATATGTCGAAATTTAATTTTTACTAAATCACCGATCATAACATCTCGATATAAACGTCAGCGTCTATAAATTTTTCACTTTTTGGAATCAAAACAAGTTTATTGTCACATAACATATAATCATTAGACAAAAACAAACATGTCACATACTCTGTTTTTGTCTGTTTCGGTTTATATTTTGTTGGATAATTGTAATTGTAAAAAGCACTACCATATGGTGAATCAATCATCATAAATCGTTGAATTAATGTTACATTAACAAGCGTTCCAATCAACATTTTATTATCTTTTCAATTGTTTCGCTAAATTGTTGCGTTTTTGTTCGACAGTGTATAACATTATGATGTAAATTTGCTCTATACTCGAGCAAAACGTTTTCTCTGCTAAGAAAACAATATTCTTTTGATAAAATCATGATTAAATCAAGACGATATGTTATTATTAAATCTCCTTGTTTCATAACGGTGTTAAAAACACGTCTCCAAAATAACCATCATACTTACTTTTGCTTAGTATAACCCTTGCGCCTTTTGAGCTTCCGGTAAGACGATATTGTCTAATTTCTTCATAAAACAAGCAATATCCATATTCACCATATGTTCCATTGTTGATCGTTAATAATAAAACTGTCCCTTCTTTCATGATATAAAGATTTTGATTCATAAAACTTTTATAAGTGTTCTATCCCAAATAAAATTTTGATCAGTCAATAATGTAAATTGAATCTGATGATTCATTACGTCGTCATAAATCAAAAATTTAAACACATAACCACTAAAAATACACAAATTTTGCGCTAATACCAACGCACATACATCACTTAGATTGAAAAAATCTCTACACACTATAATATTTCCTATTTTACAAATCATAACACACACTTTACACTTAAGATATGTTCACATCGTTGTGTTTCAATATTGTTTAATGTTAAAGAACAATTCTGCGAGTCAAAACGATAACTATAGATTTTATTGTTTGGCGAAATGACTTGAAAATCTCCCAAACAAACCAGTAAAGTACACGGCTGCGCGTCTTCACTCAATGAGCAAATAATAATTTGTCCTTTTTTGTTGTCTACACATCGATTCATATTACTCGAAAGTTTTTTGTTGATAATGTCAATACACTACATCCCTTTTGTATTGGTACTTTTCTTAAGTTTAAGAAAATGTTGTTGTTATTAACATAAGAAACATATGAATATAAAAATATATTGTTCATATATAAACATAAATCTTTTGATAAAATCGTAACAAATTTGTTTTGATCAGGCAAAAATATCATATGTACCTATGCACCAAACTTATTATAATATACCATATGAGCAAACCTATCTACATAGCAGTCGTACTTGATGAGAAATCTCATGATGAACTTCTCAATTGGTGGAATATGAACGTTTCAATTCCACTTCTTCCTGACAAAGTTGCTCATCATATGACGATAAAATATAATCCGACTCAAGAAGAGCTTGATAAGTTTTTGTCTCTTGTTGATAATGACGTAACTCTTTGCATAATGGGTTATGGAAGTGATGACAAATGTCAAGCTGTTCGAGTTTCACAACTAGTGTCTGACGAAAATTCTCAAATAACAAATTCAAACTCACATATTACTGTTGCGATTGATTACAAAAACGGTGGACGAGCAAAACACTCAAATAATTTAACTTACAAAAGAAAATTTGGGCAACCATTTTTAACAGGTAAGATTGCGATCATTTAATGACATTTGAGTTGTCTAGAAACAATTGTTAATCCTTGAACTATTTCACCATTGTAACGATTATTAAAATAAAAATATAATCTATGTTTTTCTTGATCAAAATCGTAGTAGTACATGTCACGATCAATCATAAAATAAGCAATTTCGTTTGTCAATATTAAAATTTCTTCACGATATGAATATAAAATATCACCACATTTTAACATCGTGTTTTGAACTCGATAAAATTTGTTTAATTTATTTTTATCAACTAACATAGTTCAATTTGTCTCATTTTATCATCAAGAAACCTTTCTACACACTTATCAACCTCGTCAGAAATATTTGATAAACCAGGAAAGTGATTGATTTCAAGAAAATGAAACGTTCCATCGTCTTCTACAATATAATCAACACCAGCACAATCAAGATTAAATAATTTTGTGCCTTCGTCTGCATGTCGAATCAATTTATCACTTAACGTAACACAAGAAATCTCAGCTCCGGCTTGATTTTTAATCCAATTATCATCATTGTCAATTTGAATGCCAAACGTTTTATCACCGATTATCAATACTCGAACAGAACGACCAATGAAATAAGGTTCAATAGTTGCCAAGCCTTGCCATTCCGGAAAAGCATTCCACGTGTCTCGAGATTCAATCAAGAATTTATCTTGGCCACGATGGACATTACCTATCTTTAACACAAATGGATATTGTAGTGATATTCTCGACCGTTCACTTGATGTTAATATATCGATTTGATGTTCAACAAACCTAGTTTTATGACATAATTTAAATACATCAATTCTATCTAACATTTTGATCATTGAATCAATGTTTGGCCAACATGGAACTTTTGACTTCTTGATATTTTCAAGGTTTTGTTGTTCTATAATTTTGTCTTGCATATCTGCATAGAAGATGACACCTTTTAAATCTTCTCGAGGATACAAGCTTCTATGTAGTTTATTGTCGTCAATGATCAATTTTGATGCACTGCACGTATGCATCCATTTTTCGCGACGAAAAACACATTTCATCGTAAGATTAGATTCGCCTGATAAAAATAGATAATTTCGTTCAATCACAAAACCTCACAATAGTATCCAGAAATATGATGTTTTTTATTATCAAAAATATCAATACGATCATAATCACTTACGTTTCCACGACTTGTCATTAATATATGATATATTTGTTGATCCCATATACATTTATCTTTTGCAATTATTTGTATTATATTTGAACGCCCATCACGCTCATACATAAGCTGCCATTGTTCTTTGTACCAACAACTACCGTCAAAATTACGTAATAAATATATGTCGCCAACGTGAGCTTCAATATATCTTAAATTTTGTAATGATGTTTCCAACGATTTTTTACCCTAATTTCATCGAATATTTTGAATAGATTTCCAAACGTACAATTTTGAATACGTATCGTGCAACCACTTTGTTCAAAGTATTCGTATATTTGATCATGAATAACACAAACTCGTTCTGTCAGAATGAAAACATATAGCACATTGTTTACATCATGTACATTACAAACACACAACAAGTTTCCTATTTGATTGAACACTCTTTGATAATTGTAATTTATAACTCATACTACGTTTCATTTGATCTAAAAAATCCGATATAATCCCAAGTCATTTTTCGTTTTGATTTCCACAACCACAATCCATGTGTTGTTTCATTATTTTCAAGTTCATAATAAAAACACGAATTTTCCCATAAACAATATTCATTGTCAAGCAATAAAAATATTCTATCAAAACAAGCAACAAATAACATCTTATGTTGTATAAATCAACCCTTGCTTAATAAAGCCGCCAAACCCGTCCACGCTTGCTTTTTCTTGCCACTTTTCCCAATCATCAAGAACATTGTCTTGATAATGACAAAGAAACATTTTTTCTTTTATCACGGGATGTAAATTTTTCAAATCATCATAGTGAGCATGTACACCACTTCTATATAATGTTTCACAATCATGCATTATTACGTCTGCTTCTTTATAATAAGCTTTCATACTAGTTTCTGGAGCAAATTGTACATCTGTCGTGATATAAATACGTGTACCATCTTCGTCTGTGAACATTAAACCAAACGAATCGACAATACTATACTTTGCTGATACATGCAGGGATTGTACAATATCAAAATGTAATCCTTCCCATGTAAACGATCCATTTTTATTAACGGGTTGAACATCAAAATATGTATCAATCGTAGCGTCTATTCCTTCAAGACCCTCCATACCGCCTCGAAGAGAATGTTCCCAAATAGATTTTATAAGTCCACGTTCACAAAAAAACGTAGACAATTTCATAGGATTTTCAACAAATTGTTCTAACATTGCTTTACGAGTAAAATATCGTGTAAATCCAAGATATTCCATTCCGCCGACATGATCAGCATGAGCATGTGAAACGTAAACAGCGTCAATGTCTTTAAACGATAACCCTTGAGTATGCAAAGAAAATCGAATGTCCGTTCCACAATCAACAAGTAGGTTTTTACCGTTACGTTGAATGATAAAATTTGTTTGAAAATTCTTCATCGTAAAAGCGGCGCCTGTTCCGAGAGCAATAATTTTTGTCATATGTATTTTCCAATTATATAATAACTTTGTGTTCGAGCCCAAGCAAATTCTTTTTTATCTCGTTTTGAGATAGCACATATTGTTAAACGATTTAAACTAGTAGAATCAGTATGATAATAGTTTCTAATCACCTTATATTTCATTAATCTTAAAACATTATTAACATTAATAACACACCGACGTTCGTTTAATATCAAAACAATAATCGGCGTGTTACTATGAAAAAAATCTTTTACTACGTAAAACAAATATTATACTTCCCAATCATTCACTTCGTAAAGGAACATTGTGTTTCCCTTGAGCTTACGATTATAAGACGTACTTTGAATAAAAATCTTGTATGTACTAAGCAAATTGTGACTTGATAAACGACCCTTAATTCCTTCTGTTAGACCAAGAATACGTCGAACTTGTGGACCATTGAACAATTCACCTGAATGTTTATCCATTAGAACGATTTCTTTGTATCCTTGAATTTCTTCACTCTTGCTAAGTTCATAGAATCCACGACCTTTTTGAAACGTCACGCCTTGATCACGAACAAAGTCGCAGATCACCGTGTCTTCGTCAACATGCATAGCTTGGAAACGACCAGACGGAACAGGAACGAGTTCTGTTGAACATGATGAACTGGAAGTTCGAGGTGTAAAAAACTCTGGTGCAAAGTATGACGTTGATTTATTCAACATCGTTCCAATCGCTTGACCTAAGTTCTTTGTCATTCGTCCAGCTGACTTCACGGTTTGTGCAAACGTTTCAAGCGTATCATCACCGTTTTGTTTCGCAGCAATCGACATGATAAGATCGTTTATGCTTGAGAATTGATCAAGCGTAAGATAGAACCCACCTGTCGTTTGAGCAATTTCTTCATAAAATTTCTTTGAATGTTGACGACACCCTGCGAGAGCATGAACACCGTAAACATTGATTCCGGCTTCAAGAAGCAATCCCAACTCATTGCGCCAGTCGATTTTCTGTGTGTTTTGTGGATAATTTGGTCCATGAGGAACATCATCACCGATCATCACAACGACCTTAGACTTACCCGATTGCCAGTTGAGAGCACGAGTTTGATTAAGCACAAGTTCATAACACTCAGGTGCATCGCCACCGTTACATGATTCAACAGTTTGCACGAATTGTACAATCTTATTTAAATCTGATGTAAAATCGAGAATCTTTGTTACGTAAGGTCGATTTGCATCGCAATAGTCGCCATGAGCAATGATTGCAATACGTAAACCTCGAGCAACATTCATTAAATCTTTTACAAGGTTTGTTACATTACGTCGAACTTGGGTGAGGCAGGGAAACATACTACCTGTCACATCGAAAGTGATACACAGATCGATATTTTCAATATTTGTCATTTTTATTTTCTTTCTTTTGTTAGTTTTTTTATTTATTTAGGAGCAATAAAAATCGCTACTTAAGTTTCTTTTTAAGATTAATTTTATTGATATTGTTTAATATAATTATTACTTTAGACACATATTTATTCTACAATCTTAACAGAACCACGATAATTTATATATTTTAAATCGTATAAATCTAAATTGTTTTATTCAATTTTATAATTGAAAATTTCATTATCTATGAAACATAATTTTTCATTAAAACATAAAACAATTTTATTGATATCGTCATAACATATAATAAGTTTCATTTCATATTTCACTTAAAATATCATAAAATACATTGCTATAATCCATAGTATGCTTATGTATTTGTGGTAATAACAGGCATTTTATATCTTTTGGAGAAAAATCAAATTTATAATTTAAAATACCAATATTTTTAATAAAAACTCGTGTCTTACTTAATAACAAAACAATAAATCTATCATCTTTATACATTCTGCTTTGAACGTAAAGTATCTTGTTGTTCATTTTCCTAACAACATTTTAAACCATGGAATTGTTAATTGCACACCCTCTTCAAGAGAGACTTTTGCTTCCCACCCGTCGAGAATTTGTTTAGCTTTAGTAAGATCAGGTCGACGTTGTTTTGGATCGTCACCGGGAAGTGGCATATGCTCAACTTCACACGATTTATTCAAACACTTTGGTATAATGTTATATGCCAATTCATTGATAGTAAATTCGTGCGCATTGCCGATGTTCACAGGACCATCAAGTTTTCCCTTTGGAAGTTGAGAAACTCTCCAGATAGCTTCAATTAAGTCTGATTGATAACAGAAACTGCGGGTTTGTGTTCCATCACCATAAATTGTAAGTGGTTCATTACGAAGCGCCTGGCAGATCAGATTCGAAATAACTCTTCCGTCTTGCGCGTGCATATGTGCACCATACGTATTGAATATACGAACAATTCGAGCATCAAGATCACATTCACTAATATAATTCCATATTTGTGCTTCGGCACAGCGTTTTCCTTCGTCATACATGCTACGTTCACCGTAACTATTGACGTTTCCCCAGTAAGTTTCTGGTTGCGGCGAAACAAGTGCATCACCGTACACTTCACTCGTGCTTGCTTGAACAAACACAGCATGAGATTTCCAGGCAAAGTTTAATGCATTTGTCGTTCCTACGACACTTGTAAGCAACGTGTGAATCGGTAGATCTTGATATCGTGGAGGTGATGCCGGACAAGCGAAATTAAGAACTATATCACACAATCTTCCTTTATGTCCAAGCTGATCATGTAAATCATCTATGTAAGGATATAATTCATTCCATTTTGATTCATCGCAAATATCAAAATCTCTTAAAAAGAAACGATTTCGTTGTTGCAAAGCAACTACATGTGGAGCTTCTCGACCAAGTGACGTACAAAAATCATCAATTCCTATGACAATATAACCTTCATCAAGAAATCGATTTGCAAGATGCGATCCAAGAAAACCACAAGCGCCGGTGATAATTGCTGTTTTTTCCATAATATCATTATAACTTATAATGTGTAAATTTTACACCCATTTAAACACAAGATTTTCCGCAGCTAAAGCTGTTGATGCTAAACTTTTGGCATTTTGTTGACCGTTTGCAATGGCTTCAAGCACAGCTACATACAAATCACTACGTTGTGATTCAGCTGATTCTGGATCATTACAACATAATTTAATTTGATTAATTTTTATTTCAATTTCTTTAAGCGTTACTTTATTTTTCTTTGGCATAATTTTATTCCTCGTATCGATTCACAAACAAATCGTACATTTCTTTAATCATTATCGTAATGTCTTTACGAACGGGTAATCCAAACCAAAAATGAAGTTTATCAAAAACAATATTTGAATATGTTTGATACATAATATCATTATCAAATTTTTCTTTTGTTCCAAACTCGAGCCAGGCGCTTAAAATAGACAAAGCTTCACCAGAGTACTCATCTACGGGTGAATCTTGTGTACAGCCCATAGGATCATGCTTATGCATAATCAACGTAAATTGCTCAAGCAAATTTTGATAACGTTCAATTGATGTTCTCATACAACAATTATATCAAATGATTTAGTTTTGTACACACATCATTTGATCAATAATTTAGTATATTCTTTTACGTTTTCAACAAACAATTTTTTATCATCAAGTAAAAAATCAATATTTTCCATCATAGCCGCTGACAGATTTATTATGTAGTTTGGTTGAGCAGATGTGTCTGTCGGAAATACTAATTGTAATATTTCCATGTAATCTATCACTATATCAAGCATACGGGGATCTTGCATACCCTTTTTATTTTGGTATCCTTTTACACAAAATCCAACAAAACTTCGAAGAGACTTCATTGATAATGTTTTTTCATCAAAAGGCTCTAATTGTTTTTGCAATTTCTGTACGTCTAAATTGATCCTCGCATCATTTTGAACATATAATTGCAATTTTGACCAGACATCATCTTGTCTTTGTCGTCGAGGAGGTGGTAAAGGTGTGTCTATTCTATTTCCTGCTAGGTCGAAATCATCAAGCATTTTATTGTCCCAATCGTTGTTTCAATAAATAAACATTTGTTTCATGAGCGTCTTGAAGACCGGCAATCATATTATCGAGTCCTGCTGTCAATAGACCGTTTGCTGTCAACATTTCTTTTGTTGTGTTCGCCAATGTAAGAAACACAAACTCTGCATTAAGTGATTTTTGAACTAAATCGTTTCCCATCGCCGGCATTGTCATTCCACTTGACATATTTTCTTTGATAAACGCCCACATTGTTTTAATTTGCAAAGTCAAATCAACAGTTTCATTTCCGCCGAGTCCAACACAACGTTCACCGACAGAATCAACTTCTCCATCAATGCCCTCATACAATCGTTGAAATAGCAAATGATCTTGATACGATCCTTGGCCAGTTGTTACCCAATGATTTTGATGATGTAATATAGCGAGCGAACGTAAGTTTGCAAGCAAAACAGCTAACGCACCATATTTTTTCGACGACCAAAGCTGAAATAAATTGTCAAGGCTAATCGACGATTGCGTTGCAACTAGTTTAGCTTCGAGTGATTCATGAATAGGGCGTTTCATTATTATAGTTTCTCCACATCAAACAATATTTTAGACGAATCCGTCTGGTCGATACACCATGTTAGAATTATATTCTTGTCTTCGTTTATTTTATTCCACTTTTTAGAATAAAGTGTGATAGCTCGATCTACGTCTTCATCAAAGAAACAACGAGGAACTATCGCCGTAACTGGTACATCAAAATCATTAAGTTCTATGTTTTCACAAAGTTGACTGATGGTGGGAGTGTATCTCTCTTTTACGACTGAAAATCTTTCGTCAAACATCGAAATAAATTTATAAGTTTGATTGCTTATTTCAAGAAGCTCATCAACATAGTCTTTTGTTTCTTCGATTATCGGCATCATCGGCATTACATCAAACTGTTTTTGTTCCGTTAATCTTTGTAAACTTTCCTTAATCGCTTTAAATTGTGTTGCAGGGTTCGCTCGTCTATCGTCAAGTTCATCGAGTAAATCATCAACGGCTTTTTGTAGTTTTTCTTCATCAATGACAACACCTGACGTTGCTTTTGTACTCATACAAAAACGTTTAACGGCGAGTGGATTCCACCTACGATCAACGCTACGTGGTGTACCAGCATTAAATTCTCCGTACTGATGCAATAAGTTATTCGCTTGATTTGTGTACCAGGTCTTAGACAATTCTACGTCGTTAACATTGTCTTCTTTTTCAATCTGTTGAACTTTTTCTTCTTTTTTTGGTGCTTCATTTAGCATACGTTTATTATATGTTTCTGTCAAAAGATAATCACGAGGAAATTTTTTGTGCATCTCAACAAGCTTAATAATATCAATACGTTTCGCAACATGTGAGCGAACGACATCTGATTTATCTTGAGAAAAGTGTACTAAAAGATTTTCTGGCAATAATTGTACTATCATCTTACGAACTTCGTTTGAAGAGTGGTTTTTTAGCATCATCAAAATAGACGGCTTGATATTGCTTATAAAATCTTTGCCAGTTTGACGATAATCTTCTATTCTTTCGTTGATAGACCGAGCAACATTAGTAAGATCATTGTCTAAACGTAACGTAGGACCAAACATTTTTTTTGCTGATTCTTTGATTATCTGCGTAATAATAGCTTCTTGTGCGATAGATTTAATACTGTTAGCGCTCAATGATTGCATATGCTTCTTTAATTAAATATATAGTACTTAACTTAAATATAAATCAAACAAACTACCCGTTGTTAAATTCATTAATACTACCTGCAAAACTCTTGCGAAAATGACAATCACAGCCAAGCAGCGCGACATTAGCAAAACCCGTGCCAATTGGATTTACAGTTACAAACGTGTCTTCTGCCGAAGAACCACTTCGCATTAATCTAAATAACAAAAACGCCGACGTTCTATCAATGATAGGCGTCGGTGGTGACATTTCAACGAAAGACACTGCGACATGTTTATCTAACATCGTACCTGATACTATTAGAGACGTTGAACCTGTCGTCCACGTTGTCGGCCAAGTGCCATTTACTACCAACCATGCCGCTTGCCAACCGAAAACAACTGTTTCTGGCGAAGCTGGCGCTGAAACAGGCATAAAATGTCCATGGACTCGAACGGTCGTAGAAACATCCCACATATGAGGCATTTGAAAACGCATTTGAAATGCATCATTTTGATTATATTGCATAAACAATAGTTGCATACCGTTTTTGTATGTTTCAAATGTTAATGCCGATGTGCCTGTCGCTTGATCAAATGACCCTTGAATGTCGTCCCACCTGTGTTCAAACGCAGCTGTTGGAATTGATTGAGATGTAAGTAGTACACTGGCTGTTAGCGCTGCAACATTATTATTTGTTGTATTGAGACTCGCAGTTAAGTTAGCAATGTTATTATTAGACGTATTCAAACTACTATTTAATGCATTTATATCTGATGCAATAGATGAACTTATCAAGGGCGCTTGCGTCGTCGTTGACGCAGCGCTTGATGAAACTGTATTTAGTAACTGTGATAAACCACTTATATCACTTGCGGTCGAACCACTAAAAACTGATATTGTCGTAACAAAACTTGATGAAACACTTGTAACTAGAGACGATAAATCGTTTATGTCTTGAGCGATTGTTCCACTCGCGTTAATATAACTTGACGATAGACTAGACAACAAACTATTTAATTCGTTTATATCTTGTGCAATAGTTCCACTAACGCCTGATACGTTTGAAATTGTTGATGATGATAAAATTAATGCTCCGTCAGAAATATATCCAACGTTGTCTAAACAAATGATCTGTGTTACTTTTTGACGACTAAATTGTGATCCAGAAACGTCTAGTGGAATTGTAAACTTGCCAATACTTGTACCGATGACAAATTCGCCCGCATGTTCTTGCGAGGTTTGTTCTGTTACGACGTCTCCTACATCTCGAACTTTAGTACGTAAATATGACATTTATAAATCATTCAGATTATTAAGTTTACCCTATTTGTACTTTTACCGTCCCTTTGTCGTCAGACGAGCCGGTCAAATTTAATCCTACACCAGGAAGTATATCCCACGTGTATCCCGTCGTAGTTCCAGAAAGAATCGTATAGCTAGTAACAACTCTTTCGTTTGCTTGAATCGAAGCATATGCATATTGTACAGGTGTTGTCCCGTCAAGTTGCACAGTGCCAACGTTCTTCGGGAATATTGTACGATTAATATCGACAGCGATAGTACCGCTCATTGTGTTAATACTAGCTGTCAATATATTCGTTGTGGTCGCGGCGGAACCTGACAACGCAGCCGCTGTTGCTACAAATGAAGAACTAATGTCTGTCAATACGGGAAAAATCAACTTACTTGCCGGTGTTCCTATCTCGAACTCTCCGTCATGATCAGCACTCGTTTGTTCAGTTACAATGTCACCAACAGCTCGAACTTTTGTACGTAGATATGTCATATTATTAAATATCGACGTTTAGGCAAGTTTCATAGCTTTTGCCCACTTTTTAATTTTTTCTTTTGATGTTTTTGGTACAATAACTGTGTCAGCTTCTATGGCCGGATCATCCATTAAAAGCTTATCGTATGACTCTTCCCACCAAGCTTCTCGAATAATAGATTTTAGTTCTTTGATTGATAATAACACAAAAATAACTATGGTCCCCTCGTTTCCAAAGAGACCATTTATAAGTAATTTATGTGTTTCTTGTTTACGCTTCTTGTCGTAGCTTTACTAAGTCACCTTCAAGCGTAGAAAGAATGTTAATTGTTTCAATTTCAATTTCTTCTGCTTGTCGATACCTACGAACGATTTTTGTTTGTTGATTTGGTTTCTTTTTTAGAAACTTGACTCGATGAGCACGATTATTATACCGCTCTTTACGATCATGTGCTGCTGATTGCACATATTTCACGTACTCAATTTGTGCTTCAAGACTATTGATTTTTTCTGCTTTTGTTGGGGGATCTTTGTGAGTTAACATTTAATTTATTTCTCCTTGTTGTTTAACATTTAAATCTCAAAAACTTTTTCTATTCCTGGTTTATAGTACTCAGCACCTGCAACATATACTGTTAGATTTTTTGTCTTTTGTAAAATACATTTTCCATGCGTATGTCCACATAGAATAGTAAAATTTACTTGTGGAAACGCTCGAGAAGCATCAAGTAACATGTCGCCCAACGATTTACAAGTAAACCATGGGTGCGCTTCACGATCACCTCGAACGGCATTGAACATATGCGCTTCAATAAACGGTACAGGATGTGTTACAACAAAAATGTTATTTGCATAACGTACCGCTTGTTTGATTGCATTATGTATGTGTAATACGCCTTCATCTGCTAATTTACGACAAAGTTCGACACGAGCTTGCCGGTGAGTCATTGCGCTTATATCATAAAATTCTTTGATTGCCTGCCAGTCAGACAATAACATTGATGAACCATTTACGTCACCGTTTCGAGCATCATACCAGCAATTATGACCGACGATGGCTGTGTTCGGTGTAAGCATCTCATAAGACATATTGTTCAAATATTTCAAGTACGATGAACTCTTGTGTTGCTTAACAAGTTTTTCATGCATATCTTTAATAGATTGACCCCAAACATCGTGATTACCCGTCACAAAGAAAATCTTTCTTTGCAATTGTTTTTCAAGCAATTGAAGATCATACTGTACAGAATTTCCGTCTGAGATATCTCCTGAAATTACAAGCGCTTCACAATTTGTGCTTTGTATTTGCTTTATGAATTCGAGAACACATTTTTCATCAAGAAAGTTGAGATGTAAATCTGACGTAAAGGCTAATCGCATATAGTATGATTGTACTTTCTTTTTATTAAGTGTTCAAATTAATTTCTTATGTATTGGACCACCGAATGCGACACCGTCTTTATGCTCTTTA
>Ga0172381_10000579_pt1 | contig 44293 bp, 77 predicted proteins | sample Leawel6488metaG_FD_119754 | JGI IMG/M metagenome (GOLD analysis project Ga0172381, IMG submission 119754) | Leachate microbial communities from a municipal landfill in Southern Ontario, Canada - Leachate well 64-88 metaG | ecosystem: Engineered > Solid waste > Landfill > Unclassified | place... | reverse complement strand
TATAATATTAAATCATAAAATTTCTGATACACTATAAGTTCTTTCATACTTGGCATTTAGTTTATATCATTCCTTTTATTCTTTTATCTGTTCAGACAGAGGTTCAGATACCAGATTACAGAGCTTTGCAGGCCCGGAACCCGATGCCGTCGACGGAGAGCGACGGAGCGTAGCCCAAATCCAGAGCAAACACCCCGGCACCCAATACGCTGGTGAAGGAGCCACCCCAGAACGCGGCCCGCTCAGCTGCTTTATCATACCAAAATCCATCATTACCATAAACAGGAGATCCAGTAACATCTGAAGTTAATGGAATACCAAACGCTTTTAAATCTGCATCAGAATTTCGAAGCGTTAGAATTTTATTTCCTGACGTCATCCCAGTAGTGATGTCTGTTGCAATAGTCCGAAAAACTGCGAAAGTAGCAACTCCATCACCAGGTGCTGCACCATTTGCTAATACAATAGTTGAAGCAGTGGTATCAACGATTCCAGAATATAATACTCCTGCGCCACTACCGGCTTCAGCAATATAAATATCAAGACCATTAAATTCATCTGCTGTCCACTGCTTCAACCAATTTACTGTAGAACCATCACACGTGAGTGTTGGTGCCGCTCCACCAGAACCAGTAATTGTTCCACGCCCATAGGGACTTCCAGTATAAGTAACGTCCAAATTAGCCGGAACTCTAGCATATCCGTTTGTTGACATCATCATCAACATCCATTCCCAAACTAACCCGTTTAAATCAAATACTCCAGAACCCATATGATTGTGAGCCCAAGTATTAGGACCAGTTCCAGGAAGCGCTCTATGATATGTTGGTTGTTCTGCGTGTAAATGCTTATCAAGCATCCCAATTTCATTTGTAAATGTAATATCTGACGGCGGATCAAGATTAGAATTGTTTCCATGTGGCATTGTCGCTGTTTTCTGGGCGAGAAATGCTAAAGACGCTCGTTCAAAAGCTGAAGTAAGATGATATCCTTTCCCCATATTACAACAAGCTATCATTGCCTGAGGAAAAATAACATAATCCCAAACAGGCAATCCTGCTCTCGAAACTCCAGGAACGCTTCCAGCTGCACCAGAATGAGCAACATCCGGAGAACCTTCCGCAGCAGTTGCATTTGGTTGTGAACAAGGATATTTACAAGCTTCAAATCCACCAAAAGTCACTCCGGCGACTTCAGTAGTTGTAAATTTTGGAATATACACTTTGTGATTTGTAAAATAAGCCATAATATTTGACTCCTTAATTTGATTTTTAATTTAAACTACAAAATAACAAGGTCTAGCACCAATTATTTCTCTCTTAGGTCCAGGTAAAGAAAGACTTAACTTTGGACCTTCAATTGGAAAAGCACACGCTCGTTGTTCCGGATCATCATTAAAATTATTCTTCTGCTCACTAAAAAATGTAAGAGCTTCTTTCTCAAACTGTGTTGGACTTTCTACAAATATTTGAAAATATTCTTGATCTGTTAATAAATGAGGGTTATATACTTCTGAATTTTTAATCGCAATCTCTACCTCTTTTGGACATTTTGCCGGTCCAAAAAATAAATTCTCAAAAAACTCTCGTATTGAATAATATATTGTTTTAAACATTTAAGTTGCCTCATTTTTAGATCTTCTATTTTTTACTAACATTTTCTTTTTATTCCTTTTCAATTTCTGGTGTAAGTTCAAGATTTCCATTAACTCTGTAAGTTTTAAAGTCAGTTATATCTAACCCATTTGTAAAAGCCATCTGCCCAGAATTATCATCCGCCCATAAAATATCTAAAGATTCGGCAAAATCTTTTAAAGAGGACATATTCGAACAAGTAATATGACATGCACATCCCCAATAGAAAAAACTATCTTTGTCTGCCGATGAATCATACCCTTTAATAATTTGTGGATTTAGATCTTTTACAGTATCTAACAATTCTTCAAACTTAGATATTGCAGCTGGCAACATTCCATTAAATTCTAATCTAACACTCATATTATTTTCTCCTTTATTTTATTATAAACTTAATAACTAATTATATCTATACTGTTTTGTGCTACCAAAACCGAACCAGCCAACATTGTGTCAATATCAGGATATGTGTAATCTCTATCACCAGTCAATCCTGTCGTCAGTAACTCAACATCATTACCACCAGAATTAATCTTAAAACTAGTCGCTGTTGTTCCTGTATCTGTATTTTGTGTATGCTTTTTAGATACAGCATCATCAAGCTGAGTTGATGTTGCAGATAAATTTACAGCTTCATTTATTTTTGGTGTTGTAAGCGTTTTATTTGTTAACGTTTGTGTTGCAGCTGTTTCTACAACAGATCCTGTAGCCGAATACCAAATATCTTCTGTTGAATTTTCACTCTGCAACGGTCTCTCAATTAATACATCTTCTCGTTTAGGAAATCCTCTAATCATAATTTGATTCTCCCATAAATATATTTATTAACTAATTTCAATACCAGTTGCGTTAAATGAACAATTCCCACCTGTACAATAAACTGTAATAAAATCTCCCGTAGCCAAAGCAATCCCTGTTAAATTTAGAGATGAATTTGGTGGAATTGGTGTATCATAAACCAAATAATTTGATACTGCAAGAGAATTGCCAGATTTTGTTAATGCTACTCGAACTGTATCATTACCAGCTGCCTGATTTGAAATGAAAACATTAACATTTGCTTGTGTTGATGCTGGTACGGTGTATAACGTAGTTGGAGTTGCTGCGGCTGGTTTTGATTGACCTAAAACTTTATTTGCGGTTGCCATGAAATTTAATCCTCCATAATTTGATTACTTTTGTTTTTAGCAAAGTTTCTTTAACTAGATCTTGCCGGATTTACTCCATAAGTAAAAAATCTCGTTTTAATAAATATTCTCTATCATCTTTGAATGCTAAACTAAAAATATTAGCTAAATTCATATTATCAATATCTGCACCTCTTTGATATAATATTGTTCCATCAACATTTAATGTTGATAAATTAGTATTTATAGTCGCATCGATCACAGTTGTACCAGACTTAGTAAAATCTATAACTCCTAATAAAATTCTACAGGAATTGGAACTAAATCTTGACAATGGATTTGTAACTGTACCATCAAACTGTATATGAAAAATATCAACAGATGCTAAATTTGCTTCAATTGTTTGTAGATATTGATATTTTAAAAATACTCCTAAATGTGCTCCACCAACAGGAGTATCATCTAAAGAGGAACAATCAATATCAACATTGTTTGAATTTGTAAATTCAATTAATGTAGAATCTTGAATTGCCCAACCAACACCAATATTTGTTCTTACTGTTGATAATCCAATAATACTTGGAAGTGACATATCCATACCCTTTAAAACTATATCATTTCCAACAACATCTAATAACTTGTTTGACTCTCTCGATAAATATATTTTAGAGTCAGCAGTATTATATTGAAATATTGTTTGTTGATATGGATCATTAATTCTTATTTGTGTCGGTGTAATTGTAGATGCCATTATATATTTTATACCTCCTAATATTTAACTTATCATATCATGAAATGTAAACTCGCTTAAAAATCGAGTATATAAAGAATTAAGATGATCCCAAGAATTCACATTTGAGATATCTGCTCCTCTCAGATAATAATTTGAGCCCAATAAAACTAAATATGGTACTCTCCTTGCGGTAAGAACTGATGGAACTTCTTCACAAGCGACAACATTAGCTCCAGACTTAGTGAAATTAAGAGCTGACACCATAAGTTTATTTCTAGTTGCGTTAAATGCTCCAGACCCAGGAAAAGCTGTCACAGTTCCACCACCAGAGTTAACATGATAGACTGTTAATGCTAATGCTGTCTGGGCATCGACATCTGGAGATTCGATATACTGGAAATCTGTAAAAACTGCTAAATGACAATCAGCTCCAGGAGTATCTCCAAGTGCAGCAACATCACAAGTAAGAGTGTTTGCTGCTGTCAGAATTACAGCAGTCGAATCATGGATTACAGTTCCAGCTGTAAATGTTAAAGTAATAACAGAGCCTAAAAACGTTGGCGTAACCAATAATCCATTAAGAGCAATATTATCACCAAACATTTTTAGAATATCGTTGGAAGCTCTAGATAAATATTTTGAATTATAAATGCTTCCGTAATTTGTTCCTCGCTGTTGATAAGCGTCATTGTATCGATTTTGTGTTGGATAAGCAAATTGCACGAATTTTACCTCCTTGTACATTAAACTTTGAATCGAATTTTTGAATTTTTATCATTACTTAAAATTCCACCAATTCTTCTATAGTATTTTTTAGTCAATTCAATAGTTCTTGGAATATTGATAATCAGTTCCCGACTCAATTCTCGTTTAGCAAAAAGCTCTTGCCGATAAAGAACAATAGCAAGAAGAATTAAAGTTCCGGAATAAAGTTTAAGATTATTTATACATTTGTCAATGTCTTTGTGATCTCCAGTTTTATGATATTTTTTCCAAATTTCTTGAAAATAATTCATAGACTGATCAATTGTATCACTTTTAAAAGGTCTAGTATTATCATATACATCATACGCGATTGAGAATGCTATATTTGATCTCTCATGTGCTTGGGTCCAATATTTCAACATGTTACTCATTAAAAGAGCAGAATTAGATTTCTCTAAGAATAATCCATATATACCATATGGATTACTAAGAGATTTAGGATCAACATGAGAGGAATAAGTTCCGAGACCATGTTGTGTTGGATTAAATCTTCCTGGGACTTTTGTTTCTTTAATATAATGTGCAAACTCATGAAAAATAACAGACATAACTTCTTGTAAATTAAAGCCTCCTCGCGGCAATCTTATTTCAATCTCATTTGTCCAAGATTTATATTCACCACTAATTTGCCGCTGGTCGGTCATCTTAATGAAAGTTAAAGTAATACCATTCTTTTTTAAGAGAGATACCATATAATTTTCAAATTCTGGTGTATTTTTATATGAATTTCTCAGCTGAAAATCTTCTCCAAAAATATCAAATAAACGCTCAACAACTGTTTCATTAAAAAGAATTAAACCATCTATGTTCATTACCCTCGCGCCTCATCTTTAACTATTTTATTATTTAGAACATTTAAGAGCTTATCTGTTACTACTATATGGTCCATCACTTCTTGTGGAGGATTTATAAACCAACCATCTATTATTTTATAAGCTCTTGACATTCGTGGTGTCACATGAATCGGTCTAATCCAAAGATCATATGTATCCCAATTGATGTTCGATACTCTGAACATTTCTTCATCTGGAATCTCACCACCATAAGATTCATAACTATAACGATCTTTGCGATAAAGCACTTCGACATAATCACTAAGTTGTTTCCATGCGGCAAGCTCTGGATACGTTAGCAATGGAGTAAGCTGATCCCGATAATTTAACAAACAATAAATAGAAGCTTCTTCAACTGTGACTATCTCTGTCAGCGCATCAGTACAATTGCTATAGACCCAGTTGTGAAAGAACTCAACTTGAAAATATTCTAGAACTTCTTTTAAATGAATTTTTTTAGCTCTATAATCAGATAATATATTATTTATATCATCTAGATTCATATAAGTTTCTTTAGTTTCCATTTGGTATTTGTTTCCTTATTTGTTTTATTAATGGCTCTTAGGATTTCCCCGGGGAAAAGTCTAGAGCTTCTCGATTTTACTTTCTCTAGAAAAATCAACAAAGATAATTCTAAGTTTGAAATATCTTTAAAAAATTATGAAAAATTCACCCACTAGTCTTAAATTATAAACTAATTTAATATCTTACAGGTCTCTAAAACAAAGCTGTTCCACACTCTGGACAAAATTTAATATGTGATTTATTACTGCGTCCACAAGTAGAACATTTCACTTTTGTTGACACTAGAACTGGCTTCTCCACTGGAGCAGATTTGCTGTCACAGCCTCTTAACCTGAGTATTATGGTGTAAGACTGATCTTCAAGCGGAGATACCCACGCTTCTTGAAGCTTTTGTTCTGATTCAGAACCTTTCACAGTGATGCCTTCGTCAAACTGCGGCATGAAAGCCTGATTAATAACTTCTTGGCTCTTAACTTCTGCTGACCTAAGAATAGATTTTTTGACTGGCCCTGAGACATTATTACTTCCTACTGCAGCTCCAAGATTTCCTGATGCACTGTAGCTTGCTTGGATGGAATTTTCAACTCCTGGTAAACTGTTGCCGCTATTGACAGATGCTGTTAAAGTAGCATTTGACATACCGAATGTTGTTCCAGATGTTGATCCACCGTAAGTAACTATTGGTGAGAACGGAAATGGTTGGACGTAAGGTTTTATGTAATAGGGTCTACAGATAGGACAGTCGCACCAGTATGGATGATACCAGTGGTTGTCATGAACGTGACGATGATGTGTAGTGATAGTTTGATTGATTTTTGTAAATTGATATTCAATCCGAACTAAGCCATCGTCTACTCTATCTCCTCTATGGTCCTGAATCTTAGCTGTTTTCTGAATGAATTTAAACTTATTACTAACTTTATTTCCCTTTAGAAAACCTTCTAGTGAACAACTTGAATTAGCTTTTATGATAATACTTTGATTGTCTAATACATCTTCTCCATCGATACTAATTTTTATTACTGCGTCTCTAGATTCGAGATTCTTAATAAATATTTCATATTCGGCGAGAAACGGAATGAGAACTGTATTATCTACTTCCCGTAAGATTTTACCGTTACATTTAATAACGGCGACTAACTTCTGTTGGTACACCATATTGTGATATCCTCCTATCTTTCTTTAATTTCTTTCCTTTTGTAACAGGCTACAGACTATAGCCTCTGTTGTTGTTTGCTAGTAATGACCTTAATTTATGATCTCAATTACTAGTTGTAAGTTTAGAGTCTGTTAAAGCGTAAAAACTAATACAAATGAAAGAATAGAGGGTGAATTATTTAACTAACGACAAATATTTGGCGTATAAATAATAGTTAGCAGAATTTGAACCCCGGAAAACGTGGCAAGGGTTCTCACTTTTTTTGTTGAGCCGTATAGTTTATATAGGGAGACAATCTTGAATATTATTTGATCCGGCAAGAGCTCATTTTTTACTATTTAAAAATTTCATATAGAAATAGTAAATTTATCAATAATTTTCAAGGAGGAAGTTATTATGAGATTATGTTCTGTACCTAATTGTGGTAAGAAACATTATTGTAATGGATATTGCATGAAACACCATACTCAAATGTATAAATTTGGAGAAATCAGAGAAAGAACTACTAAAGATTCAAATCAGATTACTGTAGAAGACAACATTTGTAAAATGAAACTTTATAATAATAAATCTATAGAAACTGGAGAAGCTATATTTCATCTAAAATATAAATCAGAGATAGAAAAATATAAATGGCACTTAGATAGTACTGGATATGTAATTTCTGCATGGTATGACAAAGATGGTCAGCACAATATGTCCTTACATGGAGCAATTATTGAATTATCAGGACAAGAAGTTCCAGATGGATATGAAATTGATCATAAAGATACTAATAAATCAAATTGTTTAGATGATAATTTGAGATTTTGTACAAGATCACAAAATAGTCAAAATGTTAAGATCAAAAAAAGCAATAATAGTGGATATATAGGTGTTTATTGGCATAAACAAATGAAAATATGGGCATCACAAATTAGAGTAAAGAATCAAGTAATATTACTTGGATACTTCCCTATTAAGGAAGACGCTGCAAGGGTATACAATACCGCCGCCATAAAATATCATGGAGAATTCGCAGTATTAAATGTTATAAAATAATTTCATCGGCAAGAGCTTTAACTAGATCTTGCCGATGAAATCTTTAACACTACTCCTGAAAGGAGAATCATATGCATAATTGTTGCAAAGGAAAAGGAGAATGTCTGCAAGATTGTGCAGACAATCCTGGTGAAGAAGGTCGTTGGACATCAGACCCAACGGTAGTATGTCATCATCAAGATGTAGTATGTAGGTTTCAAAAAACTGATCATTTCAGTTCAACGAAACTATGTATATGTCTAGAACACTACAAAATGAAAGGAGATATGTAGACATGTTTGAATTAATCATTATGTTAATACTTATTGGCTTGGTGATTATGCATCCGCTGGAAACGATTGGATATCTCCTAGCAGGAGCAGCGGCTTTAGTGGTTGTTGGATTAATATCTTCAATTCTAATGTCTTAAAACAGAGAAATCGCCCGAGAGGGCTTTTTCTTATAAAGGAGAGAAAATATGACAGCTAATGTAATAATTACAAAATATGTTTATGAACTGGCTAATGAAGGTAAGAGTAGAAGGGAAATATCTAGAGTATTAGATATTACAGTGTTTCAAGTCTTTCGTATTTTGAGGAATATTAAAAGGAGACACGAAAATTGGAACTCTACTATGTTAACAAAAGACAGAAAAAAGTAAAGGTAGCTATTACTTATCACGCTAGAAGAAGATTTATTGAAAGATATAATAGAATCTTTATAGATAAACCAATTTATAAATTAGAAGAAGTAGATAAAGCTATTGAAAAATGGTGGAATGTGGCAACAGAAAAACCTTCCACCGGAAAACTCAAAATTAGAACAAAACGACATGGAAAGGATACGATTTACTTTATCTCTACTTATTTCTTGTTTGTAGTTCAAGACGCTGCAATTGTTACTATAGAACTTGGGTCTAAAGATACCCGGCATTTAAATAATAGTAAAGGTCTTTCCCCAATTCAAAAGAAAGATATAAATTCGTTTGAAGAAACGAGAAATGGAGAAGAAAGTTAACATGGTTGTTTGATGCGGCAAGAGCTACTAAAAAAATACAAAGGAGGTAAATCTGATGGAAGATATTAAAGTAGGACAAAAGATATATGTTGAAACTCAACTTCATATATCTCGTGGAAGCGACGATGTAATCGGTGGATTAGCAACTGTAACAAAAATCAGAGAAGATATCAGTGGTGGAGAAAAATGCTTATTTGTAAGTGTTAAAGAACATCCTGGTAATGGTTATAATTGGAGTCAACATCTATCTAAATTGCAAGATAAATTAAAAGAGAGATTTGGTGATCAAATTGCATATCCAGATCCGGATGTTGATAGACCATTTATTGAAGATGGAGATACTGTTGATGGAAAAATCTATCATGGTCCTCCTATTTGGTAATGATTTATATCGGCAAGATCTAATAAAGGTCTTGCCGATAATTTCTTTTATTCAAGCTTTTCATATAGAAATTATATAATCATACACAGATCTCCTTTCAAGGAACTGGGCCTAGTAATAGGCCCTTTTTCTTTTTATTCAATGATTTCATATAGAAATCATATATATGATATAAGAGTCTACGCAAGTAGATGGTTAATCGGGCTGTGTAGAGGTCAATCAGCATAATTTGTGCTGTCTACATGATGATCCAATCGAGAGGCTGTCGCCCGAAACTGAAGGCCTCCGCTTATATCAAACTGCCCTAGAAATAGGGCATTTTTCTTTTATTTAAACTTCTTATATAGAAATTATATTGTTATCTAATATAAATTATAACAAGATTGGCATGGGCTTTTAGCTCTTGCCGATCTTGTTATTTTAAAATCGAAAGGAGAATAAACATGGGTGGAAGATATTTAGTAACAGGAGTTCAGTTAGGAATAATAAAAGGAGCTCTTATAGCAAACACTTCGGCTTCTATACCAATGGCACAAGATCAGATAGAAGAAATATTAAATAATCAATTTGTCGGCAGTTCAGACCAAGCAATTGAATTTGACGTTAAAAAGACATCAAACATACTATTCGGAAAGGAGAGCTGACACAATGTTGTTCATCGACGCAGTCAAAGGAAAGAAAGTTAAATGTGAATCGTGTAATGAAGTATTTGCCGGTGAATCAACTGAATTAAAGCCGGCACCAACAAACATTTCCATGGAAAACTATATGATGACTTTCATCTTTGTAGATAAAGAAGGAGTTATCAAAGGTGGTCACAAAGGTCCGGATGGTAATATTGGTGATCAGGTAGCTCATTGTCCGTTATGTCATCGTGCACATTTAACGGGATTCACCTTCGTTTAATCGGCGAGAGCTGGAAAGGAGATCTAAAAAGTGAAATTATATGATACAGTTATAGTAACTAACAAAAGATACAAAGGAATGAAGGGCTATATATCTAAAATATTTCCTGCTGGTGAATTAGCAGAGAAGATTATATATCAAGTTAAATTTGAAGGTAACGATAACTCCGGTCAGTTTTCAGAAGAAGAATTAGTTAAAATGAACTCTTACCGGCATTTTTACCTCTACGCCAAACACTGGTACAAGAGAACTGATGTTGTTGAGGATCTAAAACTCTTAATTCAAGAAAGATCACTTATTGATCCTGTACATCTTAGCGTAAGGGACGTAATTGATAACTTAGAAGGGTTAGCTTGGAATTATATCACCAAGTCAGGAAACCCTCCTCATTTCTTCAGAGAGTTCGTATTTGATATGTTTCCTGATAATCGATGGAAACATGGTGGCGACAAAGAAGATTCTCAGGAGGTTACCCTAATTAAGAAAATTTTATCCATGATGTCGATAGAACAAGTAAAAAATATTGATGGAGCCTTGGGAGAACCAGATCCTAATATCTTGCCGCTTTTAGAAGGCGCATTAGATAGAATTAGAGAAATGAAGGAGGAGTTTCCAAAATGAAATCTCCATACATTCATGAATCAGAGAAAGAGTATCTTATCCTTGGCTCCAAAGAAGCATTAATAGCTCTTGGAGAAATGCTAATTCAAAAAGGTCGAATGGGCAGACAATTAAGTGCCACTTTTACAGATGGTACAAATAAACCAATTCGAATCATGACAGATGAAGATGTTCTGGAGAACTTTAAAGCTCTAGAGAAAGCGATGGAGAAAAATGACACCTGAAATTAAGCTCTTCGAAGTAAGAGACCGGGCAACTTTCATTCCAGTCGCAGCTGTTAAAATTCCCGGATGGAAAAGTATTAAGATACCTCATTCGGTTCAATATTTAGTATGGTGGGCCGGACATGTTCTGGATGTGGTCATTTTATACAATCTGACAGATCCTCATAAGATGGCAACCAATTATAGAGCATGGCAAGACAGAACGTATCAAACCGCTCATAAGTATATTACTGAGAATTTTGATACTCTTGAATCCGGCCAAGTTCTGGATATTGAATTTATCTTGGGAGAAGTTGATACTCCAAAAGAGAGTCAGCGACTCAAGGATACAATTATGATAAAGGAGATGAAAGATGAGAAACATCGATAAAGTATTTATAGTAATTGTTGTTCTGATGTCGTTCTTTCTGGGCATGACTGTTGGTATTCACAATACTGAATTTCGTCTTAAAGAGATGGCCAAAAAGACCGGGATAATCTTTCTCAAAAACAATCCGTATAAGATCTCGCCGATAAAAGAGATCGTAATCGAAATGCCAAATATTGAAAGGAGATGAAAACAATGTTTAAAGATCAATCTGTAATCAAGCTGGAAGACACAACGTTGGACATGGTCATGAAGATGTCGGAAGGAAATCCTGGTGCAGTATCAGTTATTGCGCAGATTCTGAAGACCGGCGCACTGATCGATCCGGATGATGCTTTCGGCGGACTTGGCACCATCTTGCACATGGACACCTGGGGCATCCGTGGGCCGAAAATCTGGATGCTTTACAAAGATGTCTGCGGACAAGATCTGGTCAAAACCATTGGAATGACAAGAGCCGTCCAACTTGGTTTTCTACCGGGTGAGATTCTGGAAAAAGCCATCAATGACCGTGGCAGAGGTGTCGATGTTGATGAATGTCTGAAGAAGGTCAGGGAACAATTACCAAGATTCGGTCAACTCGTGGAAACGGCGCCAGCAGCGTAAGTAGGATCATCGGCAAGATCTGATAAAGGTCTTGCCGATGAATCAAATATAAAGGAGAAAAGAAATATATGACGTTTTTAATTGAAATGGGAATCGTAGCAGCACTCTTGATTCTCGCAGCAACACAAGTTATATTTCCAATATTCGGTTACGGCAGATTCTTTGCCCTATTTAGAAGTCCCGAAAAAAGATTGAGTAAGATTGAGGCAGACATTGAAGAAATTAAGTTAAACAAAATTGTTGAGGAAAAGGAAAAAACAAAGCGCGCTATGGAAACTGGAGGAGAAACTAAAAATGGCACGACAACTGAGAGAGGAGAAGAAAATGTTTCAGATAACAAAGAAAACAATTTTGGGTAGCATCGCAGGTATTCTCGCAGTCATTTGTATCGCTTTCGCAGGTACACTTATCGAGGACGTCGGTGGCAATGATATTGTTATCATTAAAGCCATCGGAACCGGCAAATTGAAATTTGTCACTACTCCAGGTTGGACTTGGCAAGGTGGCGGCGAAGTAACTCATATTCCCAAATCATTTCAGTATTGGTTTTCAAAGAAAGATGATCAAGAAAGTAAAACTGATCAGTCAATCCAGGCGCGATTTAACGACAACGGTCATGGCGCCATATCCGGCTCTGTCCGCATTGACACACCTTTAGACGAACCAAAACTCCGGGCAATATATACTCGTTATAGTACATTCGATCGAGTTCAGAAAGAACTTATTCGAACTGTCTTCGAGAACGCCATCTATATGGCCGGTCCACTTATGTCCTCAACAGAAAGCGCTTCTTCAAAACGCACTCTGCTCAGAACATATATCGAAGATCAAGCCCAGAACGGCATCTATAAAACTCAGACAAGAGATGTCAAAACAAAAGATGCAATCACCGGCGCCGAGAAAACTGTAACGATTGTCGAACTAATTCAGGATGTAAAAGCTGAAAATGGAATTGCTCGACAGGAAGATTCACCTTTGAAAGTTATGGGCTTTAAGGTATCAAATTTAAGTATCAATGAAATTATATATGAAAAAGCAGTTAATGATCAGATTGCAGCTCAGCAGAAACTGATCATGGATGTTCAGATTAGTATGGCCCAGGCAAAACAGGCAGAACAGAAATCTTTGACAGTCGCAAAAGAAGGTGAAGCTCTTGCTGCTAAAGCCAAATGGGACCAAGAAGCTATTAAGGCAAAACTTGTTACTGAAGCTGAACAGAAACGTGATGTTGCAAAGTTGGAAAAAGATGCAGCAGAATTTAACAAGCAGAAAAATATTCTCGAGGGACAAGGTGAAGCAGAAAAGAAGCGTCTCATTATGTCCGCGGACGGAGCTCTTACACAAAAATTGGCCACATATGAAAAGGTTATGGCAATTGCATTTACTGAATTCGGTAAGCAGAAATGGTCACCAGAAATCATGATGGGTGGTGGAGGTTCTGGCGGCGGCCACGCTGTTGACTTGATCAATTTGTTGACAGCGAAGACGGCAAGAGACATCGGACTCGATTTGTCCGGAAAACAAAGCAACAATACACCAAAAACGAAGAAGTAATTTATATTGGAGAGGCGACAAGATCTGACAAAGGTCTTGCCGCCAATCTTTTTCTTTTATTTAAAGATTTCATATAGAAATATTACTATTGAAATTATTCCAATATCTTCAACTTCATGAGGAAATAGGCAGTTTGTCTCGCAAGAGATAGACTGCCTATTTTCTTTTATTTAAAATCTTTATATAGAAATTATATAAGTATCTTATCAACGAAAGGAGAGATGAAATGATTACAGTAGTTGCTCCAAAAAACATTAAAACATGGTATGGGCTTACAGTAGTTCAACAAACACCAGAAGTAGAAGTAACAGAATTAATGTGGGATTTATTTTCACAAGATGAATTTGATCTTGATTTTGGAATCGTAACAGAAATGTTATGTTCTCCAGGAATATCCTACGAGGAAGCAAGAAAAATCGCCATTGGAGATCTAAAAGAATTTCGAAAGGAGAAAAATCATGAACATCAGATTCAATTTTGAAGACATGACTCCGGTAGAATTTTTACCATATTCACATTCTGTTACAAACAGGCTTGTGAGTATCGGTGATCATTCAGATCCAGTGACTTGTCAGTTTTTCGAAGATACAGAGAATGAACTTCTCGAAATATTTAAAGCGTCGGGTATCAAAGCATATAAAGACAACAAATGTATATATGTCTTGAAAATGCCAAACGGAATCCTGCTCTATGTGGGCTTTTACGACTGGGTCATGAATATCGGCTTCGGCTACAGAAAAGTATAAACAAAAGGGAGGTGAAGAATAATGTTAGAGTCTTGGATGTTCACAAAAGAACAAATGGACGCATTCCGTCAGCTCCTTCTGGAGAAGCGGAAATAAAGAATGCTCGGCAAGGTCTTGTATAGATCTTGCCGAGCAAAACTTTTTCTTATTGTTCACTTAATAAATTAAATAGCTCGGCAGCTTCACCATCTGATATGCTTCCATCTTCTAACTTCTCTCTAAGTTTCTTTATTTGTATTTGAATATGTTCGGTATTGTTTTCTTCTTTTGATCTCTTTATTTCAGCTTCAGCAAATTTTGGTATCAGTTCTATAACTGCTTCATCATTAATTTCAACAATATCTTCTTTCTTAAATACCGCCGCCGGATTAACAGGTTCTTCAACTATTGAAAATTGAACTAAATTTATCTGCTCTTTAACTACATGTACTGGAACATCTACTTCTTTTGGAGCAAGTGGTGTTTCCGGTGGACCTTTCTTTTTTTTAGCTTCTGGAACTGCAACTGTTTCTTCTTTTTTCTTTTTGCTACTTAATACATTTTCAACTTTCTGTTTTATTGTCGGTGATTTTGCCATATAAATGGTCCTCCTATAAAGTGAATTATTATTTTTGATTATATCAACAGATCCTGCCGAAAGACCTGAAATTTTGTTTTTAAAAGAATCATATAGAAATCATATAAGTATAAATCTAATTGAAAGGAGATTTGTTATGGAATGTTGTTCAGTTTGTCATGAGACAGAAGAGCTTACTTCCTTTATTACTCGATCTTCGCGTGGTAAAGAAGTAGAATTAAAACTTTGTCAGAAACATCTGAAACTTGCAAAATTCGATACAAAGGTTGTTCTGAAAGAAGAATTAAAACAACCAGAACAAATCCAAATGTGTTGCGCCACAAGAATTAATTCAAACGGTCATTGCGCCATTTGTGGTGATAAGTATTAGAGATATCGGCGAGAGCTTATTTAGGTCTCGCCATATTTTCTTTTTGCGATTTTATATAGAAATGGTATTATCAGAAATTTGATATTCAAGATTTTTATATAGAAATTATTATCATGTACAACAGCAATGTTGTATCTCGGTCGATAGTACAGTTAGAGGTACTAGACCGCTACGAGCTAGCTTTTGCTAGCTGAGTAGTCGCTCGTCCTCGTTTAGCAGAAGCTGCTTGAATTACTTACTTCGGTAAGTGATTTAAGCAACTTTTGCTTTCTTAAATTTCATATAGAAATTATATAAATATATTATTAATTCTTAGGAGGAGTAAATTATGAGAAGAGGCCCAAATAAAATTTCTATAGAACATAATATTGCAAAGATGGAGTTATATGATCGAGAGGATAATGTAAAAGAGATAGCAATATTTGATAGTAAATTTGTAAGTTATATTAGTCAATATCGCTGGCATTCTAATCAAGAAAAATATGTCAATGCCAAATTTTATGACGAAAATGGTATCAAAACTAATATGACTCTTCATGGAGCAATCATATTTCTATCTGGAAAAGAAGTTAATGATGACCAAGAAATTGATCATCATGATGGTAATCGATTAAATTGTCTTGAAAATAATCTCAGAATTTGTTCTCAATCACAAAATAATCAAAACCAAAAACAACAACAAAGAAACAAATCAAGTAAATATAAAGGAGTATATTTTGATAACTTCTCTGGAAGATGGAAAGCTCAAATTACATACAATTATAAACACATATCACTGGGTTCATATCTTACTGAAAATGAGGCAGCACAAGCATATAATGACGCTGCAATAAAATACTTTGGAGAATTTGCGTTTTTGAATATTATAGAATAATTTGATGCGGCAAGATCTTAACTTGATCTTGCCGCATCATTTTTATTTTTGCATTTTTTATATAGAAATTATATGTTTATATCAAGATAAATAATCTTGTTTAACTTGGAAGGAGATAAGAATATGTTTAACCAGAATATGAGAAATCAGTTTTATACGAATTGGGGAGATAATGTTTATAATTGTCATGGTCCAATTGATGAACATGGTAACCAAGTTAAAAGAACAAAACAATCACACCCATATAGCTACGATGGATTTATTCTCCATCGCTTCGGACCAAATTCTGAAGCAACAAGTACAATTTATAGCGACCGCTTATTACAATGGGATTGGGACAAACATAATAGATTATGTATGAAACATTTTGGTGATGAACGTCAGTACTGGAACAATAGAGATCCAAAAAAGATCGAAGCTTTCCTCAGAGACTGGTGTGAAGATCCAGAACTCAAACTAATCTTTATTATGGAATATTGTAATCAAGCCAGCGGGTATCCCTGTTGGAGATTTGACTATTGTTCAAAGAAACTTAATTGATTTTGTGAGGGAGCGGGCACTCTCTTGCAGCTATAATCAGTTATGTATCTTTGCGGATCCATTCACCGATTGAGTGGCGGGTCAAATGCATACCGAGCAGAAAGCATTTTAAAAAGAAACAAAAAGAAAACCTATGGGAAACTTCTTTCGAAGTTCCCATAGGACTTTTTTATTCGTTTAAAATATCATTAATGACTCTTTTAAATTTATCAAGTTTTTCTACGCCAATTATAAAGTTAACCATTCTGCGTTCTTTAAAGAACAGCACTGTTGGTAGCTTATCAACTTGATATTGATCTGCTATCTCTGGAGATTGATCTACATCAACCTTACAGAATGTAACTGTGTTATTTGGATACAGTCCCATCAACTGATCTAGTATCTGCTGAAATTCTTGACAGCTAGAGCACCAGTTGGCCGTAAACTGTACTATTGTTAAAGCGTTACAATTTGTTGTAAACACTGTCTCTGCAAAATTATCAGATGTTAACATTAGCATCTCATTAGACCTCTCAATCATATTATTCCTTAATAATTAATTCTGGATTCTCATAAATGTTTCCAATCTTTTCAAGTTCAGAGTAACAATATAAATCACCCATTTCATCATAGAATTTGACATCGTACCAATTTGTAGGATTGTCAAATTTATAAAAATCTGAACAAGATACACTTGGCATACGTTTTTCAGTATATTGTTGCTCTTCATCAAGTTCTTCTTGAGTTTGCATAAAATCTTTATTATCAGTCAATTGGTCAATAATAAATCTAGTAACTCTAATATCATACGATATCATTCCAAGAATAAAATTACTATGTCCTTTAGGATCAAATTTGACAATATCACCTTCCCAAAGTTCATTACCATTTTTATCGTACTGACCAATAAAATTCATTAATACGTCTTCATCCTCAATTAGATGATATAGCCCAAGGTGTGGAATTGCAGAATCAAACATCTGAACAGCTTTTAATTGATTGTCTTCCCAGTACATTGCTGAAACCAAAAACATTTTATTATCCGCTTTACTAAAGATTCTACATTTACATCCCTTGAACATGTCTGTCTCTCCTTTTTGTTAGATTGTTAATGAATACAGAAAGCTACCAGGCTTATAAAAATAAGCATTGATAACTTTCTGTATTGAGGGAAATTTGCGAGATAACTTTTAATGAACGCATACCCTCATTGCTACCTATAATATTTCTATATAAAATCTTTAAATACTAAATTATTAAGCTTTTGCCGACTCTAAATAATTTAGCCCATCTTGACCAAATGTCTGAAATACCCATGTTTTGAAATCAATATCTCCTTCTGGCCATTGTTCTAATTTGGTTTGTTCTTCTTTAAGAACTTGAAATATCTTCTCCGCGTACGGTTCATCAATATTAATCACAAAATACAAATTGTTTGCTTTAAGTTGTTTTAACATCTATATTTTCCTCTCTTTATAAGAAACAATCCTCAAACTGACTGTTCCCATGTATATCAAAATGATATGGTAATATGATCTGAAAAATGATATACAAGTACGTTATATGTTTAAATTCTCTAGGATTCGGCAAGCTCTCCAATAAGAGATTGTAATAATTCAATGTTGATATATTATCCTTTGTAATTCTTGAAATATTAAGCACTTTCTTAGCCAATACTTCAAACAAATTAACTACTTCTTTTGGAAGTTCGTTCTCTTTCATTAATAAAAGAGACGAAGGATTTTTAACATAATTCAACAATGCCTGATACGCCTTTGTAATCACTTTGCTACCATTTGTTGATTGTAATTTATAATCAAGAAACATATACTCTTTTGATACAGAAGATTCCACATCAAGAGTATTGTCTGGATCAAAAAGAACAGATTGAGTTACTCGAGTTTGTTTCTGTCCGTTATCCATCAATTTACTAATATCTATAACTTTTTTACAAGACAATTTAAAATCAATAGGTTCTCTTCTTTCTTCAAGATTATTTATCTCCCCAAAGATTTTATTTGCAAATTCTTTTTGAGACACTGGTATAAGATGTTTATAATCCGTCGAGAGCTTATTTATTCTTTCTAAATTATAATCTTCATTTAAGTCAGACAGATCAACACTAGTAATCTTAAAATATACTTTTGTAGCAAAATCTGGAAATCCACTAGCAATCATATTTGTCAACAGCTTATTTTGAGTATATGGAATACAAACAAATTGTTTAAAATACGTTCTAAAAGAATCTTTATTTGAATCGTGAAGATATCTTAATAAATAAACAAATAACAAATAACTCATCATCATTAAATATAACGTATTTTCTTGATACTTAGCATGATTTGTGTGAAGATTTTGAAGTATCTTTTTGATAGCATATGTTATATTATTTGAAGACACAGAAATATTAGATAACACTAATGAACTAAAATATTGTTCATTAATCCCAAATTTACCTGGCATCAACATCGGCAGAGTATACTGAACTTGTCCTTTATCATTAGTTAATATGCTACAATGCTTATTTGTCAAGTATCTAAAATAATTAAAAGTATAATGAATTAAACTAGATTTGATACTTCCATTTAAACACAATTCAAAAATATCATCTACATCATTTCGTTCTCTTGATAGAAGTTGATGAGGAGTTACAACTGGTGGTTGTACAATTTCGGGTTCATGAATATATTCATTTACAGTTTTCTCTTGTTTAATTGTTTGCTTCGCTTCTTCTTCTAATATTTGTTGTTTCGCCATTGAAGCAAACACTAAGTAGTTAGAATAAAAAGAATTCACCTGATTATATAATCTCAAAGTTTGTTGTGAATCTAATGTAACTTTAAAGAAGTTTACATCTCTACTAAATTTAAAATCAATAATCCATCTCTGAGCTTTATTCATGTCCTCCTGAATATTTCGAGCAAGAATAAATCTTAAGTGAGTAATGAATTCTTCAGAGTCAGTATAATTCATCGTTTTTGAATAAACATTGTCAGTACTTACTAGTTTCAAAGTATCAACATTTGCATGATCTTCATCACAATTCTTTTTGACCATATCAATAAGTTGACGGTCTGGTGTTAGAATCTTATAAAAATCAATTCTTAACTTAATGTCGTGAAAATCTTTAATTATTGCAGTTCTCATAACACCTGGAAACTGATTATTCCAAATAAACATGTGAGTTACTGATAGATCCATTTACACCTCCATTTTAATTTACGGGGAAGGAACGCCCCGAAGCTGTTTGGGTTTAGATTATTCATCAAATAGACATATCATGTGTCTGAACATACTTCGAAACGTTCCAATCTGTAAATAATATTTCTATATATTTTATGAATTTTATTTTTCTTATATTTTGTTTTTTCATATAGAAATAATATCATTAGAAACTATAAAAGTTTATTATTTCCATCAATAAAGGAGAATAAATATGAAATCAAACTTTATCAAGAAAATTAATCTTATTGAGGGATTACAAGAACATGATTTAAAACACATTAGAGAAGCGCTAGTAGAAATTCGTGAAATTATATCAACTACGAAATTTTATATTTATGGTGTTCATACAATCAATTTATTACTTGATGGTTTAGAAAAAAGTGTAGATAATTATAAAGGAGAATAATATGTTCCCACAAAAACAGTCAGAACAGAAAGTAGAAGCTCGTAGAAAAGAATTCTTAGTAGTCGACAAGAAAACGATGTGGGTTTGGTGGCAAGAGGAAATCTCTTATTTATTTCACCCCGCCGCTCAAATTACTGAAGTTAAATTGATTCCTGTCACAGATGGATCATTCAATGTCTTCGCAAGAGTAGATCTGAAAGACAGATTCGAGTACAAGCTAATTGATAATAAGAAAACTCTTGCCGCTGCCAAAAAACTGGCTGAGGACTTCGCTAAGATGTTGCAAGCGAAACCAATTCTATCAGAAACAACAGATAATCCTTCATCAGTAAGTAAAACAAATGAAGGAACAGAAAAAACAGAATTGAATGGTCTTGAAGCATTGATACAATTGAAAGGAGATTTAAAGATTTAAAAAATTTTTATCTGAAAATGATGGCGTATATAAAAAACCAGCGTTTCAGCATTAAAGAAATTTACAAAGCAAGTTCATTCGTATCAGCTGTCACTGACAGAAACCACTGAATTTTACTCTTGTAACAAACTTCAAAAGAATGTTTAATTATGTTGGATCATATTACTGTCTTGACGTCTTCAGTTGTGGGAGCTTCTACTATCTTCCACTCCTGCTTTCTACTATAGTTAAGACATTCAAAACTTTTTAGGATTATTAATTTACATTAATAAAGGTAAATATTTCTATATATTTTCAGAACAAATTCCGTAAAAATTAGTCTATTACATGATACTTGTTACAGAGCAACTCCATGAAAAAATTTTCAAAACTTAATCTAAAACTAAAATTCAGAAAAAAGAATTAATTTTGAATCAGACAATTTTTAAGAATTTTCAAAATGTATATAGAAATATTATTCTTGAAATAGTAAGAAATTAGTTCTCGTTTATTTTCATTGTTATGGTCCTTCACAAAATCCTCCACTGCTCTCTCCCAGTGGGGGATTTTGAGATCAGATATTTAAAGATTTCATATAGAAATTATAAGATTATAAATTGGGCAACTCCGCTCAATTGTTAATTTTTTACATTTTTCTGATGGAAGGAGGACACAAGACACATGAAGTTTGTTCATGCGGGCAAATGGGTACCAGCTAGTTAACCAATTTAATAAACAATTAAGAAAACTAAACCAATTCATAAATAGATAAACAATTAAGAAAACTGAACTAATTAAAAACTGGATAGTATTTGTAGTCCGGTAAGATTCTCAAAAAGAGATCTTGCCGGGCTACATAAAATATTATTTTTTGAAATTCTATAGGAGAAAATTATGCTCACACTTGGTTATTTTTCAAAGTTTCCAGCTGCATATAAAGAGAGAGAAAAGTCTGTACAAGATGTGGTTTTTAACAAAATTTCACCAATAACTAAAGAAGATAAGACAATATTTATAGTAAGTTCTACAGGTAAATATACACAGGAGATAATGATTCAAGATGAAACTATACACTTGAACTCTCCATGCAAAGTTTTTTGCACGTGTGAAAGCTTTAAATATGAATTTGCAAACGCTGTCTTCCGAAGTGGAAGTTTACTCAAACCAATCGAATTCGTCAGATCTATCATAAAAAGACCCAAAGAAAAGAATGAATTCAACATTGCGTCAGGATGTAAACATATTGTTGCCTTAGCTAGACAAGTGATTAAAATAAAACTAAAGAAATAATAGAGAGGTACAAGTATGAGTAAGAAGAATAAATTTGACAATCTTTTTAATCGGCAAGAAACAGATGGAGAAATTCCCATCCTTTCTGAAGAGGTTGTAGGAGATGGTTCTGGAGAAGCTTTACCAGAAATAGAATCACAAGAAACTGATCATATTTCTCTTAAACCCATTCAAGATAAATCACCAATTTTTGTTAATGCAAATTTCAGCGAAGAAATTATTGAAATTGGTTATACATTTTTAGCAACAAATGAACAAAACATTGTATCTGCTTCAAATGGTAGACTTCATCTACTCCAGGGCAGAATGTATTATATTCCGATTAATAAAGATGTTGATTCAGACAATTATAATATTAAAGTTCACAGTGATGCAGCTGACAGATTTGATATTAGATTTATAAAAGATAGTTTGGCCGCTGTCGTTCCAATTAGACATAATGCCGTTCTTAAAAATGGTGAAAGATTGTGTATTTTAACTCCATTGAATTGTTAAAGTAGGTTTACTAAAGGAGGCGATGTGTTTAAACTACCAGAAGATTTAGAGGCGGATCTTCAAAAGAAGTTTCAGAATGCGCATATACCAACTCTTGTTCAATATGTTTTTCAAGGTATATTGGAAAAAGCACTTCGGGACGGTAGCTGTTCTGTAAGGGAATTTGGAAAATTTATTACATTCAGAACAAGATCAAATAAAATTGGACAAGATGTAATTAGATTCAAATTTAAACTATCAAATACTCTTAGCTCTAAACTTAGAATAGACCAATACTTATTGGATAATATTCCAGTTAAAGCAGCAACAGTATTTACTACTGAACATGAACAAAATACTAAAAACAAAAAACTTCAACAGAATGCTAATATAACTGCGCAAAAAGCTGCTGAGAAACTTGGCAAGGAAAAAACAAAATCTCAGCTAGCAACGAACGAAATACTCGATATCATGAATAATATAATTGACAAAGAATCATAGGAGAAATGAATGAATCAACTAGGAGGCGAAGTAACATCAATTAAATTTTTCACAGGAAAATACAGTTCCATTGATGAGAACGGGTTACTTTCAGAATCCATATTTGGTCCTACTAAAGATTTTCATTGCAAATGTGGAAAATTGAGTCTTGAGTCGTGCGACGGAGGCAAAACTTGTGATAGATGTGGAGTTCTCTGTGGACCAAGTGATCTGAGACTTAGAACTTTTGGAAAGATCAGTTTGGTCTTTCCCGTTATAAAGTCTACAAAAAGAAAATATTTCAAAAAGATCGTGGGAACAAATCATAAACATATTCTAGATCCAAGAAAAGCTGATGCACTAGCTATAACTTCTAGATACTTAATTGTTTCTTTCTCAGCAGACGATTTAAAAGTTGTGGACACAATGTCTCCAGTCGCTGGATACTTTACAGTACCAATTAGAATAACCGGACTATATAGTTTCATACTTGCTTTAAAATATGTTGCAGAAATATTAGATTTAGATATTGCTAAGCAGCTATTTGAAGATCAATATGTAATTAGTGTAGTCCAGGTTCTTCCCCCAGATATTCGGCCGGTCGTAAAAGATCCAAAGAAGAAGGGTGAATTTCGATATGTGGAAATAAATAAACATTATATCAGTCTAATAAATCAGAATAATCTAAATCTATCATCAAGAGATATATCTAGATCAAAAGAAAAAGACTGGTTCGATAAGATGAGATATAATCTTGAAAATAATATCGATGACGAATTGGTTGATCCAATTATTCCAGAATATGATAGAGCAACAGCAAGATATCAATATTATGTAGATTTGATATATGAATCTGTTTATGCTGGTATCTCTGGAAAAACTGGATTCATACGTGGATCAATATTGGGAAAAACTATAGAATTTTCAGCAAGATCTGTAATTATTGTTGATCCAAGTATAGAACCATATAAAGTTAAAGTGAGTAGAAAGATTCTATATAAATTGTGGTTTCCTTATTTCTTATATTATCTATCAAAATACAAAGAAGAAAACTATAGTATTTTGTTTGATAATTATACTCAGTTCGAGGATTATGATTTATATAAGGGTGTATTCGGCGAGTTCTTATCTTGGTTCTGTTCAGATCAATCAGAAAAACAGAAAGAAATCGAGGCGGATGAAAATGTAACAGAAACTGTAAAGTCTCTAATCCGTAGACGAAAAATTGAATTAGAAGACGAGGAGGACGCGTTCGACTAACTTTATTTGGAGAGTATTATGAAAATGAATTATTGGACAACAATAGAAGAACAATTTCTTATAAATAATCACAACAAATTTAATATTAATGAATTAGCACAATACATTAATAGATCTGTCGTTGGAATCCGGAAAAAATTATATAAAATGGGATTAACCTGGAAAGAATTTACAAATGAAGAAATAAGACAAAATCTTCATAAATATGTTGTTAATGAAGATTTCTTTAAGAGTTGGTCAAACGACATGGCTTACATTCTCGGATTGTGGTATGCTGATGGTCATATTACAAAAGGTGGTCCACAAAAAAGCGTATATGTATTTAGTATTGCTCTTCATAATGATGATTCTGAAATTTTAATCAAAATTATGAATAAAATGAATTCTACTTACAAAATATATCAACACACAGAGAATGTTAAAGCTTTTAAAATCAATTCAAAACCAATTTATGAAGATATTATTTCTCTCGGAGGGTGTGAAAGAAAATCTTTAGATTTAACATTTCCTAAAAATATTCCAAATGAATTCGTTCCAGATTTTATAAGAGGATATTTTGACGGAGATGGTTGTATAAATTATCATTCAAATATGAAAGCATTTAGAACTACATTTGTGTGCGGTTGTAAAGAATTCTTAGAAGAGATTCACAAAAGATTAAAATTAATTGATCAAACATTAAAAGGACAATTGTCATTTCAACAAAATGATCATAATGGAATATATCATTTGACATTTTATAAACATGATACATTAAAATTTGCAAATATTATTTACTCAAACCCAAACAGTTTATATCTTAAACGGAAATATGATGGGTTTAAGAAAGCACACGAACTTATAATGGGAGAAAATAAAGATGATGAACAAATTGTCTGATCATGAGGTAAAAAGATTAGCATTTATCAACAGACAACCCACTCTTTGGCGTCATGGATGCAGCACAGTTGAGCTAGAACCCACAGAAGATCCTGATGATGAAACAATTCACATTTCTCCTCTAGCGTTAGAACCATTTAACGCAGATCTGGATGGGGACACTATGGCCCTTTATGTGATACATGATACTGGGGCATTGAGAGAAGTTGAAGAAAAAGCATTTTTGATGAATACAATTCGTTATGATCAAAATGATAATTTTCTAGCAACAATAAGACACGAAGCTCTTTACGCGGCATTTGTGTTGACTAAACAGAAATTTAATAAAGATGATATTGTTTTTTATAATCTTGAACATCTCAAAGATCTTCCAGAGAATTTCCATCTGTGGAATGAGAGTTTATATAGCGCAGTTCAGATGAAAACTGGAGAATTATATAGTTATGGGGTTTGTCTATTTAATAAGTTTTGTGGATTTGATAGAGTAATCATAACAAAAAGTCTCGGAAAGAAACTCATAAATGATATAAATGAAAAGATCTATGATTATTTTGATAAGGATAATAAAAAATATTATAACTCTCTAACAAATCTAGAAAAAAGATTATTCTTCTTTATCTCTTCAACAGTTCACACACCAAGCTTAGATATTGAGGAAATGGCAGATCTTAAAGATGATTTAACAGATAAAATCTTTAAACAACTACCAAATAATAATATTAAACTTGGGTATCATATTGTTGAAGCGTTTACAGATAAATGTATAAACAATATGAGTGAAAACTCAGGGTTATATAAATTGTTTAAAAGTGGATCAAGATTTAGTAGGGCACAGTTGGCAAGATCTGCTATCACTATTGGATATTCTGCCGATGCAAATAATGTTGTCATTCCAAGACCAATTAAATCAAGTTTATTGGAAGGGTTAACAGAGGAACAATATTTTCGAGTCGCTCCTGCAACTAGAAAGAGTATTAAAGATAAATCTAAACATACTCCAAGTTCAGGATATTTAGAGAGAACGTTAGTTATGGCTTTATCAATGATTGAATTCGATCTCGATGATTGTGAAACTGATAATCATTTGGAATTTATTGTAATGTCTAAGGATCATGCTCAAACTTTAGTTGGAAAATATTATAGTGACCCTAGCGAATATGAGATTACTTGGAAAGAATTAGATCTTAAAACAGCAATCAGTTATGTCAATAAGAAAATTAGAGTTCGTTCTCCAATGACGTGCATTAATCCAAATTTCAAAATTTGTAAGAAATGTTTTGGAAGCAAACATCTATTAACAAAGTACATTGGTATAGTTGCAGGACAATTAGTAACTGAAAGATTAACTCAATTAACTCTTAGAACATTTCATGAATCTGGACACGCAACATTACCAGTAGATAAAGAAATTGTAAAGTTTTTTGAAGATCATTTAGTTGATGTTGAAACCAAATTAGATAGTAAAACAAATCAAGAAGTAACTACTTTGAAATTTGATACTGATCAATTTCCAGCACAATTAATAACTTATGGTCAAGCAAAACCAATGATATATGGATTTAAGGGAGTTCTAAATAATACTCTTATTTTCGGCGAAGATCATTATACGATAGAGAATCAAGATGTTATTTCAGTTGTTAATGATATTAAAGCGATATTAAGGCAAGGGCCAGTTACAACTGGAGTTGTTCCATATTATGTCGCTCTAATGACCGCTCTATTGGAAGTAGGAAACATATATAGTTCTTTTGTTGAAATCTTATTCACAAATATGTTTTTGGTTGATCAAGCTAAGAAAATATTCTGGAGATACCGGCAAGATCTAGTCCCGAATTATAAACTCGGTGACAAAATGATGGCAGCATATATCTCTAGTCGAATCGGATTGTTATATCAACCGAATAAGAATACAATTGAACAAGTTGATTTAGAAGAACTTGATGAAATAGATCTTGAGAATTTAACAATTTATGAGAAGATCTATTTGGGTCGAGTATGATAACATCATTTCCGACTTGGATATTAATGAGAGTTATTGTTAATTTTACAAGTCCAGAACATCCTTGGTATAAAAAGAAAATCACATTATTAGACTGGCATAATCATCAAACGGATTTAACCAGATTCTTTGATGTGATTTTCTAGATGTATACTTTTGCGATGTTGATGTTTATATCTTGGCTTTTAAAAGATTAAAATGATTAAACTCTTAAGGAATAATATGTTTGGAAAAAAGAAACAAACTGATTTAATGGTAAAGGATCTATTAAATGATATTGAACGAGCAGAATGTATTAAAACAAGAATAATGCAGCAATTGAAAAAAGATGTCGATAGACCAATTCAAATGAATAACTTTGGTCCAGGATTTTCCGGTACTTCCGGATTTTCTGGAAGTTCCGGTAGCAGTGGAAGTGCTGGATGGGGATCATCATTTATGCCATCATCATTTCCAACAAATTTTAGAAGATAGGTGAAAAAATATGCCGGAGATAGATGTTAATCAATCAAGAAAATGCAATGGAGTTGGTACGCACGATCAGATAATTCATTTCACAAACGGTGATAAACGCCTTATACAAGGTGTTGTCTATGTATGGGAACAAGGTTGGGTTCATATTGTAGATTATCTGGGCGTAGAATATGTTATCAATAAAAACAATGTAAACTTTTATGAAAGAGTCTCCAAAGGAGGAGAAGGAAATGGAAGCAGCGGTAGCGCTAAGAAGACCAGATGTAAGCGTAATGGTACCTGAAATTATTGAAGCAGAAATTGAGACAGACAACACAGTAAGTGTTCCTACTTTAACTGAGCTTGGATTTGGAAAAGCAGTCACAAAAATTGATCGTGCAAGAAAATTAAAAGTAGCATATGCAAAATATGGCTTCGTAACAGAAGAAGCAATTCAGAAATTTAATGAAAAATTACGAAAAGAAACATTGAGAGATGAGCCCAACGCTTATCACTTTAAACAATTAGCATTTTATTCTCCTAAAGATTATGGAGAAATTCCACCACAGTTTGTTCTCGAGAAGATGAAAGACGCTGCGGCAGATAATGTTTTCGATTCATTTGAAATTGCAAAGATTGAATGGAAAGTAGAAATCAAAGATCCTATTCTGTTCGGTAGAATTGAAGGATGTACAGATAGATTCTTTATTGCTCAGTGGGATGATGATGTGAGCATTGAAGATATCGTATTAGCTGGATTGGAATAACAGAACCGAGGGAGCAAATTAAATATGTAGATAAGGCTGGGGAGTTGCATATAGTAGAGTAGAAATACCCTATATGCAATCACCCCCAGTCGCTCCCACTTCAAGGAGAAAATAATGTCAATAACTTGGAAAGAATTCAAAGAAGAAGTTGAGAAAAATGGTGTTAAAGATAATTCAAAAGTTAGATTTATTGATGTTAACTTTGATGAACAAGATAAAATTATTGTTAATATCTTTCAAGATGAAGTTTGTATCGAGTAAAGGAGAATATAATGGCTCTAGAGCCGGTTGACTTAAATAGATGTCAAGCAGAAATAAAAGAAGGATCATTTATGACATTGGGACCAAGAAGAATCGTAAGATGCAATTCTACTCCAAAATATATAGCTCTAGAAAATGTTCCTGGTCCTGATGGATTGAGAGGAAGTATGTCATTATGTGAACCATGCTCAGAAATGCTTAAAAAGAAATTGGGTGAAAATTTCTGCACTCTACAAGAAATTCAGAGGTAATCTTATGGAAATTCGTGTGGTCACAGATATTGATACTTTAGTATTTACAATTCCAAAAATTAAGAGATCAACAAAAATCGTTATTCATCAAAAACCAGTATTCATATCCACGATTACATTTACTAACTCTCTAGGAAAACCAGTTATGACGACATTAGTTGACGGGTTTACTCGTAAGGATCCAATCGTATTTATTCAAAATCAAATGAAGGATAATTTTTATATCACTTTAAATTATAGATTTTGTAATAAAGCAACATTATTTCTAAAAACAATCAATCAGAGGTAAAAACGTGATAACTAAATGTTTCAAATGTGGAAACCCAATAGGAAACTCAACAATTAGATTATTTATTGATTCAAACAAAGAACAACAAGTATGTAGTAAATGTTGGAAAAAAGAATGTGAAGAGAAATTTGTCGTAAAGAAAGAAACCGATACGATAACATCTAATAAGATCATAAGGAAATAGCATGCCGAAAGAAATACAGCATATAGATGTTTATATAGCCGAATTGCGCCGCCAAATCACAAATAAAATAATTGAATTTAAGAATCTTCGAAAGAAATCAGAAACTACTCCAGATGATGAAAATTCAAATTACTGGAAAGAATTAATCCAAGAGATGATTAAAGAAGCGGAAGATTTCAACACGCACATTCATTTTGATTTCGTCTTAGACTCTTTGCCGAATGATCTTAGGCGAATATTTCTTTGGCTTGGGGTTCACAATGAAGGAATCCAAACATGGAATAACGATCTAATTGGATTAAATTTTAAAGATGCACTTATTAGAGCTATTTATAATGATCCATATAATTTTGTAATATATGAGAGTTTTGAATCTGTTATGGAAAATGAATTTCCAGAAGTTAATGTCTTTGAACCAATCAGTTTAGAAACAATAAATAAAGTCGCAGACAAAATGATTGAGTATATTAAAGCCTCAGAAGTGGATGGAGATTCGTCCGAACAGATAATTGTATTTGATATTACAGATCCAACTAAAAATGTTGAGATGATATATCCTGAATTTGAGAAGTTTACTAAGAACTTTTAATTCGGCAAGAGCTGACAAAGGAGATTCCAAATGATTCCAAAAGTAATTGATGATATTAAACCAATCTTGAAAAGATATGGATTTAAAAACAGGAAAACCAAAGATCTTTTTGAATTTAAAACTATGGAAGAATGGGCAGAGATAGAAAGAGTCTGGAAAGAAAAACATCCAATTCTTTATGTCTTAAGAGAGGTTTATTATAAATTCTATAGATTATGGAATAATGAAATCTCAATGATTCCAAAGAGAATCAAATGGTTCTTCCAAAGAGGGTGGAGAGGGTATTCAGATTGTGATCTTTGGAGTCTCGATTATTTTATAGCAGAGATACTTTCGAAGGGTTGTAAACATTTGGCAGAAATAACGCATGGGTATCCTTGTGAATCCTCTCCAGAAGAATGGGATAAAACTCTAAGAGAAATATCTAAAGAGTTTGAAGATTATATCAAAATTAATGATCTTGAAGAAGGATATAATAAACTTACTAGAGAAGAATATGAAGCAAAATTAGACAAAATGTTTAATTTGCTCAAAAAGAACTTTGGAAGTTTATGGGATTAGGAGCTAAAATGATTAAACGATGGTGGTGTATTCACTTTCACAAGAAATATCACAAAAAATATAGAGATAAAGGTTCTTCTGGAGTATACTTTACAATTTTAGAATGCAACAAATGTCGGAAACAAAGAGTAATGGAATAATTTTAAACCGGCAAGAGCTAGCGAGAATTAACACTTCTCGCTAGCTACTTAATTTTTTATTTTTTCAATTCTTATATAGAAATTATATTAATGTAACTAAGCTTAAATTGCTTACTTTTTATTTCTTAAAGGAGAAAGAATGAAAAAATTTGAAAATGTAGAAACTATTATTCCTGTATTGAAATCAATTGTTTGTGATTGTTGTAAAAAAGAATATTTAGAAACCGATGTGTTTGAATTAGAAGAATTCATTAATATCTCTAAAATCAACGGATATGGTTCTATATTTGGAGATGGATCAATTCTAGAACTAGATCTTTGTCAACATTGTATTAAAAATTTTCTAGGAGAATATATTAGAATAAAGGAACAAGAATGATCACTAAAATAATTTCCGGAGGGCAAACCGGAGCAGATGAAGGCGGATTGGCGGCTGGTAAAGCTCTAAAGCTCGAGACCGGAGGCGTGGCACCAAAAGGCTTTAGAACTGAAACTGGCCCCAATCCTGCCCTTAAAGAAATGTATGGATTGACAGAACATCAAGATTTCAATTATAAACCAAGAACAATTGAGAATGTTAAAAACTCAACAGGAACTGTATGGTTTGGTAATGAATTTAGTCCAGGTGGTAAATTAACAATTGGCACTTGTAAGAAATTTGGAAAACCATATAGTATAAATCCATCTAAATTGACTCTAATTAAATGGATCAATTGGAACAACATTATAACATTAAATGTAGCTGGTAATAGAGAAAGTACAAATCCAGGACTATATGAAAGAGTCAAGAACTTTTTAATAATGGTTCTCACATCTGAGGAATATAAAAATGGGGCATGAGCTTTATATAAATATCACATTTGATATAAATAAGGATACATATAAAATTGATTCTGATATAAAAGAAGAGAAGATAAAAGATATTATATCTGATTTTTTAAGAATGCAAATAGGAAAAGGAAAAGATTCTTCTCCTGCAAAACAATTAGATGAATATAATATATCTATTAAAATTGATTTAACAGAAGATGTTTTTACCTGTTCACATAATTGTGGTAATGATGGGTTGCGTGATGGAATTTTATTAAACTACGTTAAAAAATAAAAGGAGCAGTAAAAATGGAAAGTGCGTTTAAAGGAGCTGATATTGTATTTACATTTGATACGACAGGATCTATGTACCCGTGTTTGACACAGGTTAGGAGATCAATTCGAAACACAGTTATAAGATTATTTAATGATATTCCTAATTTGAGAATTGGTATTATTGCTCATGGTGATTACTGTGACAAAAATTCAACTTACGTTACAAAAATTTTAAATCTCACAAACGATGATCTAAAGATTGTTGATTTCGTTATGAACGTTGGGCCAACTGGTGGTGGTGATTCTCCCGAATGCTATGAATTAGTTCTTAATGAAGCAAGAACAAAATTACAATGGCAAGCCGGTAGAGAAAAGATCCTTGTCATGATCGGTGACGACGTACCACATAATGTTGGATATCGATATAATTATGTAAACAACACAATTGATTGGCGTAACGAATTGGGACTTATCCTTGAATCAGACATTCATGTATATGGAATTCATTGTATGCCCGGTGTTCGTCGACATTCAGAATCTTTCTATAGAGAGATTGCAAAGAAGACAGAAGGGTATTATATTACTCTTGATCAGTTTGCAAGTATAACAGATCTTATTATGGGTATTTGTTATCGGCAAATGGGCATTGGTCGTCTTGAAGCTTTTGAAGCGGAAATTAAGAAATCTGGTAGAAGTTCAAGAAACATTGAGCAATCATTTAGAACCATGAGTGGCCGTGATCCTATTCGGGAAGATAAACATTATGGTATTCCATCAACATTTTCTATGGATGAGACATTAGTCCCAGTTCCAGCTGGTAGATTCCAGATTATTCCAATTGACGAACATCCAGATCCAAAAGCTATGGAAATTCGTCATTTTATCGAGCGACAAGGAATTATGTTTAAACCTGGTCGTGGATTCTATGAATTGGTAAAACCTGTTGAAGTTCAACAATATAAAGAAATTATATTAGTTGATCGAAGAACTGGTGACATTTTCAACGGCTCTCAGGTTCGAGTGATGCTTGGACTTTCTCCTCAGAGATTTGATATCACAAAAGGTGGAGAAATTGAACGATTAAAACCTGTTGCTTTTGAGAAATATAAAGTATTCATTCAGAGTACTTCATATAACCGGAAGTTGATTTCAGGAACATGCTTGATGTATGAAATCCCGGATTGGGACATGGTTCCGTCAGAAATGGAAGAACCATATGTTGAACCTACTCCGAAAGTTAGCCCGGTAATAGCTAAGAGAGTTAGGAAAGCGAAACTACCGGTTCCAGAAGTTCCTTCGACTATGAAAGAAGCAACAGCTAGAAAATTTATGGTTAATAAATTATTAGCACCAGGAGTTACATTGGTGTTTGAAGCAGAATGTAATTCTTTTATGGAAGAAGCATCATTAAAGAAAGTTTTTGACTCTATAGAACTTAGACAAATTCATGTGAATCTAAAAATTTCAACAGTTAAGTAACAAAATTGGAAGATGGATCGAGAAATTATCTTGATCCATCTTCCATTAAAAGGAACATAAATGTCACAAATACTTTCACCTTTTGAAGAAAATAAATCATGGTCAAAACAATTTAACTTACAAGTTATAAAACATTTGGAATCAATTTTTATTAATCATAACTTCATAGAAGGAACATTAGAAGAGGACAGAAACGAATGTTGTGATTTTAAAACACCAGACAAATCAATAATAATCTCTGCTCGAGTAAGAGATTACGACACATGTTATCCTATTTATGTTAATGATATATTACTCAATATAAAACGGGATATAGATGGAAAAAATGAACTAGAAAAAATAATACAAGGACATTCAGATTATTATTTTTATGGATTTGCACCTAAAGCTGGTCCATATATTTTATTTTGGAAAATCTACAATCTTAGTATTTTTCGTTTATGGCTACATAAACTTATTCTAGAAAAAGGTCATTTACCTGATAAGTTAAAAAACTATGAATGTATACCATTTAATATAAAAGAAATAGAACAAGATATTGTTATGGCTTATGGAGGAAGAAATGCAAATAGTAAGATATAGTTTTATATTAGCTCTTAGAGACGATATAGATGTTGATCAGTTTACAAATGAACTGGAATCTCACATCTCTGAATTATTCTTTCCTAAAACAATTTACAATATGTCCTCGTTTTATGATCAAGATATAAAGAAAATTGAATTCCCAGATCCAGCTAACTGCACTGTAGAAGAAATAGATAAATGGACTAAGAAATCTACAGAAGTAATTGATGATGAGATCTCACTTGATACTGAACCAGTATTTAAAAATCCAGATGGAAATTAATAGGAGAAAATAATGACAGCAGAAAAATTACCAGATATGCAGTATACTTCCCCAGCTCATGCAATAAGAATTAATAGAGTTGGGATTAATACAGTTCAACTTCCAATTTTTGTTTCTATGAAAAACGGTGGAGTACAACATAGCGTAGCAAAAGTCGATTGTTATGTAGATCTTGCAGAAGATCTTAAGGGAACAAATATGAGTCGACTGATAATTGGTTTGCAAAAATTTGTTGGTCAGCAACTTAATGGTAAGCTAATTAGCTCAATTTCAGAAAATATAAGAATCTCAGCAGAAGCGGACACTTGTGAAATAAGCTATTCGTTTCCATATTTTATTCAGAAACTTGCTCCTGCTTCTCAAGAACCTGGAATACTCCCATATCATGTTACATTTACAGGTATCAAAACAAAAGAAAATTTTGTGTTCAAATTGGGAGTTAAAGTTTTAGCTACTTCTCTCTGCCCGTGTTCAAAAGAAATTTCTGAATATGGTGCTCATAATCAAAAAGTATTAATTGATATGATTGTCCAAGGTAAAGAAAATTCATTTATTTGGATTGAGAATCTTATTGAAGCCGCAGAACATTCCGCATCTTGCGAAATTTATTCTGTTCTTAAACGTATTGATGAAAAAGTAGTGACAGAACGAGCTTATAATAATCCAATGTTTGTAGAAGATATAGCTCGCGCCGTTTATAATTCATTGGATAAGATGGAAGACATTGAAAAATTCAAAATTAGTGTAGAATCTGATGAATCAATTCATGCACATAATGCTGTGGCGATAATGACAAACTACTAAAGAGGAATTCAATGAGTAAGATTGATGTTCTTTTGTTGTCTTATAATAGACCAACTATGGTGAAAAAAGCTATAGAGTCTGTTTTATCTCAACAACTTTGTGATTTCACATTATATATAATGGACGATAATTCAAATTCAGATACTCAAAAAATTCTAAAAGAATATGAAAAGAACTATAAAAATATAGTTTTGTACATATCTAATGTTAAAAATGAGAATAGGCTAAAAGAAATTAGAGGAGCAATATTACTAAATATAGCTCTTAAAATGTCTTCATCAGAATATATAACATATCTTACAGATGATTGTTATTATTTATCTAATCGTTTAAAAAGTATGTCTGAGTATCTAGACAAACATCAAGATATATATTCTGTTTATGGTATCCAGATAGTAAAAGATCTTGCCGATAATGAACTTTTCATAAGAGGTAAAGATCTGGGAGATGTTAGTCAACCTCATTGCAAATTAGATCTCAATCAAATTATGCACAGAAGATATGTTCTGGAAAAAGCTGGATACTTTGAGGAAACAGATGTTGAAAGATACATTTGTCAAGCTGATGGAGAATTCTTTACCAGGATTGCAAATAATTTTGGACAATTTAAACCAATTGATATGTTCACAGATGTTAATGTAGAGCATTCAAAAAGATTAACATTATTACTACAATCAAAAGAGTCAATAACGTCTATGTTTAATAATAATGAAAATCACGAGTGAAGATTATTAAAATACATATTTTGAGGAGTCATATATGACTAAACCAAAAAATGAATTTTGTGGAGCAAGAATTATACCTGGATTAGTAATCTTCGACACACATGGGTTTTTTTACACAGGAGATATATAAATCTTTACTTAACCCAGATTGTAAAATAAACATTGAGTATATGAACTTTGTAAACTCTATACCGTTACCTTTTCCGGAAGAAATAACAACACAATATCAATCAAGAATTTGTGAGAGAGATCAAATATGAAAGAAGAATTTCAAAGTAAATTTAAAAGAGGAGTATCATTAATACATAAATTTGATAAGTCACTTTATTATTCTGTTCAGTGCGACTGTGGAGATAACGAATGTGGATCTATAGTTGAAATAGAATGTGATGATGAATTTGGACTTATTCAATTACACTTTTATAAAGATGTTCATTTTGACTTTTGGAGATATCCAAGTTATGAATTCTTTAAATTTGATTGGTTTCATAGATTTCTTTATAGATGGAAGAAAGCAATTATATTAGCTTTCACCGGCGAGATCACTTTGCATGGTGACTTTGTAATATTAGAACCCGATCACATTACTAATTTTGCGGAAGCTTTATTGGAAGGTCGAGATTATTGTATTCAAGCTAAAAAAGATCATGAATTAAATCAAATAATAAAAGAAGTTGATGAGTTAGGTAACAAATAGCCTCGTAGCTCAATTGGTAGAGCAAACGACCGATAATCGTTAGGTCACTAGTTCAAATCTAGTCGGGGCTACCAAATAAACAATGCGATGTATTTCAATGGTAGAAAACTTGACTGTTAATCAAGGAGTTGCAGGTTCGAGCCCTGCCATCGCAGCCAAAAAACATAGGTGAGGTGTCAGAGTGGTCTATTGTAGAGGTTTGCTAAATCTCCGGCCGTCACAGGCCCACAGGTTCGAATCCTGTCCTCACCGCCAATTTTGGAGAAATAAATGAAAGAGATAACAATCGAAGAAGCTTTAAAACATACTGGATTTGAAATTTGTTTATTTGGTCCAGAGATAAACGACAATTGTGAAAAATGTAAAAAAGATAATATTCAGTTGTATTTTCAAGGACCAACAGATGTAGGAAGATACTACTGTTCAGAATGTGTCATTGAAGAATATGTAGCAAACTTACAATATGATGAATATATAGATTCTATAAAACCAAGGAGCGAAAATGAGTGTAGAAACTGAAATATTAGAACTGTGGGAATCAGTCAAACGACCAAATATAGATCTTTTTATCAAATGGCTTAAAGAGTCTGATTTCTTTAGAGCACCATCATCAATGACACATCATGGAGCATATGAAGGTGGATTAGCAGCACATACATTAGCAGTTTTTAAAGTATTGGAAAAGAAATTAATTATGTATCCAGATTTAAAAATAGAACGTGATTCAGCAATAGTTTGTGCATTAGGTCACGATCTTTGCAAAGTAAGTTTCTATTCAACTGGAACAAGAAATGTTAAAGATAAAGAAACTGGTAAATGGTCTGAAAAGACAGTTTATGTAGTTGATGATAAATTTCCATATGGTCACGGAGAAAAATCTGTAACTCTTTTACAGTCTTTCATTTCTGTTAAACCAATGGAGCGTTTAGCAATTAGATGGCACATGGGACCATATGAGCCAAACACAATGTTCTATGGATATAGTCAACCATTTAATCAGGCTATGGATATTCCATTAGTTGTTCTATTATTCACAGCAGACTTAGAAGCTAGTAGAATTATGGAGCAAAAGAATGATAAACAGTAAAGAAGCATCTGACATTTGTGTAAGCTGTCAATTATGTTGTAAAAGTGTTGGAATTTATTCTGCGTCTCCTTATACTGAAGAGACTAAAGAATTTTATGAAGCCAGAGGTGCAAAGGTAACAAAACGAACAATATGTGATTGTGAATATATGTTCCTTTCATTTGATTTTCCGTGCCCACATTTAGACGCCACAAAAGGTTGTTTAATTTATGATACTCGTCCAGAGGTTTGTAAAACATATCCAGAGATAGGATCTCCTATTTTAGATGGGTGTGAGTTACATAAACATGGATTTATATAGGATTAATCCGGCAAGATCTTATAAAGGTCTTGCCGGATTAATTATTAAAAGGAGAATGATATGTCAATTAAAGAAACTCTAAAATCGTCAACATTTCAATTCATATCGATAATAGCTACAATTATTATAGCAACTGTTGGATTTACAATCGGTGTAGAAAGTAGATATGTTTCACAAACAAGTTTAATTAAGACAATAACAGATTTAAAAGCAGATATCTTAAGCGGCAAAATCTTAACAATATCTCAAATTGTAGATGGATTGAAAGAAAAAGGAATAACAGGAAAACTCGCTCCACACGAGCAGGTTAAATTGGATAATATGAAGGAAGAACTATCACTAATCAAACGTAAATTAGCAGATTATGATAGATTAGATAAATTGCCAAAAGCTCTTGCCGCACCAAAATATGATGAATTAATATTTACAAATCAACGAATTGATAAACAAGATAAAATTATTGCAGAACTACAAGAGAAATTAAAGGAGAAAGAACATGTTCAATCTAAGTGATAAAGAACAAAAAGACTTAGATACATGGTTGGAGAAACATAAAAAGAAATGCAAAGAAAAACATAGACACCTAACGTATATGTTTACTCCAACTGGTATTGGAAATATTATAGTAGTTAGATGTTCATGCGGAAAAGAAATTGACGTAACAGACTCGAGCTGTTGGTAAAAGGAGAAGAATATGCCAGAAAAAGAATACGACGATCTAACTTCGACGTTAGAAGAACAACAAGAATTTGAAAAAGGATGTCTTGAAAGACTCGATTTATTAACTAAATCTCCGATGATGGATCAAATGATAAAAGAAGCTTATGGACCAAAAGATAAAAATACAAAAGATCAAATAGCTGCAATCATGTTACAACATGGTACACCAGAGCAACAAAAAGAAGCGTTAGAATATATTTCAAATCCTACTCCAATAATAATTAATATCGAAGAAAATTTTTGGAAATCAATTAAACAAGCTGCATCAGAATCAACTTGGATTCCAAAAGAATACTACATGAATGATTGGGTTTCAGATGTTTGCCGGTTTCTAAGAACAGGAGAAGGAGTTAATAAGTGAAAAAGAAACTTCCAACAAATACTGTAGATTTTATGAATAGTATAAAGATTCGAGATTATATTTTTGAAAATAAGAAAGCTGATAGAGTGATCACTTTTTTCGGTAATAATATAAAAGAATTTAAGAAAATATATGGTGAACAACAAGGTGTATTTACTGGAGAAAGAAGATCATATTATTGGATTATAGATTTTAAAGATAAACAAATTGTAATTTTTTCAGGATCTATAAGAGGATCTTCTTACGAAGTAGTATGTAATGAAGACATTAATACTTTTCATTCGAAAGATTCTTATGGAGATTTACTTGTAGAATTTTTAAAAGAGTTGGAAAATAAACTAAAGGAAATCACATGATAATATACTTCAAATACTTAAACTACGTAATTAGACATAAGTGGTTTGTTTTTATTGAATGTTGTAAAGTCGGCAAGATCTGGCGAGGAATTTGGCATGATATGTCAAAATTTCGACCAGATGAATTCATTCCATATGCTAGATATTTCTATGGTGATTGGCCAGATTACAATAGTATTAAAAAACATTTATCCTGGTATCCATATAAATATACAAAAGAAGCAATTCAAGAAGCATTTGATTTAGCTTGGCTCAAACATCAGCATAGAAATCCTCATCATTGGCAATATTGGGTTCTTAGGGAAGATGATGGTGGAACAAAACTCATTGATATGAAAAGTGAATATGTTGATGAAATGTTAGCAGATTGGAAAGGTGCTGGAAGAGCCATAACTGGAAAAAATGATCCAGCAGAATGCAGAACGTGGTATTTAAAGAACTACAATAAAATCAAATTATCTGAAAATATTAGAATTGTAGTTGATAATCTTCTTGATGTTTAATAAGGAGAAATAAATATGGCACAATTTCCATTTAAAAGAATAACAGAGAGTGATGAAGAACTAGTAGAATTATCTAAACTACCAAAGCCAAAATTGCCACAAAAAGTAAAATCTGAAAATAAAACAATTATATTGACAGACGACGAAAGCGAAGAAATTGGATTCGATACAGAATTCGAAGCTTCATATTTTTATAATGTTGCTACTTGTTTTCAACTACAAAATCCTAATGCTGAATCGTTTGAGATTCAAGAGTTCTGTCAAGAACATGCTAATATAAAAGTTGAAGATAATGTAGATCTTATGACAGAAGTGATTAAATTGTATGGAGTTATTTCAGAAACTGATTTACGTTCAACAATTTGGGAGTGGATTCCAAATGATTATGTGAAGAGTAGAAAGATTATGTTAACTACTAGAGAGATTATAGCAGAAATTATTGATGGTCATCTTACGTTTATAGCAACAGATGAAAAATCAATGAATAAGGTTATTAAGAATTAAAAATAGACTTTTAATAATTGCAATTTATATATAGAAATAGTATATTAAGTTCAAATAAAAGGAAACCTAATATGCTAGATACAATTAAAGTTAAATTGAAATTAACTAAACCTCAAGAAGAATTTTGTTTATTCAATGGTGGAGCTTGTAGATTTCTCTATAATGAGGCACTACGACAGAATATAAATTCATATAATTCTACCAAAACATTAAAACTTAGTAACACAAATGATATATTATACAATCTTCTGAAAAATCAAGAATTTTCTTGGCTCAAACAATGTGAACAAACCTCATTAACTCAATCATTACATAATCTGGAATCTGCTTTTAAAAATTTTTTTCATAGCCGAAATAAATTTAGAAAAGGAAAAATTATAAGCTTTCCAAGATTTAAATCAAAACACAAATCACGATATAATTTTACTATAATTAATGAAAATGATTTTTGTAAACTTAGAGGATCAAATTTATCTCTTCCTAAATTAGGATTAGTAAATGTTTGGAATTTTCAGAGCCAACTTAAAGATCGTCTCAATGATGAAAAAATAAAAAGAGTAACAATTAGTAGAGATTCTGATCAAGGTTGGTATGCAAGCATTCTGATAGACCGAAAGAATCTTTTAAAACCAATTTATAAATCAACAAATCTAACGGTTGGCATCGATGTTGGGATCAGAACCTCTATAGCGTGTTATGATAATGTTGGAGATTATAATTCAGTTCAATCTCCAGATATAACTAAACTTGATACTAAAATTAAAACTTTACATAAAGTTTTATCTCGGAAACAACGTGGAAGCAAAAATGAATCGGAAGCGAGAACCAAACTTGCGAAAACATACTTTCACGCCAAAAACATAAGAAAATATTTTAATCACAAGATGTCGGATTTCTTAGTTAAAACTTACGATGTTATCACGGTTGAAAATTTAAGCATTCAACATATGATGAAACAACATTTACTAGCAGGGAAGATTCAAAATCAAGCTTGGTATCAATTTATATCCTTTCTTGATTATAAATGTATGAGAAATGAAAAAACTCTGATTAAAGTTGATACCTATTTTCCATCATCCAAATTGTGTTCTAATTGTAAATCTAAAAACGATATTGGTGGTTTAGAGTGGTATTGTTGTCCAACTTGTGGATATACTCACAATCGAGACGAGAACGCTGCTAAAAATCTTAATAAAATTAGTGAACATTTCAAAAATACCAATCAACAAATTACTACTGAAAAAGAATTTCTTTTACTGTAGTAATTTAAACCCTGGTTCTCAGGGAGATAGCCCATCGTAATTCAAATTTTGAATGTTGGTGGGAAGTGATGATCTTAAAAATCATTGACAAGAAATAGTATAATTGTTAATTATTTTTGTTATCTTGTTCCTGTATACTAATTGGCTAGTTAAGTAGACCTTCAATCTATTGACGCGAGTTCGAATCTCGCCGGGAACACCAATTATAGCGAACTACTAAAAAGGAGAATGATTATGGCTGACTGGAAAAAAGTATTTATCACACCACAGAAGTTTCACGATGATATTATTGAATTATGTAATTTGATTCCAAAAGGTAAATACAAATCTGTCATTGGACTTCCAAGAGGTGGGTGTATTGCAGCCGTTTATATCAGTCATTTCTGCAATTTAAAGTATTTTGAATTTGAGGACTTTCAATACATGGATGATTTTTCTGAAGTTCTTGTTATAGACGATTTAGTCGATACAGGAAAAACTCTTAAAGATCTCCAAGAAGGTGAAGAACATTTTGACACAGGTGTGGTTTATTATAAACCAAGATCGGTTGTTGTTCCAACGTATTATGTTGAAGAATTTAAAAACTCCGATTGGATTGTATTTCCATTCGAGAAAGCTGACGAAGAACCTAATAGAGAAACTTAACTGGAGGTGTAAATGATTGTTAGTGTGAACTTGAATACAATACCGTTTCTATCATCAACAGATTCGACAAGAGCAAGTATGAGTGCTAAACAAATACAACAAGCATTAACTTGTCTCAATACAGAAATTCCATATGTGATCGGATCAGATTATCGAACGGTTACAAACTCATCAAAAATGGGCATAGTTTTAGCTAAAGATGATGGTGAAGTATTGTACAGAAATAAAGATTTATTAATTGTTCAATATACAAATCTTAATAAAGTTCAAGATATACACCTTCCGCCGATAAAAAAGACAACTGGTTCATTTGGAACAAGGTTGAGATTTGCATTATCCCAAGGATCAAAATTTAAAAAAGGTGATATTTTAGCAAATTATGATTGTTTCTTTAATGGTGTTCCATCATATGGATATAATGTGTTCACAGCATACTTTCCATTCTTTGGATATAATCATGAAGACGCGATTACAATTAGTGAGAGCTTAGCAGACAGAGCAAGATATACTCAAGTAGATAAGGTTTATATACCCATCTATGAATATACTCTGATGCAAGAATTCTATAAAGAATGTGAAAATTCATACACCTATCTTCCTGGAGTGGGACAAAAAATCAAGGATGATGTGGTTTGTTGTATAATTGCTCCAAGAGATAGTGCAACTGCAAACTATTCTGATCTTAAAAATAAAGTTCAGATGTCTCTAAAGAATATGTCATTATCAGATTTATTGAATATGGGATTCTCTGGTGATGGTAAATTTGCAATTGACAAGATTAAAACAAAAATTGAAAACGGTACTGTCTCTGGAATTAAAATTCACAGATTTAAAAAAGCAAATACCCAGCTCATGATTGATCAAAAACTAGAGACTACATTAGATCAATTATATCTGACATATGGCACTTTTGTAGTAAAAGAATATAACAATCTTTTAAAACACTTTAATTATCAATACATGGAATACATACTCAATAAGTATTATGTATATCATGAAAAGACAAGAGGCTCAAGAGGAGAAATAGGTCTTAATAACTTATGTTATTTGATTGAGCTAGAAGTGTCTAAAGATTGTCCAACTGGAATTGGTGATAAACTAGCCAATAGATTTGCAAATAAAGGTATTGTAAGTCTAATTCTTCCAGATGATCTTCGTCCAATTGCATTAACAACAAATAAACCAATTGATCTTATCTTTAATCCATTTGGTGTTTTCTCTCGGCAAAATCTGGGACAGCTACTGGAAGCAGTGGTTGGAAAGTCTACAATGTATTGCGATGAACATATTAGACAAAATCCAGAAAATGCTAAAGAAATAATAACTTGGTTAAACGAATCTATATTGAAACATATTAATCCAGAATATTATATAAGAATCAAAAATGAGATTATCAATAATCTTGATGATGTTGATTTTAGAAATAGATTTGTAGAAGATGTAGAAGATTCAAACTTATTTGTTGAAGCTCCATCATTTGCAGAAATAGACATTAAAACATTATTGAAAAATTCGATAGAGTATAAAGAACCTGTTTTAATTAAAAAAGAAACAATAAAATATATGAAACAAAAATTAAAATTGGAAACACCATTTCCAGACGAAGATATTCGTTTAGAGAATATATTGTGCGCACCAATTTATATTCAGAAATTGTCAAAACTTGTATCTAAAATTATTAATGCTCGAGATTTTGGTAGTGTTAAAAGCATTACAAAACAACCAACAAAAGGGAGAGCACGCGGTGGTGGATCAAGAGTAGGACAAATGGAAATTGAATCTATGCTTGCACATGGTTGTGATCTTGCCGTTAAAGAAATACTCTCTGTAAAAAGCGATTGGACAGCAGGAAAGAAAGATTTAGTTCGACAACTTATAGTAGATGGAAAATATGATCTTCCAGAGAATCGGCCGATTAAAAGCCGCACCAAAGAAGTGGTCGATATTCAGCTACAATTTTTAAAAGCATAAAGAGCTAAAACTCATCACTATGAAGGAGAAAAGAAAATGTCAGTTAATAAGGTAATTCTCGTCGGTTGGCTTGGTCAAGATCCGGAATTAAGACACACTGCAGATGGTACAGCGGTGTGCAATCTTAGTGTTGCAACTTCAGAAACCTGGAAAGATCAAAAAGGCAATGATCAAAAACGTACAGAATGGCACAGAGTTGTTTTCTGGAGACGACTGGCCGAGATTGCTACTCAGTATCTTAAAAAAGGTTCACAAGTTTATATTGAAGGAAAAATTCAATCAAGAGAATACGAAGACACAAATGCTCCCGGAACAAAACGTAAAGCATATGAAATTATAGCACATGATCTTAGAATGTTGGATAAACAGAATAAGATCACAAATAATGTTCCTGAAAGTACACCCGCTAGTTAAAAAGAAAAAGGAGGAAGATATTGAATCTTCTAACTAAACAATCTGAAGCTGCTGAAAGTGATTATCTCAC
>Ga0172381_10000578_pt1 | contig 44296 bp, 44 predicted proteins | sample Leawel6488metaG_FD_119754 | JGI IMG/M metagenome (GOLD analysis project Ga0172381, IMG submission 119754) | Leachate microbial communities from a municipal landfill in Southern Ontario, Canada - Leachate well 64-88 metaG | ecosystem: Engineered > Solid waste > Landfill > Unclassified | place... | reverse complement strand
TTGTGTTAGTGTACGCATGAGAGCGACACTCCTTCCTTTGTTTAGTTAGTACCTAAACGAAAGTATACGGGTGTCGCTCTTTTTGGTTAGCTGCTTTGTCGCATTGTTGGTGGGAATTTTCCGCGCTTGCATAACATTATTTACAGAGGTAAAATAGAGTACTATGAGTGACGCAAATACCTCTACTCCGTACAAGAGACTTGGCTCTATCCTAAAGCATCTGCGGGAAGAGCACCGCGAGAGCGTTGCTGAGGTTTCTGGTGCAGTCGAAATCAACGAGGTTGAGCTCGCACGCTTTGAGGCCGGCCAAGAACGACCAGCTGAAGACATCCTATTGTTACTCATTAGCCATTTTGATATCGAAGAGGATCACGCCACCGAGCTGTGGCAACTTGCTGGTTACGAGAATAAAGCAGATGAGTTTAGCCAGCCGATTGAGCATGACGCCAAACAACGTACACAAGCTATGATGGTCATGCTTGACCCTAGAGTCGTATATAGCGATAGCGTAGAGGTGGCGGCAAATAAGCAGGGTGTGATTGTCAATTTTGCTCAGACAACCGGTCCTAATATGCAACCTCTCACCATTGCCCGTATTGGCATGAGCTACGATCAAGCCAAAGCTGTCATGGGTGTTCTACACCAAGTGCTCTATAATCATGATAATCCTGGGAATACACGTCGCCTCGACGGTGGCAGTAGTAGTAACGTATAACTTTCTTTCGGTAAACGTTGACGTACCTAGTGCTTGTGGCCTACCCTAAGCGTATGCTCAATAAAGCTTTTGGTGCAGCAGAAAAGGCGGCGCGACGGTTATTACCAAAAAAACAGGGACGTCTGGCGGCGGCCGATGTCATGGCAGCTCGCCAGTACATTGCTGACTATTGGCCAAAATTAGTTCGTACACACACCCAAGATGACGAAAGTTTACTTGGTGTACCTCGTCCATATTTAGTGCCAAGCTTTGATGAGACGGCAAGTTTTGACTACAACGAGCTGTACTACTGGGATAGTTATTTCATGGTGCAGGGGCTGCTCGACAAAGAGCATCGTGAGCTGACAACAGGCATCTTGGAGGACCTACTATATCTGTTTGAACGATTTCGGGCTATTCCGAATGCCTCACGTACGTACCTGACGGGCCGTTCGCAGCCACCGTTCCTAACTAGCTTCATCTTTGATTTATATAACGCGTACAGCATGGACAAAGAGTGGCTACGGGGTGCTATGGCGATTGCAGAGCAAGAATATACAACCGTTTGGTGTGGCACAAAGAAGCCTAACGAACGGCTAGTATACAGGGGTTTAAGCCGCTATTACGACATAAATTATTTGCACGATCTTGCCGAAGCAGAGAGTGGCTGGGACATGACACCACGTTTCAGTCGTAAGGCGCTTAATTATCTACCGATTGATTTAAACTCCCTACTCTACAAGTACGAAGTTGATTTTGCGCATGCCGCCCGTCTTCTTGATGACGCAGAGGGCGCTACCAGGTGGAACGAGCTGGCCGAAAAGCGTAAGGAAACAATCAACGAACTCATGTGGGATCAAGTAAAGGGCCTTTACTATGACTATGATTACAAAAAAGAGCGCCGGGGTACCATTAGCAGCCTCGCAGCGTATTACCCCATGTGGGCTGGCATGGCTAGCGAAAAGCAGGCCGCTGCACTCGTTAAGTCCCTGCGTAGGTTCGAGAATAAGGGCGGGCTGGCTACCACCGACGCTCTGCCGATAGGCCAATTTGTGCCTGGTAGTGTGCCAGTGCAATGGGCATTCCCGAATGGTTGGGCGCCACTTCAATTTATTGTCGTGGAAGGTTTGCTCAAATATGGCTACCACGAAGATGCTGAGCGTATTGCTAGGAAATGGCTCAAGACTAACCTTGATTGGTTTAACCAATACGGTGTATTTCTTGAGAAATACAACGTTACCAGCCCAGACAAACCGCCGCAAAAGGGTTTGTACCCAAGCCAGACTGGCTTTGGTTGGACGAATGCAGTATTTGAACGCTTCTGCCAACAATTTATTGATGGGCGTTAATAGTTAGTTAGGCACAATAGGCTATAGCTTATATGCGGCCTGCCGTATAATGGGGCAAGTAAATACATAATAAAAGGTACAAATAGTGCGCAAGCCATGGTCTGACATAAATGCCCTATACCAGATATATCCACGCAGTTTCCAGGATAGCAATGCTGACGGGGTGGGTGATTTGCGTGGGGCAATAGAGCGGCTGCCGTATCTTAAGGGTGAGCCTGACTCGCTTGGCATAGATGCGATTTGGTTTTCGCCATTCTTTCCCTCGCCGATGGCAGATTTTGGGTACGATGTAAGCGATTACTGCGATATTCATCCACTCTTTGGAACCCTTGATGATTTTAGGGAATTGCTGACCCGAGCTCATGAGCGTGACATCAAAGTTATGATAGATTTTGTGCCAAACCATTCGTCTAATGAGCATCCGTGGTTCGTAGAGTCAAAGTCATCGCGCAACAATCCAAAGCGTAACTATTACACTTGGGCAGATCCAAAGTCCGACGGCTCGCCACCCAACAATTGGCTGAGCATCTTTGGTGGTTCGGCCTGGGAGTGGGATGAAGCAAGCGGCCAGTACTACTTGCATACATTCCTAAAAGAACAACCTGATCTTAACTGGGATAATCATGCGGTTCGCCACGAGATGCAAGCGGTGGTTCGTTTCTGGCTTGATCTTGGTGTAGATGGTATTAGGGCTGATGCTGTGCGCTGGATATCTAAAGACATACATATGCGTGATGACCCGCGGAACCCGGCTTTTAGGGCGGGTCCAAAAGCCGATGAGTTTAGCTCACTGCTACACGTGCATAGCCGATTTGGCCCGCATCTTTTCGATTATCTGAGCGAGATGACGGATATAGTTGCAGCCTATGACAACCGCATCATGATTTTCGAGGACTACCCAGACGATATCTTTACCACCCGTGATCAATACCTTGGTTTCTACGGCGTTAACCCGAAGGTCAGTATGCCGTTTAATTTTGAGGGCATTGGTACGCCGTTCAATGCTGAAAGCTATCGACGCTTTATTACAGAGTTCCAGGGCATGCTAAACCCAGCCGAGCATATACCGGTGTACTGCTTTGGCAATCACGATCAACATAGGCTTGCCTCGCGTGTTGGCGAGGCTCAGGCACGTGTGGTTGCACTGATGCAACTGGGGCTGCCGGGGTTGCCAGTTGTGTACTATGGTGATGAACTTGGTATGACAAATGGCGCCATCAAGCCAGAGGAGATTCAGGATCCAGTCGAGCTTCGCAAGCCCGGTCTTGGGCAAGGGCGTGATCCAGAGCGTACACCAATGCAGTGGGATAGTTCGCCATACGCTGGCTTCAGCTCGGTGCAACCCTGGCTACCTGTTGCCGCAGGAGCTAAAAAGCGTAATGTTGCAAATGAGAGCAAAGACGACAGCTCGTACCTTGCGCTTTACCGACGTTTGCTAGCTTTGCGCACAACCTATGCAATATTTCGGCACGGTGATTACGAAACGTTCGGAGAGGCAAACCCGAACGTATACGTGTTTTCGAGGCGGCTCGGGGACGAACATATATTTGTAGTGCTCAACATGTCAAACCGGCGTCGTAAGTTCGCCCTACCGCACGGTGGCCGATTGTTGTGTACTTCGTACCCTTCACAGACAACCAAGTTGGCGAAAGACAGTACCGTCAAACTGCGACCATACGAAGCTGCTATCTTTGAATGCACCAAGCACCCAATAAGAGAGGGTGCTGTACAGTTAGACAGAGCGGATTCGTAGATGCCCGAGAGTTCCTTGCCGTGTGTCGATAAAATAGCGTTCGATACAAAAAAACAGGCAGAAGCGACAGCCATAACTAGCGAGTATTGGTATGGCTCTCGCCCGCATGCCTACAAATGCCGTCATTGCCACCTATGGCATCTCTCTACAACACCGTCCGATTAGCGTATACTAATTGATATCCAGGCCAAAGGTCTGTACGGGGTTGCGGGTGATTAGCTCAGCTGGCTAGAGCGCAGCATTCACATTGCTGAGGTCGGGGGTTCGAGCCCCTCATCACCCACCAGGCTATAACTAAGAAAGGGGCATAATTGTCATGATTCTTGTACTAATATTTGTCGTACTATTTATCCTAAGTGGTCTCAAGGTCATCAATCAGTACGAGCGGGGTGTCGTGCTTAGGCTTGGCCGTGTTCGTAGCAACGTTAAGGAGCCTGGGCTTCGGATCATCATTCCTATTATTGACCAGATGCGTAAGGTAAATATGCAGATTGTGACACTGCCGGTCGAAAGCCAGAAGATTATCACCAAAGACAATGTCTCAATCGATGTATCGGCCGTGGCGTACTACCGGGTTACAGACCCTATCAAGTCTGTAGTCGAAATTCAGAATGTCGTATCGGCTACGTATCAGATTGCGCAAACTACTGTGCGCAACATTGTTGGACAAAGCGCACTTGATGAGGTTCTTAGCGAGACGACCGCAATCAACGAAAAAATCAAAGTTGTGCTTGAAGCCGCCACCGAAAAGTGGGGCATCTTTGTGAGCACTGTCGAAGTCAAAGATATTCAGCTGCCTGATACTATGCAACGTGCTATGGCTAAGCAAGCTGAGGCAGAGCGCGAAAAGCGCGCCAAAATTATTGCAGCAGAAGGAGAAGCTCTTAGCGCCACCAAACTTGGAGACGCTGCCGACATTATTGCCGCACATCCGATTGCGCTACAGCTTCGTAATTTGCAAGTGTTAAGTGACATCGCTGTCGAAAAGAACAGCACCATCATCTTCCCGAGCCAGTTTATGGACACCGTGAAGCGAGTCAAAGAATTCATGGCACAAGAGAAGTAATATTCCAGTGTGAACCCAGCTGTATATTGATACAATACGGCTGACAAGTAAGGAACCATATGGCTGATAAAAAAATAAGTAGACTAGAGTTGTCGAAAAACGATAAAATCAATGGCCTTCGAGCAGCAGTACTTGGTGCGAACGATGGCATCGTAAGTACAGCCGGCCTTATATTTGGTGTGGCAGGCGCCACGAATAATAAGGGTGCAATATTTACTGCCGGACTGGCTGGACTGGTGGCGGGCGCCATTAGTATGGCGGTGGGCGAGTATGTATCGGTGAGCACGCAGCGTGACACCGAGCGAGCGTTTATTGACCGCGAAAAGAAACTACTCGAGGAAGACCCAGACGGTCAGCTCCAAGATCTTGCAAACTTCTATGAACAAAAGGGCGTTTCGCGCGACACGGCCCTACAGTTCGCGCATGAACTTACAGCCAAAGACCCGATTAAGGCGCACCTTGAGGCAGAACTGCAACTTGATGAAAACGACCTAACGAACCCTATCACGGCTGCCGTTTCCTCATTCTTCTCGTTTACCGGAGGTGCGCTCATTCCGTTGCTCGCAGCGGTCTTATCGTCTGATGCCCTTCGCATTAAGATTACACTTGTCGCGGTTGTGGCAGGGCTCTTCCTGACCGGCTATTACAGTGCAAAATATGGTGGGGCTAATAAACGCGCTGCGGTAGCTAGAGTTATCATTGGTGGTATCATCGCCATGGCGGTCACCTACGGCATCGGTCGCCTCTTCGGCACAGCCATCAGCTAGTATACTGCCATCTTGTGATTCGACCTGTTCTCTAGTAAAATACCTCTGTTGCTGCTCAGGTATCCTAAGGGAAAAGAGCAGCCGGACAAAAAATCACATTTTTTTGTCCGCGCGATGAGAAAAACCGTAGGTTTGTCTCATTCCGGCTCTTTAGCTCAGTTGGTAGAGCAGAGGCCTGAAGAGCCTTGTGTCCCCAGTTCGAGTCTGGGAGGAGCCACCAAGAAAAATGTCTCAGCCGAAAGGTTGGGGCATTTTTCTTGGCTGACGATAACCAGACGAGAACTGGATGCGTGAGCTTGAGCGAACCATCAGTTCGGTGTAGCGAAGCCACGCGCAGGAATTTATTCCGAGCATGGGTGAGCGGAAAAGGACGAAGTCCGCTGTCTGGGAGGAGCCACCCTTGAAAAATATCGTCTCTTTCCGTATAATCTCATCAGTTACGCGGGTGTAGCTCAGTTGTTTAGAGCGCGTCCTTGCCAAGGACGAGGCCAGGGGTTAGAGTCCCCTCACCCGCACCAAAAAGAGAGCCCTACAGCAATGTAGGGTTTTCTTTTTGATTCTGAGCCGAAGGACTCTAACGGGTTTGCCAGTGGCAAACCCCGACCCGAAGCCCAGCGAACATGGGAGCTGGGTTGTCCTGCCGGTGCATTCGCACACGGCGGACAAGGAGAGTCCCCTCACTCGCACCAAGAAAAGAGTCTTGTCCAATAGGGCAGGGCTTTTTTCTTTGGTGTCTATAGACTCGCAGGTCTTTTACTTGATCGTGACGTTTTCTAGGTTTGCACGCGCGCTCTTTAGTAGGGCATATGTGATTTTGTCCATCGTGGCACCGTCGAAATTCGTTTTTTTAGCGTCTGAGTGATGGAACGATACGTTCTCTAGCACGGCGCCCTTAAAGGTTGCTCCATTTACTGACGTCTTATCAAAAACCGTGCCTTTTAGTGTAAGGCCATCGAACGACATGTTGCCTAAGTCACACATTTTAAACGTCGTACCGTCTAATGTGACACCGCTAAATGTAGCGTCTTTAAACGCACAGCGTGCAAGTTTTGCATCGGTGAGGTTCGCATCTGTAAAGTTCGCGCCAGAAAGATCGCTGCTCTCGAACTGTGTATGCGTGAGGTTAGTGCCGACAAAGCTCGTGCCTGTCAGATCGGCAGCTTTGTAGCGTGCCCCACTTGCATCGGCTTGGTCGAAGTTTGTACCACGTAGGTCGCTCATACTAAAGTTGCCATCTACGAGCGAGGTGCCTGCTAGGTCAGAGCCACGTAGGTCGGTTGTGCTGAACCGCGTATCACCACTTTTAAAAACATTCTTCACGTTTTCGATAAACGATGTGCTACTCGCCCGTTTGCCCCCAGCAGTATCCTCGTGCTCGATGTTTTCCATGATTTCCGACACATCGCCGAACGACTTTGTGGTTAGCCTGTAGGCTTCATCATCACTTTTGCCCTCGGCCTTAAGGTCGTTGTATTTCTCTTGCAGGTTAGCTAGTAGCTCTTGCTCTACGTCTTTGCGAGCAGGGAAGTCGCCGTATGGCTTAAATGCATCGCTCAAAAATTGCTGTAGTTTGTTGTTCATAATCTCTCCTTTATAGTAACTTTTCTAAAATTGCTTTTGCGTACGTCCAATTGCGCTTATTGCTCTGGTACTGTTCGCGCCCACTCGCTGTAATCTGGTAATACTTGCGCCGGCCACCTTGGGTTTCGTCGCCCCAATACGAGGTGATGTGTCCATCGTGCTCCAACCGCTTAAGGCTGCTATACATGGTGGCTTCTTTGAGCTCGTACTCATGCCCAGAGTTTTCTTGTACCAGCTTGGTGATTTCGTAGCCGTACCTATCGCCCTCGGTCAGGAACTTGAGGATAATGGTGTCGGTGTGGCCACGCAGCAAGTCGGAAGTAAGTTTGTTATCTATCATAATTACAATGTACACCATACTACTATGTCTGTCAAGGTAATTCAGCATTCTTATATTTTTGTTATGATTAGCGCATGATTAAGGCATTCTTATTTGATAATGACGGTGTTATAACGGCAGCCGGCACTGGCAAGGAGAGCTCTATGCGCCTTGCCGCAAATCTGGGTGTCGATATTGATACGGCTAATAATCTCTTCATGTCAGTGTGGCCAGATTTTACTGCTGGCAAACTATCGGAAGAGCAATTTTGGGATTCCATAGAGAAACAATCTGGCCAAACCATAGCGACCGAGCAAAGAGCTATATGGAAAACGTGGGATGAGCTTACGCCCCAGCCGGCAATGCTGAAGCTCGTTCGTGATCTAAGAAGTAGGGGCTTTAAGGTTGGCATGCTTTCAAACACTATACCGAGCACCGAGGCATTAATCCGTGAGCATGGTGGCTATGATGACTTTGATTTTACTATTCTGTCCTGCAAGGTGGGCTATTCCAAGCCCAGCCCAAGGGTGTACGAGCTTGCACTGCAGCAGCTAGAGGGTATTCTGCCAGAAGAGGTTGTGTTTCTTGACGACCAAGAGCGCCACCTAGCGCCAGCAAAGGAACTAGGCATGCAGACAATACTTGTAAAAACCGAGCAGCAGGCCATTGATAACATCGCCATTTTACTGAGTGCTTAGAGTTCCTAGCTCTGTGAAAAAGTGGTCGGGCAGGGGTAAACTCCAGGCCAAGATGATTAAACCCGCAAAAAAGAACAGCCACTTGCTTAGGGGCGAGCTGCTATTATTAGGGTATGACCAAAAAACCGCCGTATGAACTTGTTGCGCCAGAGAGTGCATCGCTCAATGGGGTTTCTGTTGCCGTGCCGGTTAAGGAACTTGCCGCTGCCGATACGCAGCAACTTATAGTTGCCATGCTGGCGATTGCTAATGGTACCCAGGGCGATAAAAACGTACGTACCATGGTTGGGCTGTCTGCGCCACAAGTGGGCGCCAATAAACGAATTATCGTGGTAGACGTGACAAGCACTGGCATGGGCGAAACGCCAGAACTACGGGTATATGTGAACCCGGTCATTACCGAACGGTCTTCTGCTACCGAACCAGGGCGCGAGGGCTGCTTCTCTACCGGGAATATTTGCGGTATTGTGCAGCGAGCATCAGAAATTACCATAGAAGCATACGACAGAGATGGCGAGCGGGTAGTAGAACGGCACAAAGGCTTTACGGCCAGAATCTTTCAGCATGAGGTTGACCACCTAGATGGTATTCGTTTCCCAGACAGAATTATGAATGACAGTAATCTACACTGGGTAGAACCGGAAAAATTTGGCGACTACCGCGAGCACTGGCAAACTTGGCCAACCCACTGTAGCCGCAGCATTTGGGAAGCCATGAAATCCGGCCAAAAATCAAACTAGCTTTATACTTCGATGTCTAGTACTATATGAACATGAGTTCATATAGTTGTTGTGATGTATCGGCGGGGGAGAGTGCGGAGGTGGAAGGCCTGGGTGAGCTGCTGGGTACCATTGCGGAGCCAAACCGGCTGCGCGTGCTTTGTATATTGCAAACAGATGGTAGCCACTGCGTGTGCGACCTAAACGCGCACATGCCAGAAGTTTCGCAGAGTTTGCTATCGCACCACCTAGCCGACCTACGCGAAGCGGGGCTGGTGACGAGCGAAAAACAGGGGCTCAAGGTCTACTATTCGCTAACTCACCGGGGCGCGCACATTACACAAACGGTACTAAGTTTGACCAAAAAGGAACATCATGAACATCGAAGTCGTGGGCACCGGGTGCCCCACCTGTAAGCAGCTCTACGCACTCACTCTGCGGGCAGCTGAGCGAATTGGCGATGATGTCAAGGTAGAGTACGTAGCCGAAGCAGCTGGCATGAAGCGCCTGATGGAGCTGGGGCTCATGCGCTCACCTGCACTGGTAGTAAATGGCAAGGTCGCCATGATTGGCTACGAACCAAGTATAGATAACATCAAAGACCTCATCGTAAAAACTGCCGAGTAGTTATGGATATATTTGCTTACCTGCAATGGCTGGCCGACTGGCTGACGTACAGCGTGCTAACGCTAACGCGGGGCACGCACCTATCGAGCAGCGTGAACTTTTTCGTTTACGATAGCCTAAAGATTTTGTTTTTGCTCCTGTTCATCAACTATATTATGGCAATCATCCGCCACTACCTGCCTGTCGAAAAGATACGTTCGTTCCTAGCAAAGCGCAAATGGCACGGCGCAGACTATCTATTTGCTGCTATGTTTGGGGCGATTACACCGTTTTGCTCGTGTTCGTCCATACCATTTTTTGTAGGGTTCTTGAGTGCGGGTATACCGATAGGTGTAACGTTTAGCTTCCTCATCACCTCACCGCTCGTCAATGAAGCAGCAGTTATATTGCTAGCAGGCTTATTTGGTTGGAAACTGACGCTTGTGTATGTCGTGTCGGGCATAACGATTGGTGTGGTCGGCGGCATGCTGCTGGGGCGAGTGGACACTCGCAAGCATATTAGCCCAGACATTTTGGAGCTAACGAAGCACGCTGCGGCGGTCGATTTGCCTGCTGCCAAATACTCACGCCAGATGTGGGGCGTATGGTGGCATGAGGGCTACGCACTTACCCGCAAACTAATTCCATACATACTAGTTGGCGTTGGTCTGGGCGCGGCTATACACGGCTATGTGCCGCAAGACTTCTTTAAGCAAACTCTCGCCAGTGGAGCTTGGTGGACGGTGCCGGTGGCGGTGGTTGTGGCGGTACCGCTGTATTCCAATGCGGTGGGAGTTGTGCCAGTAGTGCAGGCGCTGGTGCTTGCCGGCATACCCATGGGTACGGCGTTCGCGATTATGATGGCTACCGTAGGGCTATCGCTACCAGAGGCGTTAATCCTCAAAAAAGTGATGAGCCTGCGCTTGCTAGCGCTCTATTTTGGCACAATCACCATCGGCATAATCCTAATCGGCTATCTGGTAAACTGGCTGTTCTAAAGGGTGTCGTTATTGGGTGACCTATGGTCAACTAAGGTATTACAAAGATGTCGAGTTTAGCGATTCCTGCTATGCAAAACGTCAAGGTGTATTGCGTGGTCATTTTGCGCTATAGTACTGTATAGGATAAGGGGTTTGGATGGCTGAGGAATGAGCATAACTGCAAGAAGATTAATGCGTAGCGCGGGTTCGCCGAGCAGCTCTGACCGTACGTCTTTGGTGCAGGGTGCCTACATACCTTCGGCGAGTACTACGGGGCCATTGCCCGGCACGACATTTACCGATATGGAGGCGAATGTGGCTGGCTACATTTCGCTGACAACCACCGACGCTACCTATAATGGTGTGCGTTTTTGGGGTGAAGTTCGTTGTCAAGCACCCGGAATCAAATTTACAAACTGTACGTTTCACTCTGGCTGGCCGCTCACAAATAATTACGGCAACTGCTTCAAATCATACGGTGCCGGGTATTACCACTGGGTGGCCGAGAATTGTACGTTCGATCCCAGCGCGTGGACAACCGAGCGCGGCTATCCAGCCATAACATCTTCGAACTACTTCATTACACGGGGAGTCCACGGCGGCAATATGACGTTGCGTTGGTGTGAGATAGTGAACTGCGAAGATGGCGTGAATAGTGTGCAGTCAAATGTTGCACCCGACGTAGGTGGTGACCCGGGCAGCCCGCGACCAGATGGCTTGCCGGTGACAGATATTGACCGTTGCTGGATACACAAGTGTAATTATGTGAACGGCCCGCCGTACTCCGATACCGGTCAATCTGGTGGTAGCCCGCACTGTGACGCGTTCCAATTCAACACAGGCAGCCACATTTACATTCGGGGTTCGATGCTGGGCGGCCCAAGAGATACCACTGGCTATCAGGTATGGCCAAATGGCTACAACGCTGGCGACGATTACAGCAATGCTGCCATCATGCTCCAGCAGGAGTCTGACAGCACAGCCCTGCGCTGGATTGAAGATGTGCTTATAGAAAATAATTTCCTGAGCGGTGGTACGGCTATCGTCAACATCAATTATAAGAATACGAATACGCTCTCTGGAGTAACGATTCAAAATAACAAACTATTTCAGCGCAAAGCTGGTGACGGCGTGTATATGACTGATGGAGTTCTGAGCAACACCAATGGCGGCTATGGCTTGTATCTGGCAACCGGCTCTTCGCCATCATCACTGGAGTGTACGTGGACAAACAACACCGTATACGAAACGGGCGCAACGCTACCGTTTACCTACGGCTAAGCGTCCACGAAACTGGCTAACGCAAGCTGAGGATGTGCGCTGTACTGGTTGGCATGAAGCGACTTTTTCTACACTGGCATTATTGAGAGGACTGTCCCCTCAATAATGCCCCCCCTAACGGTCTGGGGCGCCACTTATTTGGTGAGAACGAGAAACAGTACGGCCTATTTGCGCGAATCTTTTTTGGGAATTAGCTTTGAATTGACCAGCAATGGCCGATTCGCCTCACCGCCGATGATATCCCAGAGTCGCTCTTTACGCACACGCCAGGTCTTGTTGTATCTTTCGTAACGTTTCTTGGAGCGCTCGAGTTTTTTTGGATTGCGGGCGTAGAACTCTCGAGCCCAAGCTGAATCGGGTTCGGCGAGTCGTATCGCGCCAATTTGCGCGAGCGAGGGTATGAACAGGCCAAATATTGTCATAAAAAACTTGCCCTTGTATGCGGCGACCAGAGCAAAACTCAGGTTAACAATAATTGTGCCCACCAGTATCCATGCTGGGTCAGAACTATTTATGCCGAGTGGAACGGCTTGTAGAAGGAACATACCACCGAGCAGCATGCCAACTATAACGGCATCGACAGATTTGCGCCCTTCTTTCTCCCAGTACACATCACGCAGGTGAAACATCAGGGCAAACTCATCAAGCACAAGCGCAGCACCACCGCCGAACACAGCTGCGAGCAGTAGGAGTATTGGGCCTTCTGGTGGCAATAGGGCAAACATCAATGCGCTGCTGATGAATGAAGCAACCAGGCCAAAAACCATGTGGTGGGTGTGAACGCCTCCGATATTGGCGCTGCCCCAGCCGGTTCTGCGCGCAATCCGCGTATAGCCACGTGCAAGCAGATACGTTCCTACAAACGTCAGCAGCAGTACAAACGCTGGTTCGCGTCCTGTGTCGTATATTGCGCTGGTATAGCCTGGAATAAAACGGAATAAGTCCATGAACTTGTCCTATTATGCTCAATAAGATGCCGGAGTACAAATGGTAATACACCCACCGCAGCGAACCCTTATAAACCTGCCCTCAGACATTATTGAGAGGACTATTCCTCTCGGTTCTATCGTATCTTGTGTATAGTTTTGCTTGCCAGGCAGAGGTTTAGCTGCCGCCCGAAACACCGAATATGCGCAATGTTTTCATCCAAGTGTGAGCATTCAGCAGCACCATGTCTTTTGCTATTTGGCTTAGAGTATCCCGCTCCGATTCGCTCTCAGTACTTGATGCACCCAAACTTGTTATTATGCTGCCAAGAAATACCCCCTCATTATCGTAGTAAGGTTTTATGCCAGTTATTTGTGGTGCTAACGCAGCGTGTTGCATGCGCTCGTTAACGTATAGAGCGCTCGCTAGCTTGGTTGTGGCTGTATCCGGGTCATCGTCATATATTGTATGCACGAGCATCTGGACGGCAGATCCCATTAGCTCTGCCTTTTGAGCGAGAATTCTACATGCTCGAGTTTGGCTATCCCTAGATACCGATAAGCCCACGCGTATGGCGCTAAGATAGTCTTCGGTTGCTTCGAAAAACATAGTGCTGGCAGTGCCAACTGGGCTATCATTTTTTAGCTGGTCGAACAATGGAGATTCAGGTTGTATGCTCATCCAAAATAGTTAAACGATTATTCATAAATATGTCAAGAAACATAAAAGCATAAGCGTCAATATTTTTATTTTTTTGGCGGCCAGAACTTGTCTAGAAGCTAGCATTACTGCACAACACTTAGACAACAGACCGGTGCATAGGTATAATGTGTGCCAGCGAGGCGCGTTGGCGGAGCAGTTACGCAGCGGTCTGCAAAACCGCGTAGATGGGTGCAACTCCCATACGTGCCTCCATTTATGATTTCTGGGCGAGTGGCGGAATTGGTATACGCGTTTGACTTAAAATCAAATGACCAAAAGTCTTGTGGGTTCAAGTCCCACCTCGCCCACCAAAAAAAGACTGCATCGAGCAGTCTTTTTACATGGTAAACAAGGCAAGCCCCACCTCGCCCAGCCCTATTAGCCCCTTCTGTTTCCAATAACGTCTGCAGAATCCTTCTTCCGAAACCTGAATTCCCTTAGCTTTCGGGAAAAAACAGACCAAGGCGATTTCCACTCCACCCATGGCTTGTAGCGAGCTGGCGGCCCTTGGTCTTCTGTGAGAAACGGCTTACCTATGTTTCCCAAAAATGCGAGAACTCCCTGTGCATGAACGTAGCTTGGTGCGTCTACATACGATTCAATCCCAAACATGGTTGTAACAATTTCTCTAAATCTGTCGTGCAGCAGTATTTTAGGAACATCATTAGGCATTCGTTCGAGGTCTGGCTGTTCGCCCTCGGCTATACTTAGCTCGGGTTTCTTTTCTATGGCGTTCCCGTCGCTTTCGGGGCTATGAACTACCTCTTGAGGAGTAGATTGCTCGCTTGAGTCATGCTCGGCTACGACAACCGACTCGTCATTAGTTTTAAAGCCGAAACGTCTAATAACGTCCATCGCAAATGTGCTCTCATGAAGTACATATTCAATTTCTTCAAAAGTCCACAAGTCTGACTTGTACTTCTCCATGTACACTAAACAGGCTTTAAGAGCCTGCTTATCACCCATGGCCTCGAGCTCCTCTCCGGTACCGATAACATCCACATCTCCACCTACTTCATAATCTTCTACGATTCCATCAAGAATATCTGGATCATCATCAATGCACATCTCGAGCAATAATTTCAGATATTCCCTCGGAAACTCAATGGGACTTGCAGGCGTCTCTATTCGAAAACCTATCTCATAAACTACCGCTGCAGTCTGGACACCCTCCTCGCTGTCCTCGCCTTTCTCGACGATTTTTCTACCGTTTAACCACCATGATACAACCTCGTCAGTAGATAGCTTGCCCTTATCTCCCTCAAGTTCAAATTGTAATGATTTTTGTGACTCGATAGCGTTGATGTCACCAAATGGCCATTCGACGCCGCTGGTTCTAATTACTGTCTCTTCAGCAGTGTCATGCAGGGCTATAAAAATATCTTCCCATGGTGTCTCGGGGCCAAATGCATGTTGTCTAGGCATGCCGCTACCATACCGTAGTGTTAAGTTCATATGCAAGCACGAGAGGAATGAATAAGTAACATCCTGTTACAATAAGTGCAAATGAACTTCGTATTCACGACTAGCCATATACAGATGATGCCCTGGCGGGCAGCATCTTTCCTTATCTCTTAACTCTTATTCACGTAACTCTAAGGTATACTAACAAGCATGAATTACTTCGTAACCACTTCTATTCCCTATGTTAACGGTGAGCCTCACTTAGGACACGCCATGGAATTCGTAATGGCAGACGTGCTAGCGCGTGCCGCTCGGGCTCGCGGTGAGGCGGTTATCTTTAGCACTGGCACCGATGAACATGGTGGTAAGATTGCCGAAAAGGCTGCCGAACTCAACGTAACGCCGCAGGCTTTGAGCGATGAAATGTCACAAAAATTCCGTGACCTAATAACGGCGCTTAACGTACAACCGGATCGCTTTATTCGCACAACCGATAAGGGTCACGAGCAGCGTGCCCAGCTCGCCTGGAAGGCTTTGGGCAAGGATATCTACAAGAACCAATACGTTGGCTGGTACTGCACTGGGGACGAAGAGTTCTTTACCGAAACAGTCGTTAAAGAAAACAAAGGCATTTGCCCGGACCATAACCGTCCGTACGAAAAGATAGAGGAAGAAAACTACTTTTTCCGCCTGAGCAACTACAGCGAGCGAATACGCGATGCCATTAAGAGCGGCGAATTTGACGTGGTGCCGGTAACACGACGCAACGAAGTCATGTCGCTGATAGAAAGCGGACTCGATGATATCAGCATCTCGCGACCAAAGGATAAGATTGATTGGGGTATCCCGGTGCCGGGCGACAAAACGCAGGTTATGTATGTGTGGTTCGAGGCTTTGCTCAACTATATTACCGTGCTTGGCTACCCTGAACACGATGATTTTAAGAAGTTCTGGCCAGCCGACGTTCAGGTAGTCGGCAAGGGAATTCTGCGCTTTCACGCAGCAATTTTCCCGGGTATTTTGCTGGCACTTGGTTTGCCGCTAGCCAAACAACTCTACGTACACGGTTACGTGACAGTCGATGGCAAAAAGATGAGTAAAAGTCTGGGCAATTCAGTTGACCCGAATGAAATAATTAGCAAGTACGGCACTGATGCGTTCCGCTACTATTTCTTGCGCCACGTGCCGAGCTACGACGACGGAGACTTTAGCTGGCAAGCGTTCGAGGCTGCATACAACAGTGAACTTGCGAATGAGCTTGGTAATGCAGTTCAGCGTACCGCAGCGATGATTCAGAAGTATCAGGGTGGTGTTGTTGGCGACGTTCCGGCAGCTGAGCATGATACGGGTGCATACGACGAGGCATTCGTGCAGTGCAAGTTCGATCGTGCGCTCGATAAGGTGTGGGAGCAAGTGCGTGGGCTAAACCAACTTATAGATACCGAGAAACCATGGGCGATTGCCAAAACTGGCGACGATGATCACTTGCGCGAGATTTTGGCTGGGCTAGTCAGTGATTTGCTCGAAATTGCGGGGCTACTAGCACCGTTCTTGCCGGCAACAGCCGAAAAGATACAAGCGATGTTTGCCCAAGGTCTCGTGCACCCACAAGAGACCACGCTCTTTCCGCGTATTGAAGTAGCCAAGGATTAGTTTCGATGGCATTTGATTTGATTGATACACATTGTCATGTGCACGAAATCGAGGCTGCGCTCACCAACGTGCATGATAAGTGGTTCTCGGATGGGGTGGAGCGCACTGCGGAAACTATCATCTTTGCTGCGCACAAGGCCGGAGTCAATCGTATGATTGTGATTGGTACGACTCTGGCAGACAGTGAGTTGGCTGTGCGCTTTGCCCAGGAGCACGACAATGTGTGGGCAAGCATCGGCATTCACCCACACGAGGCGAAGGATCATCGTACCGATGAGCAAAAGGCTCGCTTTTCTGCGCTCGCCAGTGAACAGAAAGTTGTTGCGGTGGGTGAGTGCGGCCTAGATTACTTCTACGATTTTTCACCCCACGACGCACAAAAAGAATTACTGCGTTTCCAGATAGAACTAGCGCTCAAGCATAATCTACCACTAAGCTTTCATGTAAGGGATGCGTATGACGATTTTTGGCCTATCTTTGAAAGCTACCAGGGTGTGCGCGGTGTGCTACACAGCTTTACAGATTCACAGGCCAATATGGAGCATGCTATTGACCTTGGTTTGTACATTGGTGTTAACGGCATCGCAACATTTGCAAGTAGCGCAGCCCAGCATGTGATATATCGCACAATTCCACAACACCGGATACTGCTAGAAACAGATGCGCCCTTCTTGACTCCGACACCGTTTCGTGGTAAAGTGTGTGAGCCGAAGCATGTGGCGAACACGGCGGAGTTTTTGGCTCAGTTGCGCGGAGAATCCCTGCAAGAGCTAACAGCCGCGACCACCGCAAACGCCGAAGCTTTATTTGGACTGAAATAACGATTATGAATATACCACTCTTATCATCTTCTCCAGAGTCAAACCCAGAGCGCCCAAGTGAAAGGGTTCAGAATGGTGCTCGCTGGATTATCGGAAATGCCGAAAACGGTGTTGCTCGTATTGAACATGCATTCAGCATGCGTTTAACCCCAGCGAGAGCTGCCATAGAATCTACGGCAAGCAGCGAGAGCGCCAGGCAGATTGATGAATTATACGAAAGAATGGGCCTGAATGGCGCTCCTGCAGCTGTATCACAGACTGAGACCTCTCAAAATGTACAGGCTACTAACGGCCAGGTTGCACCGGAACTAAATGTAGATGCTATTCGTGCAAATCTTGATAACATCTATGAAAAACCGGCAGCTGAAACAAATCCGGTCAAGACGGCAGATGTGCTTCAATTCCCGATAAGTAGTTACGACACAGACGAAGGGGACGACTATGCTAAAGAAGCTGCTTAATCTAGTTTTACCTCAGAGCGAAGAACAGCAAGACGCAATCGTGTACCGCAACATGCTACGCGACGCCGCCAAAATCGGTGGTACGGTGTTTGGCCCGATTCCCGCTGGTCACCGCAGAGAGTTCTTCTGTCTCGATGAGCATACTTGGGTGTGGCACGAGGAATGGCTTGATGAGAAAAATGTGCGTCAAATACGCACAACTCGCTACGATGTCCGCCCACATGGCATCTTCAAGGTGCAAGATGGCCAGCCATACCAACCAATATCTGCTGATGAAGCAGATCGTCTGTATCGGGCTGCTCAGGAATACAGGAATCGGATGCACGAGAAGTTTGATCCACTGCTAGCTACCGCAGGGGTGTAAGATAACCTTATGATTTACCTGGATAACGCGGCGGCAACACCGGTATCTTTTTATGGGACAAACCTACGGTTTTTCCCATCGCGCCGGCAAAAAGGCGTGACTTTTTGTCGGGCTGCTCTTTTCCCTGGGGAAGCAGAATGATTTACCTGGATAACGCGGCGGCAACACCGCTTTCGGACGATGTATTGATGGCAATGCAGCCTTATTTTTCCGAGCTTTTTTATAACCCCTCAGCTACATATTTGCCAGCTCAGCAGGCAAGGGAAGCACAAGAAACCGCTCGAGGTAAAGTGGCACATTGGCTTGGAGCGCGGCCAACAGGGGTCATCTTCGTGGCGGGTGGCACAGAAGGGAACAATCTGGCAATCTCGGGTGTCATGGCAAATTTTCCAAATTGCTCCGTTGTGGTTAGCGGAATTGAACACGAATCTGTGCTCGCTCCGGCGGCGCAGTTTAATTGCTCCGTTGCGTTTACAACAGGGCAGGGTAGGGTAGACCTAGATGACCTGCGTGCCAAAATAAAAAAAGATACTGTACTTGTGAGTGTTATGTATGCCAACAACGAGGTCGGTACCCTGCAGCCACTACCCCATATTGCTGCCATGCTTGAGGAAATTCGAGCACAGCGCCGACAAGAGGGTAATGATTTGCCACTGTATTTTCACACCGATGCCTGCCAGGCGGGCAATTATCTTGATTTGCATGTCTCACGGCTTGGTGTGGACCTGATGACTCTAAATGGTGGCAAGCTGTATGGCCCAAAGCAATCCGGCATACTGTACGTTGCGAGCCACGTGCAGATCGCGCCGATTATCAGAGGAGGAGGCCAAGAGCATAACTTGCGGAGCGGTACGGAGAACGTTGCGGCTGCAGTTGGCTTTGCCGAGGCGCTCGACAGGGCACAAACAATGCGTATAAACGAGGTTAAACGTCTGACAGACTTGCAAAATATTGCCTACACACGTTTAAGTGAAAAGCTTCCGCAGGCTAGTATCAACGGCTCCATCAAGTCTCGTCTACCAAATAATCTTCACATAACCATACCTGGTTTTGATAATGAACGATTACTTATACAGCTTGAGCAGGCGGGCATATTGGCCGCGGCTGGCTCAGCCTGCAGCGCAAGCGATGAAGAGCCAAGCCACGTACTTAGGGCGATGGGCCTTAGTGATGCTGATGCTCGTAGTTCCCTGCGTTTTACTATGGGTCGTAGTACTACTTTGGCAGATATTAAAACCCTCATAAAATCCCTCGAAGCTATAGTTGGTAGCAAAAACAACAATCTTATAGATACAGTATAGAAATTAGCAACAATAGAAGCTGGATATAGTAGGCTAACCTCATAAATAGGGTGCTGGCTGAGAGTGGTGGCGTCTCTGGTGTAAAACGGTTATACTTACAGACAAATGTGGCTAAGCAGAATGTGGCAGCAGCGATTCTACTGGACGGGCATAATTGCTGGTCTTATTGCCCCTGTTATGGTAGTTACTACCGTGGCCGGCCAGGCTGTCTCGCAGGCGTACGGAGTGACTGGAACTGTGCAAAAAGGCATGATTGTTATGCTAGACCCTGGCAACAGCAAAAAAGTCAAAGCATTGAGTAATACGAGCGATGTGTCTATGCTGGGCGTTGTCGTAGCGGCGAACGACACGGCCATATCACTCAGTGGTGATAGTAGTGTATACCAAGTGTTTGTCGCTGCTTCGGGCAAATACAACGCGTTAGTGAGTAACCAGAATGGTGCTATTAAGGCCGGTGACATCATTAGTATCTCCGCTCTTGACGGTATTGGCATGAAGGCTGATGCTGGCCAATCTGTTGTGCTTGGCAAGGCTCTAAGTAGTTTTGATGGATCCAGTAACGTTAGTGGCACTGCAACACTTAAAACAACAAATGGCACGAAAAACGTCTCTATTGGTACCGTAGAAATCGATATTAATATCTCGCATAATCCACTGGCAGAATCCGATAGCGGATTATCTATACCTAGTTTTTTGCGTAAATCAGGTGAAGGTATTGCTGGTAAATCTGTGAGCGCCGCCCGTTTGTATACAAGTTTTGGGGTGCTTGTTTTGACGTTGTTTATGACAGCGAGCTTGCTCTACGGCGGTGTGCATAGTAGCTTGGTCTCTCTCGGACGCAACCCCTTAGCAAAGACATCCATACTACGGGGTCTTATCCAGGTCGTGTTACTGGGGTTAATAGTTTTCGTTATTGGGCTGGTCGCGATATACTTATTATTGAAACTTTAAGCAGTAGCGGTATGGGGGTGGGGTAACAAACGTGACAATCTGGTGGTTAGCATTTACAATCGGTGGTTTATTGGCAGCAACGATTGCGTTTGTGTGGCTTGCCGTGCGCATTAGCAAGGGTACTGGCCCAGCAAAGAAAGCCGGCATAGATGGTATCGAAAATGCTGCCGAAGAAGACGTCGAGCATATTTTTAATGATACTTTTCGCGAAGAATTACGTAATCGTGGTCGGTTGCATTTTGAGAAGATCATATCCGAAAACGCCATGTTTCTGCAGCAGGATTTGCGCCTCACAACAAGCGAACTGAACGGGTACATGAAGGATGAGATTACACGCAACCTGAAGGACGAGTTTGCGAAGTACGAGCAATCCATTAACGACGCGAAACAACTGGCCGTTGATTCGATTCAAAAAACAAATAGTGTCATCGAGGAACAGCGTCAGCAATTGGGCGAACAAGTCCAGCAGCAAATCATGAACGAAAAACAGCACCTGGTCGAACGATTTGAACAGAATATGACTGACATTATCAATCACTATGTACTAGCGGCAATCGGTGACCAAATAGATTTGAACGATCAACTGGAGTATATACTGGCGGATCTCGAGGCTAACCGCGAAGCAATAATTGAGGACATTATGCATGGCGCCTGAAAGAGCCGACTTGGTGCTACCGGTTGCGATTGTGGGAATGATAGATCTCAGTCGTCTGTTGCGCGAAATCGAAGAACTGCAAGCCACTCTACAGGCTCAAGTACTTCGATCGGGGGGGCAAGCTGTCGACCAGTTGCCCAAGTTTAGCCTATTGCTTGATCGGTTTGTGCAGGAGAATAGACTAGACTTGATGCAAGTTGCGGATCGCAACCATGCCGTACGGTTTCTAGAAGAAGTCAAAAATAATGCTCCCAAAATTCACCTAAGCTTTAGCGCTGATCCTTCACCACAGTTTATGGCAAAGCTTACAGCATGGCTTCGGACTAATATCCATCCAACATTATTAATTACCGTTGGACTTCAGCCGGGTATTGGCGCTGGTTGTGTCGTGCGTACGGCTAATAAATACTTTGACCTGTCCCTAGGCAAGTCGTTTGTAAAAAAACGAGAGCTACTTATGCAACGTCTGCGAGATCCAGAGGCAGTAGTATGAGCTTTGACAATAAACACTTCGCAAAACTTATTGAGGCCGGTAGGCCAGTAGGTGAAGTAATTGCTGTAGAGAAGTTTTTGATTCGGGTGAGCGGGCTGCAGCCCTCAGCGCTGCACGCACTTGTAATGTTTGAGGACGGTAGTAAGGGTTTTATCAGCCAGATCCAATCTGACTATGTTTTAGTGCTACACCTTGGTTCTCAGCCACTTAAGGCTGGTATGGTAGCTGTCCTGCAACACCAAGAGCTGGTTTGTAAAGTAGGTAAAGATTATATCGGCCGTGTTGTGTCTGTTACCGGCGATCCACTTGACGGCAAGGGGCCTATTCCGGCTGACGATGTCTGGCCTGTTTTTAATGCAGCTCCTCCACTGTACGAGCGCAAGTTGCTCGAACATCAGCTCGAAAGCGGTGTGACAGCTATCGACCTGCTCTTCCCTCTTGTGCGAGGCCAGCGTATGGCTCTGCTTGGTGACAGCAAGTCAGGCAAAAGCACAGTCGTGACGCAGCTGGCTATAAACCAGAAGAATACTGATCAAATTGTGGTGTACTGTTTGATAGCAAAAAGACGTAGCGATGTTGATACGCTGCTGACGCGATTACAAGAAAATGGTGGGCTCGAAAAAGCCATTGTGGTCGTGAGCACTATGTTCGAATCACTGATTATGAGCTACATTGCGCCTTATGTTGCATGTGCGATGGCTGAATACCTTTGGCAGAAACAAGATCAGGACACCATTATCATTTACGATGACCTTACAAGTCACGCACACGCCTACAGAGAAGTTGCCTTGCTTTCTGGTGTTAGTCCAGGCCGCGATAGCTACCCAGGTGATATGTTCTACGCGCACTCTAGCCTGCTTGAGAGAGCGGGGCGGCTCAGTAGAAACGGCAAATGCCTTACGAGTATCCCCGTTGTTCACGCAGCAGGCGGTGACATTACTGCGTACCTACCGACGAATATTATGTCCATTACGGATGGCCAGTGGATTCTAGACATGGATACTTTCCGTAATGGGGTTCGGCCAGCATTGAGCATGGGACTAAGCGTAACCAGGGCTGGTGGTGTTGGGCACACAAAGCGCCAGAAAGACCTGGCGGCTCAAGCGCTGAAGGTATTGGCTGCGTACCGTCAAGCCGAAGAATTTTCGCACTTTGGCTCGGAGCTTGGTCCAGAAGCTAAGGTGGCGCTTACGATGGGTCAGCGTATTTTTGCGGTGCTCACTCAGGCGCCAGGCGAGACATATTCGCTGATGGCCCAGCAACTTATGCTTGATATTGTGTTGAATCTTGAGGAAGGCGCGGCGCTTGATGTGAACGTGCTTAAAACCAATGCCAATGATTTTGCAGCTAAAGTGACGGGTGATGACGAGTATCATAAGGTGCGGGATATGCTCATAGGAGAATGTGTAAAAACACTCAAGAAGCCGGAGCCAAAATCAACAGCTGCTGAATCTGAGGGTGGCATGGCTTATGATTCCGGCAAGGATGATGGTAAACACGCGAAGCACGAAGCGGATGCAGAGAAGCATCCAGCCGAAGATCATGACCATCCGGTTGAACCGCCAAAACAGGAGACTCATGCATGAAGCGTCCGAACGAGATAGCAAAAGCTGAGGCATCGATGGCGACACTTGCAGAACTAACAGGTGTGTTCGAAGGCATTGCCAGTTTGCGTATTGCCCAAACTAAGAGCCAGGTACTTGAGTCGACAAAATTCTTTGAAGAGCTTTGGAAGATATACACTCAGCTGCGTGTTAGCAATCTCTTTAGTTTTGGGCGCGAGGAAAGTGGTCGTAGTACGGTCCTCAATAAAGAGCTGTACATTATTATTACCGCCGAGGGCGGCTTTAGCGGAGATATTGACCAGAAGCTAGTTGAGTTTATGCTGGGGCAATTTGATTCTGAAAAGAACGATATAATTGTAATTGGGCGCCACGGCGCGATGCAGCTTAGCCAGCGCGGCATTAGCTTTCGTAAGTATTATAAGTTGCCCGCTAAGGACAAGAATATTAATGTTACGCGAATCATTCGTGAGATTCAGGAATATCAGCACTGCAGTGTCTTTTACCAGCAGTATATATCGCTTATGAACCAACAGGTCAAACGTATATCGCTCTCCATGGCCGTAAAGACTGCCGGCCAGGCAAGTGATAAGCCAGAAGAGATTATCAGCGAAGTAAATTATATTTTTGAGCCAAGCAGTTTTGCAGTTGCCGCGCATCTAGAGCGCTCTATGATGAAAATTACTGTTGGTCAGCTAATCTTGCAATCGAAGCTTGCACAGTATGCCTCACGATTCCGCGCCATGAGCACGTCACATCAGCTTGCGGATGAATCCAAAAAAGATTTACATTTGGAATACAACCGAGCGCGACGTGTCGTAAAGGATGAGCGCTTGAAAGAGATTGTCAATGGCATGAAGAAAAGCAGAGCAGAGGGCGCACGCATATGACAGTAGGCACAGTCGTCTCCATAAAAGATCTCATAGTCCTCGTGCAGTTTGATGCAGAGTCACCGGAAGTGGACGAGCTACTTATCGCTGACAACGAAAGCCACACCCAACTTCTGGTTGACCACCTTGAGTCGGGCGGCATTGCGTTTTGTTTGAATGTACGAACGGACCGTAAGCTACTAAAGGGCGACAGTATTCAACGTACAGGCAAAGGTATCGAGATTCCTATTGGTGCCCCAATCATTGGGCGTATCATGAATGCGCTTGGTGATCCGATTGACGGCATGGACCCAGTCAGTGGCGGTGATGTCAAATACAAAGATATACTAAAGCTTCCGCCACGAGGTACTAATTTTTCAGTCGCAAAGCCAGAGATACTCGAAACGGGCATAAAAGTTGTCGACTTTTTCACGCCTTTCGTGAAGGGTCGAAAAGTTGGCGTTGTGGGTGGTGCGGGCGTCGGTAAAACTGTTACGACCATGGAGCTCATCAACAATACCGCCAAAAGCGGCGATAGTCTATCTTTCTTTGCTGGCATCGGTGAGCGTATTCGCGAGGGGCACGAGCTCTGGGATACTTTGCGCGAGAACGACCTACTCAAAAATACCTGCATGTTTTTCGCGCAAATGAACGAGAATCCGGTGCAGCGTTCACTTGTTGGCATAACGGCTGTGGCTGCGGCTGAGTATTTTCGCGATGAGGAGCACAAGAACATCCTCTTTTTTGCAGACAACATGTACCGCTATGTTCAGGCTCGTAACGAGCTGTCGACTATTCTTGACCAAGTGCCGAGTGAAGGCGGCTATGAGCCAACTATCTTTTCGGACGTTAAGATTTTGCAAGATCGCCTGAGCTCAAACGAAAACGGCTCCATTACATCGGTCCAAACCATTTACGTACCAGCTGATGACCTTTCCGACCCTGCGGTGCAATTTATACAGCACGAAATGGACTCCATTATTGTCCTGAGCCGTAAAGTCGCCGAACAGGGTATTCGACCAGCTGTTGATCTTATACTCACCTCTTCATCATTGCTCACGCAAGAGATAGTAGGAGAACGTCATTATCTGCTTAGCGTGCAGGTGCAAGCGTTGCTGCAAAAGTACGAATCACTAAAAGGTATCATTGCTATTATTGGTGAGAATGAGCTTAGCCCGGCAGATAGAGCTGACTACGCAAAGGCCAAGAAACTAATTGCTAATTTCTCACAGAACATGAATGTCATGACTAAGCAGAACGGTATTCCAGGCGAGTACTTTTCCCGCGAAGAAACACTTAAGAGTATCGAAGAGATAATCATATGAACGAAGAAGAACATCTTACACAAACGACAGAAGCAAAAGACAACTCCAAAGACACAATTTCCGTCAAGGTGTATGCACCGTATAAGGTGTATTTTGAAGGCGAGGCGCATAGTATTTCTGCCGCCAGTCAGACGGGCAATTTTGATATCTTGCCAAGGCACCACAACTTTATTACACTACTCGTGGCCTGCGATATTATTGTGCGTACCTCTACTCACGAAGAAACAATTCGTATTCAGGGTGGCATTATGCATGTAAAAGCCAACAGAGTTATTGTATTCCTAGATGTTTAAGCTAAATATGTATTATTTTGCCATGATGTAAACCATGTCCTATTTTTGATCAAGCAAAAGTAGGCAAAACTCACTGGGGAGAACGGCAAAACCGACTGACTGTTGTATGACCTGTACGGTCCTTGGGTTCCTGCGGAACTCGTCATTACCATTCCTCAAACACCCTAGTTACGCCACGGCCAGACAGTTCATCCACCAATCGGTTTTGCCTCATCCCCAGCATTTCAGCGACCCACGTTAGACTGCTTCAAAGGGAAGCGTTTATTGCAGATTAAGGAGGTTTCGGAGTGCCAGAAAGTCTGGAACTGGGTAGGGTACCGGGTTGCAAATGAGGGTAGTTTAACAGATATAAAAAATACTAGCTTAAATACTAGTATAAAAGCTAGTATTTCTTTCTTGAAAATCAAAACGTTTTGAATTTACTTCGAGACGTGTTTGGAGGGCTAGACCCTCCAATATATATTTACTCAATTATCCAATAGTCAAAGCCAAAGCTGGAATTGCTGAGTGGGGTGTTAGCAGCACACACATTAAAGTTACTCGTGGTGCGGTCCACGTAGAAGCCTACGCTTCCAGCAGCAGAGCCGATTGGCGTTACGATAACGCGTGGAGTGGAATTGTACTTTTGGGTAAAGTTTACGGTTAAGAAGCAACCGGCTGATGCGCCACTGCCAGTGTTTACATTGATGCTTCCAGCTGTATCTGAGCCACTGACAGCGGTTGTACCACCGCTACCAAGCGCTGAGCCGTTTGTACGCCCTGGCGTTGTGCCGCCAACGGCGACATGTCTGGTGATTGTAAGAGTGCCGCTAAGCTGAAGTGAGTTAACGGTAATAGTCGGCGCAGATATTGCACCACCAAAAGTGCCTCCACCGGCTACTGTTAAGTTTTTCTGCACGGCTAATTGCCCCTGAACACTCGTATCGCCCTGCACACTCAGGCTTTTATTGACCTGTATCTGCTCGAAGACGCTATTACCAGACACAGTGATGCCAGGTACACTTAAGCTGCCACCGACCTGAATAGTTCCGGCTACGTCGAGACTGTCACGGATAAGTACCTTACCCGCAAAAACAGCATTGCTCTGTACGCTCAGAACTTGCTTTGGGTCGCCTACTGTTACATCGGTAGTGGCGAGCTGGTCCAGCGTATCCTGGCTCAGAGTCTGAGTTTTGATAGTGGTTTGAGAGGATTTTTTGTTAGCAAGATAGGTTACGACTACTATTGATCCCGAGACAATAAGTAGCAGAATGAATAGCAGCAAATATATGTTTAGCTTTCGTTTAGTGCGTCGCCATAGCGGTTCCTTTGGTGCGGGGGCTGCTACAGGGTTGGCTTCGACTATTTTTCCAGCAGTACTGGCATCGTTATTGGGCCTGAATGTTTCTGGTGTATTCTCGAGCGAGCTTGAACCAGCCGTCTCAAGACTGTTGTCCTGATTAGCCGGTGTTTCGTCGTTTGTTTGCTGCTCTTCTGGGTTCATGGTTGAATGCTTATGCCTATAAGTCTTAATGATACAGGACTAATGCACTCGTGGAAACAGCTACCAAATTAGCGTCTCCCCCGTAACTTTAGCGGAAGCCTATTTGCGTATAAGGCTAAAGTGCGAGAAAATAAGCATGAGTAATTATAAATGAGACACACACTGAAACTATCTGGCATACATATTATGGTTCTTTTGTTTGGACTATTAGTGTTGTTTGGCCTAGCGCCACGAGTATTTGCTGCTGTTTGCGCAACGAACCCAGATCAACAAACCTGTTCATCTACCTACGGGGTGAGTGAATCGTTTTTTGGCACTGGAGGAGAGCTGGAAGCCTGCTCCACGGGCAGTACTGGATATTGCTCTAAACAATCTGCCGGCGAACTTACGGTGGGCAATACAAGCAGTACTAATTATCAGGCGCAAGCTGGCTTTAATACTGATCGTACACCGTGGATTAGTGCCGCGGTAATTACACCAGAGGTGGATCTTGGTGTGCTTGACACCGGAGCCACAAAAGCCGGCACTGCACAGTTTAAGGTTTCTGCATATCTTACGAACGGGTATGTCGTACAACTATATGGGACACCACCGAGTAATGGCGGCCATGCGTTAAGCGCGATGTCGGGCGGTGCATCCTCTGTTGGGACGGAGCAGTTTGGTTTAAACCTGACAGCAAACAGCGTCGCGACCGCAAGCCCAAGTGACTTTGGGGCTAATCCGATGCAGGACCCAGACTATCCATCACAACCGTTTGGATTCGGGCAAGTCTCTACCGGTTATGGCACCGCAAACAGCTTTAAGTTTAACTCGGGTGATGTCATTGCAGAATCTGCAAAGAGTTCAAGCTACACCATATTCACAATAGCCTATATTGCAAACATTTCTGCTGTCACCCCCGGGGGTACCTATATGGGTTATAACTCCATCGTAGCGACGGGTACGTACTAGGTAGCATTGTGACTTATCCACAGGCAAATACCCCATTACCCTTGAGCTGCTTGTTTTCGTAAACATTAGCATGCTATAATCTGATTGTTACTCGTAATATAAAGACAGTGTACACAAAAAATAAAAGGAGAATCAGATGAGCGGCACCATTAACTCGCTTAGGCGTCCGATAGCACTACTTGCCGCTGTCGCACTATTAGTAGGAACTGCAATGCCAGCTATGTTTGGTGCAGTCGTGGGTGCCGCCGGCCAGGTTACTAGCAGGAGCATTCAGCTCAGCGACTCTGCTACCAGTGGTGGCACGATTACTACGGGTGTTGGAAGTGGTACAAATGTTTCGTATTTAGTAACCTTTACGGCTGCGACACCTGCCACAAACATTGGTGCCATAGTGGTAGATATTTGTGATAACACGCCGCTTATTGGTGATACCTCGTGTACGTTTCCGACTGGTTTCAGCTGGGGTGGGGCAACCCCGACACTCTCTGGCGGTACGGTTACCGGCGTCACCGGTACCTGGACAGCGAGTAGTCAACAGGGTGGTGGTCCAGACGTATCTCATCCACAGGTTCTAGTCCTGTCTAACAGCGCCCCGGCGGCTCCGAGTGGTGCGGTAAGCTTTACTATAACGGGCGTAACAAACCCAAGCGCAGCAGTAACTCCAAATAGTGCACACACATACTATGCTCGTATCCTTACTTTTGCTAGCGCAGCAGATAAGACCACAGACTACACAGTTACCGGTACTACGCGTCCCGGTACAGCTGGCCTAACACACAATGTTGATAATGGTGGTATTGCAATGTCCTTAACACTCCCCATTACTGTTACAGCACGGGTGATGGAGACATTGTCGCTATGTGCCGCAAGCGTTGACTACACAGGTGTTAGTTGTGCTAGCCCAACCGGTACAGATACGCCGTCGATTACACTTGGACATGGTCCAAACCTAATCTTAGATACTAGTGCTATTGATACAGCAAGTATCTACACGCAAGTATCTACGAACGCTCTAAACGGTTATGCTCTTTATCTCCGGGCAGCTAACACTTGTGCCGGACTTAGCAAAGATGGTGGCACAACCTGCGGTATCCCAGCTGTTAACGGAGGTGGTGCAACTGGTGCAACCATCGTTGCAGGCACAGCTGCGTTTGGCGCAACCGTTAATGACGGTACGGCAGTAGCTGGCGGTACAGGTACTAATACAGCAATTGCACGTTGGAAGACAACCGCCCCAACATATATCATGGACAATACTACATCAAACGACAATGTAAGCTACACATACGGTAGTAAGATAATTAGTGCTACTGGTCAAGCTAACGGTGTTAAGAACGCAATTACCTTTGCAGCCACAGCTTCACCAACCACTCCAGCTGGTGTATATACCGAAAACTTCAGCCTTGTAGGCGTTGGTACGTTCTAAGATAAAAGGATTTCAGCGTGCATAGCAAAAGGCTACGGTTTAAACAGCTAGCCTTTGGGTCACTTGCGGCTTTGCTTATAGGAGTATGGTCGCTCTATGCTTTGGTGTCGCATGTTTCTGCCGCACAATTTGCTACCCGTGAACTGCATATGAGCGATAGGCTTGTGAACGTGACGGCCGATTACGTACTAACATTCTCCGGTCAGTCGGCTGGTACGGTTGGGTCAATTCGTCTGCAGCTATGTACGAACGACCCACTTATCGGCACACCGTGCACCGCGCCGAGCGGACTTGATTTTACCGTATCCACATTAATTAACCAGATAGGTATGACAGGCTTTACTATAGAGGCCGGTACGACTGCTAACCAACTTATACTGACGCGTACGGCTGGTGCCAGTGTGCCGGGAATTGTGTCTTATGAGCTGCAGGGTATTAAGAACCCAAGTAACGCGGGTACCGTCTATGGTAGGCTAGAAACCTTTGCTTCTACCGATGCTTCGGGCCCAAGCCTTGATGATGGTGGACTGGCGGTCGATTACACAGGTAACGCTGTGAACGTTAGTACGTACGTTCCACCGTATCTGCTCTTTTGTGTAGGGAATACAATCCAGCCTAATGATTGTGGAACTGCCCAAGGGAACTCAATTGATTTTGGTGAGTTTAGTACTTCGGCAATCGCAACTGGCCAAACCCAGCTACTTGCAGCAACAAATGCCGATTACGGCTACACAATACGAGCGCTTGGAACGACATTAACATCTGGTATTAATACAATCTCGGCACTTCAAACCCCAGACATAGCACGCACCGGTGTGAGCCAATTTGGTATAAATCTGCGGGATAACAGTACGCCGAATATAGGCAGTGACGTGCAAGGAACGGGTACTGCCATAGTGTCGTCAGGGTACGATACCCCAAACTACTATAAGTTTTTATCTGGTGACGTATTGGTTAGCGCAACTACATCCGATGGTTATAGATTATTCACCGTTAGTTACATTGCAAATATCAGCAAGAATCAACCTGTCGGTATATACGTTAGTACGTTACAATACATCGCACTAGCTTCTTTCTAGCTAACATTAGTTGGCAGGCATAAGAACTTTTGGTACCATGTGTGCAGCATAACGAGAGGACAATATGGGTAGACGCAAACAGTTTTCTTTAAGAGCAGTGATACTAGCTGGCTTTTTAGCGACAAGCTTAGGGGTGCCACTTACCCACGCAGCAACTCAGTCAACATCAGTGGGTAACGCTATTAAGGTAGCACCTGTTCGCACAGACTTAACAATTCCAGCCGGCGAGAGCCGCAGAATATCAATTACGTTACAGAACCTTACCAGCACGAGCGTCGAGTACGAAGCGATTATTAATGATTTCGTAGCCTCTAGCGGTGAATCAGGGCAACCAGCGCTTATTCTTGATGCCAATAAATATGCCCCAAGCCATAGTCTTAAGCGTTATATAACACCAGTTCCAAACGTTACCGTTGGCGGTGGCGAATCGAAGGACGTTACGGTCTCTGTGGCTATACCGAACGATGCCGCAGCGGGTGGCTATTACGGTGCGGTTCGGTTTGCGCCAGCTGGTTCTGTCGACCCAACCAAGAACGTTACATTATCGGCAAGTGTTGGCTCACTTATTCTAGTGAAGGTGCCCGGAGATATTAAAGAAAACATGACACTCGAAAGTTTCGATGTACGTACTAGTCCAGAAGCAACTAGTGGAAGTTCATTCTTTACCTCCAATAAGGATCTATATGCCGTATCACGCTTCAAGAACACTGGTAATGTCCACGAACAGCCGTTTGGCAAGGTGGTTCTAAAGCGCGGTAGTAAGGTGCTGCAAACTATCGAGATAAACAATACTGATCCGCGTGGCAATGTTCTCCCGGACAGCATTCGACGTTTTAGCGTTAAGCTCGACAAAGTCGGCTTATGGGGTAAATACACCGTAGAAGGTAACTTTGGATATGGTAGCAGCGGACAGCTAGTAAGTGGCTCTACTAGCTTTTATGTCTTCCCCCTGGCCTACGTACTTGTGGCTCTTGCTGTGTTGGCTGTCATTGTTCTTGCGGTCTTAGGCTTACCTCGTGCTATAAAGCGCTACAACCAAAACGTTATTAGACGTGCCTCCAGGCGCAAGTAGGGTTAGTACTGGTGGCTAACCATGCTTTCGCGTATGCTATAAGAAGCATAAACGTCTTGGCTGGTAGCATGAAAAGAAGATATCTTCCCAACATAATCTCAACCCTAGTCTTAAGCATGTTATTGTTGCTTGGTGGTACTGGCCATGTTTCTGGTCTTGGCAGCCCAAACCCGGAGCAGTCGGGCACGACTGGTATACAGGGTACGATTACGAGCCCGCCACCACAAACCGCAGCAACAATCTCTACGCCAGTTTCGGGGAGGGTCTTTACATCTGTTCCTATAACCGTAAACGGTCTTTGTACCACGGGTCTGCTCGTAAAAGTGTTTAGCAACAATATTTTTGTTGGCTCAGTGCAATGTACGAATGGTAGCTATAGTTTGCAGATTGATTTGTTTGGCGGGCAAAACGACATCATTGCCCGTGTATACGATGCGCTTGACCAGGCAGGACCAGATAGTGGCACCGTAACTGTGACTTTCCAGGACGGTAATATTTCTGCATTTGGCCAGAGGATTAGCCTTAGCAGTACGCTCGCTAAGCTTGGTGCTAATGTGGGCTCAAAACTATCGTGGCCGATTATTCTAAGCGGGGGTACTGGTCCATATGCTGTGAGCGTAGATTGGGGTGATGGCTCGGCCTACGACCTACAAAGCTACCCATTTGCGGGAAATATAACTATTAATCATACATATACTGCGGCGGGAATATACCGAGTGGTAGTCAAGGCAACTGACGCTAATGGTGCGACAGCCTTCTTGCAGTTGGTTGGGGTTGGCAACGGAGAGGTTACCCAAAGCACCACGGGGAGCAATAGTAAATCAAATGGCGCTACAGTGGAAACTCAGTATATCTGGTGGCCGCTTGTTATCATGATACCAATTATTCTGGCTGCATTTTGGATCGGCAAACGATACGAACTGTCTGCAATTCATAAACAAATCGAAAAACAAGCACAACAGTACGATAGCGAAGCGCGCAGCTAATAGCACTGCAAATAGCCAAGTCCTTTAGCTATCCTTACCAAGTAAGCCTAGGCAGGCTTATCTGATAGAATAGAACCGTATGGCAAAAGTATACGTTGGCATGAGTGGTGGAGTTGATAGTTCGGTTACGGCTGCATTATTAGTTAAGGCCGGCCATGATGTAACAGGCGTCTATATGAAAAACTGGAGCCAGGACTTACCTGGCATGGTTTGCCCATGGAAAGATGATTACCAAGACGCTAAGCGAGTTGCAGTGCAGCTCGGCATACCGTTTAAAATGTACGACTTTGAGACCGAATATCGTGAGCGTGTGGTGAAATACATGCTCGACGGCTATCGCAGAGGTCTTACGCCAAACCCGGACATTATGTGTAACCAAGAGGTAAAGTTCAAATTATTTTTGGAAACTGCGCTAGCGGATGGCGCTGAGATGATTGCAACTGGACACTATGCTCGTACGTCTAACGGACAGCTTCTCACGGCTGCTAATGAAGATAAAGATCAAACATATTTTTTGTATCGTGTTACCGAAGATGCACTAAAACATTCACTTATGCCAATTGGGGAATACAAAACTAAGGCAGAAGTAAGAAAAGAGGCCGAGAAGCTTGGCCTAGCCACCGCGCAGAAGAAGGATAGCCAGGGCATTTGTTTTGTAGGCAAGGTGGGTATCAAGGACTTTTTGCTGCATGAGCTTGGTGAGCAAGAGCACGGCTATATATTTGACCAAAATGGTGTCCGCATTGGTGAGCATGACGGCGCTATTTTTTATACAATAGGCCAACGCCAAGGGCTTGGCGTTGGCGGTGGCTTGCCATACTACGTAACCGGTAAAGACATGGCAAAGAACGAGGTGTATGTTACAACCAATTTACAAGACGAGACTCTGTGGCGCGAGTCGCTAGATTTGACCGAACTGCACTGGATAAATGAACCACCGGAAGTGGGCAAAACCTATCATGTGCGTACGCGCTATCGAGCCGAGCTGGTTGAGTGCATTGTCGACGATGCGGATAGCGTTTTTGAAGTTAATCTAGCGCAAAATATCCGAGCAATCACGCCTGGCCAGTCTGCGGTATTTTACGACGGTGACCATGTTCTTGGTGGTGGCATCGTTATCTAATTTTGCATGATTAACTACCTCTGTTAGAATAATGTCATATGAATGCACAAGATATTCGCGCGAAGTACCTCGCGTTTTTTGAGGAGCGGGGTCATGCGGTTATTCCGCGGGCAAAGCTTGTTCCCGACAATGACCCTACTACGTTGTTCACTGGCTCTGGCATGCAGCCCATGATTCTGTATTTACTGGGCGAATCGCATCCAGCTAGCGTACGCTTGGTTGATAGCCAAACGTGCTTGCGTGCCCAAGACATCGACGAGGTGGGTGATAACCGTCATACTACGTTCTTCGAAATGCTGGGCAACTGGAGCCTAGGCGATTATTTTAAGGTAGAGCAGGTGTCGTGGATTTTTGAATTTTTGACCGATGCGGTCGGGTTGGATCCAGGTAGGCTATACATTACGTGCTTTATTGGTGCGCCAGAGTACGATATCCCCAAAGATACTGAGGCGGCTGAGATGTGGCAAAAACTTTTCAAGGGCAAAGGCTTGAGCTCGGGTACTGCCGACATTGGCTCCAGCGAGGATGGCTATAAGCGTGGTATCAACGAAGGGGAGCGTATCCTCTACTACGATGGTAATAAGAACTGGTGGAGCCGTAACGGTAACCCAGAGCATACGCCGGTAGGTGACCCGTGTGGTCCTGACAGTGAGATGTTCTATGATTTTGGCACGCCGCACAACCCAGAGTACGGCGAGTACTGCCACCCGAACTGTGACTGTGGCCGATTCATGGAGATAGGTAACAACGTGTTCATGGCCTATCGCAAAGAGGCCGAGGGTAAGTTTGTGTTGCTCGAAAAGCCAAACATTGATCACGGTTCTGGCTTGGAGCGCATTGCTGCTGCGGCACTGGACGACCCCGATATGTTCAAAATAAGCATCATCTGGCCGATTATAGAAAAACTAGAGCAGATTTCTGACAAAACGTACGATAGCAACACCAATGCTATGCGGGTGATTACCGACCATTTGCGTGCTGCAACGTTCCTAGCTGTGGATGGTGTGGTACCGAGCAATAAAGAGCAGGGCTATGTGATGCGCCGACTCTTACGTCGTGCTATTCGTTTTGCATTTGAACTTGGTATAGAACAGAACTTCTTGCAAGAGATTGTGCCAGTCATAGCTGGTTTGTACGAAGCAGATTTTCCGGAAGTCGTACAAGCCCGCGAAAAGATTATAGAAGTACTGGTAAAAGAGGAAAAAGTCTTTCGCCAGACTCTCCGCAAAGGGCTGAAGGAATTTGAGAGATTTACGCAAATAATTAACTTAAATGACGGCACCGTTCATGAAGTTTTAGACGGGAAGATGATATTCATCCTTTATGACACCTACGGGTTCCCCGTTGAATTAAGTAAGGAAGAAGCGTTCAAGCGCGATTTGGAAATCTCTGTAAACGCTGATGCTGATTTTGCAAAACTGATGACAGAACAGCGAGAGCGTTCGCAGACGGCAGCCAAGGGCACCTTTAAGGGTGGTTTGGGCGGCCAGACTATGCAGCACAAACGATATCACACTGCGACACACCTATTGCAGTCAGCTTTGCGCCAGCTATTTGGGCCTGAACTTCGGCAGCATGGCAGCAATATCACGGAGGAACGACTGCGTTTCGACTTTAATCTAGACCGTAAGATGACGCCAGAAGAGATTGCACAGGCCGAAGAGCTTGTGAATGGTTGGATAGCTGATGATGTACCAGTGAAATTCACAGAGTATCCTACCCAGCAAGCGTTGGATATGGGCGCGATTGGGCCATTTGGTGAGCGCTATGGAGGCACCGTAAAGGTGTACCAAATGGGCATGGATGACCACATCGTTTCGCTCGAAATCTGTGGTGGGCCACATGTAGACCACACCGGCCAGCTAGCCGATGATGGCAAACGCTTTAAGATCACCAAAGAAGAAGCCTCCAGCGCAGGTATTCGTAGAATTAAAGCCGTTCTAACATAAGGTTGCATGAGTTTTGTACGCAATATTACTGAAAAGGGGTATTCCGGGCGTAGTATCAGGGCATATAAGCGTAATCTAACAAAAAGGATAATGTATGCGAACACATGTTCATCTTATTGATTTGGGCGGGCATATGACTGCTGAGTTTACTCCTATTCCAGACCCGCGTGAGACCAAGATTATAGAAGGCGTCCTTGGCTGGCTAAGTGTTGGAGAGCCCAAAATGGTTATCGACTCTAATAAAGAAGTCATGACTGCACCTCTTGCAAGAGATGTCGTACCGCTATCTGCTCTAGCCGTCTTTCATAGTGTCGGCTGCGAGCCTTTATAAAAATATCTACAGCTGTCAGGGGTCGGATGTATACGCTGCTACTTATAGAAAACCAAAAGCACTATCGACATTTTGCTGCAATGTATGTATAAATATATAGTAAGGCATTCGGTAACAATTAAAAGCAGCAAAAAGTCGGAGGATTAGTAAATGGCACGTAAACCAAATCCAGGATCAGATGACGGCGTATGGGGAGATCTCCTCAATGCCTATCTTGATGTAGCACACGATACAGATGGCTCCATTAAGGATGTCGGCATTGTAGCGCAGAAGTACGTCAAGCCAGTAGCCGGTATCCCAAAGACCGATCTTACGAGTGCTGTTCAAGCTTCCTTGGATAATGCCGACGCTGCTGTTACCGGTACGGCTCCCGCTGCCTCAAGTACTACACCAGGTCTCGTGCAGCTTACGGGCGACCTCGGCGGTACATCGACTAGCCCGACTGTACCAGGGCTTGCCAGCAGGGTTCCTACTACCAGGACGGTGAATGGCTATGCGCTCTCTGCGGATGTGACCGTAACTAAGTCCGACATTACTCTAGGTAACGTTGACAACACGTCCGATGCTAGCAAGCCAGTCTCGACCGCAACACAAACCGCACTTAATCTCAAGGCAAACTTAGCTTCCCCGACCTTCACCGGTACGGTTACAGTGCCTACCCCTACTGTCGGTACAGACGCAGCCAATAAGACCTATGTAGATGGCGTTGTGGGTTCAGGTGCATCTGATGCGACAACCACAAGTAAGGGTATCGTGCAGCTTGCTGGTGACCTTGGTGGTACTGCAGCACTCCCAACTGTCCCAGGTCTTACGGCCAAGGCAACCGATACTGCAGTAGTGCACAATACGGGTACGGAGACAGTAGACGGCGTGAAGACCTTCTCAAGCTCCCCGGTTGTTCCTACCCCTACCACGAGTACACAGGCGGCAAATAAATCATATGTGGATGGTGCTGTATCTGCCTCAAGCGGTGGCCGTACTGCCGTGGCAAAGACCGTAAATTATACAGCAGTTGCCGGTGATTTTGTGATTGGTGATGCTTCTTCTGCGGCCTTCACAGTCACACTACCTGCTGCAACCAACGGCGCGGAAGTAAGTGTGAAGAAAGTTGACTCATCAGTGAATGGTATTCTCGTGCAGCCCGCCTCAGGTCAGATAGATGGCTCTGCCTCGGTAGTAGTTAATACCCAATGGCAAAGTAAAGACTTCTTCAGTGACGGTACTACCTGGTACCAGGTATAGGAACTTTGTAGTATGTCATACGACCCAGGCATAAGCGGTATCTCGGGCGCTTCGGATGTATTTTTAAGTAATCCAGCTGCCGGTAACTTCCTAGGCTATAGTACAGGCTCTTCTAAGTGGCAAAATGCCACACTGACGGGTTACGCAGCGTTAGTTAATGGGGGAGGGCAAGAAACGGTATACGCTCAGAGTGCTACCACTGCTACAACGACGCTCAATCTTACAAACGGCAATGTGTTTAACGTAACACTTACTGTTAACACTACGTTTGTGTTTACCGGTTCTACGAGTGGAAAAGCGTGCTCTTTCTCGCTGTATCGCAAACAAGACGCCACGGGCAGCCGAACGGTTGCCTGGCCAGCAAGCGTTAAATGGGCCGGTGGTACTGCACCAACCCTCACAACAACGGCAAACAGTATAGACATACTTGTTTTTGAGACGCTTGATGGTGGTACGACCTGGTACGGCTCTCTGGTTGGCGCCAACTTTAGCTAGGTTATTATGAACCGACTTGCTCTCAGATAGCAAGGGGGTGTCAACGCTTCCCAGACAGCAACTAGGGTATGGGTATTGAGCCTCTACCAATCCATTTGCCTAGCGGCATAGCACGATAATATTAGGCATGATACAGATTTGCCGGTAGTAATTACGAATGTATAATGTAGACAATGAGTAGGTTTGCGCGAAGATTACAAAATGCAGCCGCTGGTTTCTTCGCCGGAGATACTTTTACACTAGGTACGACAGAGCCCCAAGGTGGAATCAACGTAGGAGCAGGGGTTGCCAGAGCGTATCCTACACAAACGATAAGCGTTAGTGGATTGGTATCGTTATCTGGCTCGACATATACTATTTCTGCAGGCGCAACTATTTCTGATGTGATTATCCCGGGCTTTGTAAATCTTAATGATGGTTCTGTACTGGAGAACTGCGTAGTAACTGCTCCGCCGACTGAGCAGGCTACAAGCCGGCCTATCGTTAAGGGGCCCACTGGTGGTACGACCAACTTAGCCCACATTCGTTTTTGCACGATTGACCCTGACGTAGCGAGTGCCTGGTATGACGGCTTCGGTTATACTAATCTGCACGTCGAGCGTACATGGGTTAAGAATACAACAGACGGCGTCGCGGCATTCGATAATTTTGGCAATGGTGGCTGTAACTTGCTAATCGAAGGCTGCCATATAGAAAGCTTGGCACAGTTTGCACCAGATTACGCATATACAGGTGGACGTCTGGAAACGCATAATGATTGCGCTCAGATGCAGGGTAATGGTGGCGGTAATGTGAACGATATATATATTGATGGATGCAAGTTTGATGGTCGCCACTCGACTACTAAAGGTGATATACCGCCCTACAGACTCCAGATAGCTGCCCTCATGCTTACCCCGAACGTGAGCGCTATTTCCATGACATATACAAGGGGTTGGCTGCTCGGGGGCATCTACTGTGTTAATGCCGGGTCAGATACGCTATCTGCCTCGGAGCTCGTTATTACGAATAATCGCTTCGAACGACCTGGAACTGATCCAGAGGCTCCATCTGTCGCCCTGGCTGTCGATTCTGGACTAACCCTTACCGCAACAGGCAACACATATATTGATAACGGACAGGCAGTTCCGGCTACAAACGCCTAAATCTTCATAATGCCCACACTGGACACTTATCCACCTTGGCCTTACAATGTAGAGGTAAACATAAGTAAAATAACTATTAAAATCGGAGTATTTTAATAATGTCATACGACCCAGGCATAAGCGGTATCTCGGGCGCTAGCGACGTATTCTTGAACAACCCGGCTGCGAGTGATGCACTTTCCTACGACTCTGTTAGCTCAAAATGGGTCAACTCTCCTGTGGACAAGGCAAGGGTTGGTCTTAGTAACGTTGATAACGTGGCAGATGCCAACAAACCTGTCTCTACGGCTACGCAAACTGCGCTTGATTTCAAAGCACCATTGGCATCGCCGACATTTACCGGCACAGTTACCGGCATATCGAAGTCTATGGTCGGTCTCGACCAGGTTGATAACGTAGCTGACGCTAACAAACCAGTATCCACCGCTGCGCAGGGAGCTCTAGACCTAAAGGCTCCCTTAGCTTCACCAACCTTCACCGGTACTGTAGGTGGTGTTACTGCTACTATGGTTGGTCTTGGTAGTGTTGACAACACTTCAGATGCCAGTAAGCCTGTCTCTACGGCTACACAGACGGCGTTGGACGGTAAAGTCACGGCATCTGGTGTACCAACACTTGGGTTTGCAAACTCACAAGATGAAATCCCAACCGGCGCAGAGGTTGGGTCGCTCTGGGTTATTCCGTAATGGCGGTACCGATTATAGTAGGTTCGGCAGCGTTAACAGGGGTAAGTGCGACAAGCTCAGATACGCAGGCAGTGACCGTCCCTGTGCCGTCAGGTACGCTGGACGGGGATATTATAATTGCAATACTGCCAGCCTCGACTAATAGCGGGGAATCTTATTCGTGGGCGATGACTCCCGTTACACCTGCTTCGTGGATGGCTATTGCGACGCGTACTGTTAGCGGAACGTTAGTGTATCAGGCATGGGCGGCAACTTACAGCGTAAGTCTAGATAGAAGCTTCATGGGCAATCTTTCGACTGCACGTCGTATACTACCAAGCGCGGTGACTGTCCGTGGTGCTGCCCCAATTAGCGATTGGGTACTCGGTACGGAATCAAGGCGTGTCGATACCGGCACCGACACGACAACAGTAGCGGCCACTATTAGCACTATAGCGACAGATACGCTTGTCATGGGTATCTTTACTGAGCGTACAACTGCAACAGAGACAGACATAGCCGGTGTATCAGGGGCAGCTGAGAATAGTTATCTATACGATTCGAGCAACGCATCGATTGAGACAGTTGCTATCACTCAGGAGCAGTTTGCGAGCCCGCAGGCCTCTGGCGATACCACAGTAACTTACGTAAATGTTCAGGCTAGCAACGGCATTGGACAGCAAGTTGGTATACCGTCAGTTTCGTCAGTGCCAGCACCATTTCCGCAGCAGATAGGCTATGTCATGGCGGAGGTTGATGCGATTGCCTATGCCGAAAGTACATCCATAACTCTCGATCCTTCTACGCCGACAGACGGGGCTGTGCCTGATATTGACGATTGGATGGTAGCTATAGTAGGGGTGAATGCGAATAATGGCGTCGGTACGTTTACCATGCCAGCAGGTTGGATTTCTATACACGATAACTATAGCTTGGTTAATACCTACAACACAAAAGTACTAGCGCGTAGACGTAGATTGGGTGATACGAGTTATACCTTTACGAACTCAGGTGATCGTAGTTTGAATGGAGCTTTGTTCTGGATACGCGGTGGCGCACGCTTGTCGCAGTGGGTTATTGGTGCGCCGAAGTTTCGGGCGGATGCACCTACTGAAACAGTTACTATTACATGTCTGCCCGTGACAGTTGAGCCAAACTCCCTTGTGCTGTCTTTGGCGTTTGAACGTACCTCTGCCTCAGAGCTTGCAACCGATATCACTGCCGCTGGTGCGACAAAATGGTTTACTGCTCCTCAAGTTAGTAATGGTATCATTACGCTATCTGCGGCAACAGAACCGGTAGTGAGCGGTAGCTCGACTCAGGTGACCTTTACATACCCTAACTCTCAAGCAACCAATGGGTGGGGTTATCAAATTGCTATCCCAGGAGAATTACAGGGAGAGGGTTATCCGGTGATACTACAGGCATCTGATGGTACTCGCGAGGCTCGTCTGCTATACCAGAGCGGAACTGGTCCAGCTGTGCCGTCTAATATTCTAAGGGTACCAGAAGGATACACCTCGGTATCGGCAATGTTATCCTCGGGGACGTTTTATGTCGCCCATCGTGGTGGTTCGCGCTCGTATCCAGAGATGTCTTTATATGCCTACACGCAGTCCATTATCAATAGATATGGTGCTGTAGAATTATCTCTGGCGAGGACAAGCGACGGGGTATGGTTTGGTTTGCATGATGCAGCATTAGACCGTACATCTGGTGTCACTGGTGTTACAGCCTCTTCTATTACGTGGGCTCAGGTGCAGACCTACAATATTCTCGGCTCAAGTGCTGCAGACAACCCCACCCAACCCGACAGGCCATACATGCGATGGGAAGAACTTATCGCTGTATACTATCCCTCGCATATAATCTTTGTTGATCCGAAGACAACACTATCCTATCGATCAGAGTTACTCACCATGATGGACTCGTTGCCTGGTACCCCTCAGGATCACTTAATCGCTAAATACTACGGAGTTGAAGGCGGGGTTGGTAATACGGGTTGGGCGAAAGATGCAGCCGATCATGGCTATGAACGCTGGGGCTATTTCTATCAGTCTGATGCGTCAAACTTTGCGACGTACCAAGCAAGGTGGAGTATCTTGGGCATGGACTATAATGCAGATCAAACTACATGGGACACTATTTTGTCGTACAACAAACCTGTTATTGGGCATATTTGTCCTGATCCGACGGCGGTTAGCACCGCGCTTGCTAAAGGCGCAGACGGCTTGATGGTTTCTGGCACTGCTGCCGTAGAGCCTAGTTAACCCTGGTTCTTAATGCCATCCAAAGTTGATGCAATATGCTTTTGTGCAAAATTTATTGCATAATTCTTATGTCTGCATCTATAATACTTATATTATTGTTAGCATAAACAAGGCGGATCCCCATGTCCTATGACCCAGGTATAAGTGGTATATCAGGCGCATCAGATGTCTTCCTCAATAACCCTGTCACAGACGATGCCCTATCTTACAATACCTCCACTGGCAAGTGGGAGAATGTTCCTGTAGATAAAACCAGAGTTGGCTTATCTAACGTAGACAATACATCAGACGCCAACAAACCCGTCTCTACGGCTACGCAGACGGCGCTTAACCTCAAAGCTCCCCTTGCTTCACCGACCTTCACAGGAACAGTAAGCGGCGTTAGTGCAGCCATGGTTGGTTTAGGTAATGTCAATAATACATCAGACGCCAACAAGCCTGTGTCTACAGCAGTTCAGACAGCCCTTAGTGGGAAGGCTAACGAGTCAACTACATGGACGGTCGTATTCTATACTGACATAAACGAAACGCGACCTGCTGGCGCAACCCGCGTAGAGTGGGTTGACACTACCAGCGTCGGTGAGCCGAACAACAGAATAGCAGGCGACAAGTGGACTAGAGCATGAGTGATGTGCCAGTTACGGAATGGATTTTTGATAGCTTGGGAGCGCCCACTAGATATGGTCGCTCTTATGTCGTGAATAAACTTTCGGTTGCTGAGCGCGACCAGCTGCATGTAGATTGCGTTAATGCTGGTCAGATTACATACATTCCGTCTGTTGCTAGCACAGGGCTTCTACCGGGGATAGACCCAACTGACTTAACTCCAGTTGGAGACGGTACTACCGAGGTTGCTGCCGTCTGGGGAACGACGCAGCGTACTAATCAGATTATATGGGGACAGCTGAATCCATCAACTTCAAGCCAGTCATCGCTTTATAATTGTTGGGTTGCTGGGCCAAGACCTGACCTTGTCGATGCAAACCCTAACAGTACTGGTATGATTCGCGAGGTTTCGAACTCGGCTCGTGTATGGAAGGCCCAGCATACCGTGTTTAACCCCTGGGCATGGACAATGCCCGAGCTTAATCCACCTGGCGGTGCATGGTCTGTTGAGGACTTCTTATATCTGGCAAAGAACAGTATTGGTATCCGTGGTGGACGATTCCAGTTAGATAACTGCGAGGTCACTGGAACTCAAGATCCATTTAATATATTTTCTACTCTTACCAGTTCTACTACCGACGAGCTTATTACCAATAGTGCTTACATGCGCCATTGCTGGTTGCATGCAGCATTATATTATCGAGGGCCACTATACCCATCGCAGCCCGAAGGTACGCACTCCGATCTATTCCAATGGTCACGTCCACAGTACTTTACTCAGGAGTACAACATGTTTGGTGGCCCTGATGGTGACTTGTCTGGCTATGCTCTTACTCCTTCTAAGGAGACTTCGGACGGAGCACACAACTCAGGCAATATGGCTCAGCAAGAAAATCCTGGGGGCGCGCTCGGTTACGTCCAGCATGTTACTGTGCGTCGTAATATTTACTGGCAGCACACGGGAGCTGAGTCTAATGGGTACAACATAAATCACTACTACAATCAGTCGTATCCGAACAATATGGCAACTGTTGACTTTACTGATAATCTACATGTGCGTCGCAGCGATGGCAAATATGTGATTGTCAGCTCGGCCTATCACGACCTGCATGTAGGGCATCGTATTATAGACATGAACGAGGGGGGCACTTCGTGGACAGACGGCGGCGCCGTGACCTTAACAGGGGGCGGATAGAAATATGGCTGTCTGGAGACAGAACGCTGAAGCATTTACGACTGGCAACCAAATAGATACTTCCACGGCTTCACCCGACATGTTCACTCGATATGTTAAAACAGGTGCTGGTACTTGTACAGTAACAAGTGCGGCGGCAATCGGGGGCTCAAAGGGATTTGATTCGTATTGCGCTTCTGGCGATGTCGTGCAGGCTGGTTGGTATGACGTCAGTGACGTGTTCACGGACGTGGCGGGCTCAGCTAGGTTTAAGGGTATGTCTGCACCAGGAGCTGACCAGCGCGTACTTAATGCTATTGCGACGAGTGGTTCTGCCTCATGCCCGTACTTTATCTGGCGCGCGAATGGCAATATCGAATTGTGGAACGCCGCACACACATTGGTTTCTGGCTGGACGGCAACTACGGCGCCAACGTCGTCGGCTGACACTATGGAGCTACGCTTGTATGTCGTGAAAGGATCTACGACATCCAACGGCACGATTAAAGCAGAGATGCTCATTAATGGTATATCCGTACAGTCGGTGAACAACACAGCCGCTAATGCCGGTACGGCCACGTACGCAGGTATATGGTTTGGGCGTCCAACTGCTGCAACTTGGTCTGGCTCGGTTCTGTGGGATGACGCTGCTTTTGACACCGTGGCCACTGATCTCATTCTGGCCACTGGTGCAAGCGCCGGACC
>Ga0172381_10000577_pt1 | contig 44346 bp, 53 predicted proteins | sample Leawel6488metaG_FD_119754 | JGI IMG/M metagenome (GOLD analysis project Ga0172381, IMG submission 119754) | Leachate microbial communities from a municipal landfill in Southern Ontario, Canada - Leachate well 64-88 metaG | ecosystem: Engineered > Solid waste > Landfill > Unclassified | place... | reverse complement strand
GGAGAAAAAGTTTCCGCGCAAACATGGGTAACTCCTGCGACTCTAACAGGCACGGAAAACCTTACCAATAAAACCCTTACCGGCCCTAGTTATCCGGCCTACGCTTCCACGGGTACAACCGATCAAGGAACAAAAAATATCAACATCGATGGTGCGAGTTATTCCAGCTATTACTACTCACCTCTGGCTGGAACTGCCGCAACTTATACCCCGGTAATCACATCGGCCCCTGGCTCCGGGAATGTCCGTTTTATCCTATTGAAACTCTACGGTGGCACAAACGGAATAACCACTATTACATGGACAAATGTTACGGCAATCGGGGCAGCACTGGCAACTTCGGTAGATGCATCTAAAACAAGCGTCTATTCTTGCGAGATACCGAGTTCCGGCAATGCATTATGTAAGGCCGTAGCGGAGGGTTACTAATATGAAAAAATGGTTTTGGATTATTGCTTTCTTGCTGATGACCGTTCCTTGCTATGCTCTTGGGCCGGAAATATTTATGGGTGGCTCCGGAGCTGCGGCAAGCGGAACCTGGATTTTAGCCCCAACATCTAGGGGAGAAACAACATCTACAGATGCATCGGCATATTTTTATGGCACTGCAATCACGATACCGGGGGCAACAGTGTCCCAGATAGCATTTAAGTGCTATCAGGCAGGCACTAGTACTACGGCCCACCTAAAGTTAGTGTCAACCAATGACGGAAGCCCCGCCATTCTTGCAAAAGGGGATTGTACCCCTACATCCGGACAGTGGTGTAAGGTCGCCGTCAGTTATACCGGATCGGAAAATACAACGTACAGAGTATTGATTTCCAGTGATGGCAGCATGACCTCTTACGCCGACCTTGATAGCGGCGGCGGTGTATGGGGAGCGATCTCCGCATACACGGACTATGCGGGTTGGGTAGCGGCAAGCTCTCCCCCTGACATTACGGGCTATGCTGGGGACTCGTTTGCAACAGATTGGGCTATAGCCGTATGCTACGGCGGAACATGTGCGGGAAATCCAGAATGAGAGCAAAAATATTAGTTGCAATCGTGTTGATATTTTGTTGCCCGATCTTGTCATGGTCGGCGTGTACAGGAACATCCCCTGATTTATACGCTGCCACAGCAGGGCGTGATGACGTAGCGGCTTGCATTAATGCTGCAACATATGGGGACACTGTGCATCTACCCGCGTGCGCTCAGGGGGATTGTGTCTGGGAAAGCGGCATTGATATTACAAAAAATATTCGAATTGTTGGAGATGAAGGGGCAGATGCAACCGTGCTGACGAACGGGCAAGCTTATACATCAGGTAGCTATTTATACTTTTTTAAATTTGAACCAAATAGCACGGCCATATCGAATATAGACGCATTAGATGATACTGGCATCTTCGATGTCTCCGGAATCCATTTTTATGATTCTGTGGTACATGATTATGTTTATCCCATAGAAATTGTTAATGGTACGGCTATCCCGATTAAAAGAGTAAGGATTCACAATAATAAGTTCACGAATTTTAGTTTTGCCACAAAGATTTTATACTTCGTACATGGTCTATTTGATAACAATGAACTCATAGCAACAGCATCGGGATACCCAGAGGGCAAGGATTATACACATTGGACATACGATATACGTCATGTCGGAACATCTGAAGCATGGTACGTGGAGGACAATACCTTTACCGCCGCAGACTATGCCCTTGGAGGGGCAAATAATCACGGATTTAGCCAGGTTATGAGATACAACACGATCTCAGCCGGGGGGGACTCTATACTCTTTTTTGAAACGCATTGTACTGGTTCACAATTTACTGAGGTTTATGGGAACAAGATTTTAGCTACCGCATCACAGACTCCACAGTTGCGCGGTGGGATTGGTTTGATATTTTTCAACCAATCCGAACTATCAAATGCTGTTGTTTTGCGAGAAGAATACTCGGAGGCGGTTGTTAGGGCCAGCACTTTTGCAGACAATATCCATCCAGTAGGGATGTCTTGTCCGCATCCTACAGCGTATAACCCGTATGAAGGGACATCCCCGCAGATAGCAAACGATTCGATAGATTCTGGCACAGATTGTTATGTAGACAAGGTTCACCATACCTATATTTTCAATAATAGAAATTCAGCAGGGACATTATTACTTTCAATAGAAGGAGAGGACGAATGGAATACTGACGCCCCAGGTGGGCCAACTCCTAATTCCGGCATTGGTACAATTACTATGCCGGAGCTTGTTGAAAACAGAGAGTATTTCAACTATACCGGAACTTTTGATGGTGATATTGATGAAGAAGGAACCGACGGCATGGGTTGCGGAACATATGCACAGATGCAGGCGATCACTCCGACTCTGGTAAATGCTGGTTTCTGGGTTACTACACAAAATAATTGCGGCAGTACGACAGGGTACGTCGGTGCCTCTGCGGACAGGACGACGACTACTACTAAAATAGAGGGGTCATTGTACCGCTGGAATGGAACAACTTGGGTAGAATATTACACGCCTTACACTTACCCGCACCCGCTGCGGGATGAAGGCGGTGAAGCCGACACCACGGCACCCACTTTAACATCCGCTACGATCAATGCGGCAGGCACTTCCCTTTCCTTGTTATTCTCAGAAACGGTAGTTGCCACAATTAACACTGGCTGGACAATTACACCGTCAGGCGCAGCGGCGACGCTAACGTATGCCTCTGGTTCCGGCACAAATACTTTAGTCTATACAATTTCCAGAGCAATCCAAAGTTCGGAAACAGCAACGGCTTCTTACACGCAACCAGGAGATGGGATTGAAGACGCGGCGGGAAATGATCTGGAAGATATTACAAATCGATCCGCTGTTAACGATTCTACGCAGGAAGCGACGACTACCTTTTCTAAAATCATTTCCGGTGCATCGTGTACTGGATGCCAATAAAAAGGAGCTGAAAAGAATGCCAATATCTCTTGTTGAGCCTGTTTTAACCTGGAATTTCTGTCTAACTATTATATTAGTGCCTGGTTCAATGGCATTGGGTATCTGGAAACTTCAACGCATATTAACTAAACGTGAAGAGGTTCGCGAAGCAAAGAAAGCTCAAAGCGAACAAGAAATAGAAAAATTAACGGCGGAAAAAGAAGTTCTTAAATTGAATGAAGTCAAAGAATGGAGATCGCAGATTTACGCAAAGCTCCATGAAGTTAAAGAAAGTGTTGATGTACTTGCCGACCGTGTTAATAAAGCGAATGGGCGTACATATAAACTAGAAAAAGAAATAGCCATTCATAAACAACATTGTGTCGATGAGCATCAACAAATATACATGCATTCAAGAAAAGACGACACTAGAATACCGTTGGTATAAAAGTAAGGATAGCTATGAGATACTTTACAGCAAAAGAATTAGTAGATAAAAAGACATACGCTATAATGGGAGAAAATGCTCTTTCCTTATTTAATCCAGAAGCACTTATCGCTTTAGATGACCTTAGAGAATATTTGAACACGCCTATAATTGTGAATGATTGGCATAATGGAGGAACAATGCAGTGGAGGGGTTGCCGCCTCCCAATTTGTAAAGAGTACAGCAAAGGGAGCCAACATGCTATTGGTAATGCTTTTGACTGCACGGTGCAAGGATATACTGCGGAGCAAGCCAGGGTTATTATTTGCAATCATAAAGATCATGAATTGTTAAGAAGAATAAAAAGGTTAGAAGCTGGCGTGTCGTGGTTGCATTTTGATTTAAAACCAGCCGCCTATCGTATACAAATATTTACCATATAAAGGAGGTCTAATTATGAATTTATGGAACTTGTATTTATGGGGGGTGTGTTTGAACTGGGTGATATCCATTCAAAACGATTTACAAAAGTGGGCGGTTGTTGCCTGTCCGGGGAGAACGTATCCGGTGAATGTGATGATTAAGGAGAGAAACTGATATGCCAGAAAGAATAAAATTAACGAATCACCCAAGTTTCAAAACAAACTTGGTTCTAAAATGGGAAGGCGACGGTTTGTTTTCTGTTTATGACCCTTTTATTGTTTACCACAAGAAATATGGTGAGATTGTTGTACCGGTTGGCACATTAACCGATGGTCCATCAATCCCCAAGATACCAGTTGTTTATGGAAAATATAGAGACAGGGCATGGCCTCCGGCAGTAGTGCATGACTATGGGTATGATAAAGGTTGTATATACCAGTACGAACGAGAAGTGTGGGATGAAATATTTCATGACTTGATGGACGAACTCTACCCCGGCTGGATAAGCCGAATAGAAAATGACAAGGAATGGGCCGGAGTGAGGCTTGGTGGTTGCCTTGCGTTTAGGAGAGAATAATGATCTATACAAACCAGTGGCTATGGGATTTCCTGAATAATAATTGGATGGGTTTAATAATGTTGTACTGCATTGCTCGGTCAGTTTTTCCGAACTGCAAAGTTCTAGTAGCTATGGGGGATGCAGCACAAACACTATTCCCTACTATCTTTAAGAAGAAAGAATAAACAATGTTCATGGCCCATGCTTGAGTCTTACACATGCTCATTGTTTTAGCAGGGCGTGAGCTAAACTTAAGAAGTAGGAAGGTACATATTACTGCGGTACTTTCCCTACGTGATGTTAAGCTATAAAAATTAAATTTAAAAAGGAGAAACACATGGAAACATCTTCGGGGGATACTCCGGCAGTCGTAACAGTAGACTCGGCACCTACAGAAGCAGTAGTAGTAAATGCACCCACAGGTGTAGAATCATCAGTAGTAGTAACTACCCCAGCACTATCCCCTTCACCCTCTGCAGTAGAACTCACTGAGTCCGAAAAAAGGATACGGCAGTTGGTGGCCCAGAGAAAAGAGGAAGAAGAAAAACGCAGGGAGAGTGAAAAGACAATAGAGTATTGGAAAGGTGTAGCAGAGGCTAGATCAACACCTACTCCGGGTACACAAAATGTAATACCTCCGGACCTCGCAAATGTGGCTCCAGTGGCCCCCAATATTGATAAGTATGAAACCTTTGAAGAGTATGAAATAGCAAAGGAAACATACATTATAAATAAGGCCAAGTGGGAAATAAAACAGGATGCCGCTAAAGAAGAGGCCAAAAGGAAAGAGGAGGAAAAGGTAACCAAGCAGCAAAGTGAGTTTAAGAGAATACAGGGTAACTGGGAAAGTAAAAAAGCAGAAGCTCAGGTAAAGTACTCTGACTTCCACACTGTTATATCCAATCCCGATTTTGTACAAACAGGGGTTATGCAGTTACTAATTCAGGATAGTGAAGTGGCAGGAGATTTGGCATATTACCTAGCCAAAAACCCCACTGAAATGGCCCGGTTAAATTCATTGCCTCCGCACCACGCGGCAAAGGCAGTGGGGGTATTGGAGAATAAGTTTATAACAAGTAGTACTCCAGCACCACAGAATATACTTAGTCAGGCCCCAGCACCCATCACCACAGTACAACCGGCAGGAGGGGTGGGGGAAGTGGATGAACAAAACCTTCCTATAGAGGAGTTTGTCCGAAGAAGGAACCAAAAACAGGGATTAATAAAGTAATCACAATACCGTTAAGGAGATACACATATGGGAAATTCATTAATTACTGCAACAGGGATAACCAAGGAAGCGTTGAGGATACTCCACAACAATCTGGTATTCCTGAAAAACGTGGATAAGCAGTACAGCAAGGAGTTTGCTGTATCCGGAGCCAAAATTGGGTCCACCATCAACATCCGTTACCCCAACAGATACTACGTGTCGCATCAGACTGCGTTACAGGCACAGGCCACCACGGAAGTAACTGGACCTCTCCAGTTGACCACCCCGTTTCAAGTAGGTCTGGTGTTTACACAGCAGGATCTGACACTATCGATGGATAGTTTCAGTGAACGAATAATAAAACCGGCAATGACCAGACTGGCGGCTGACATGGACATGTACGCACTGTCTATGGCACTGGATGTATACAATCAGGTAGGGACTCCGACCACAACCCCTGGCAGCGGGACAGGTGGAACGGGGTTGTTGGCCTACACTACCCCCGATATTTACCTGAATGCCGGTGCTGTTATGGATAGTTTTGCTTGTCCTCGTGACATGGACCGCAGAGCACTGTTAAATCCTCAAGCCATGGCCGGATCAGTGAAGGGACTGTCCGGATTATATCAGGACCAAAAACTGATTGCAGAGCAGTATAGAAAAGGTGTAATGGGTAGTGCTCTCGGATTTGAGTTCGCTATGGACCAAAACATCAATACATTGGTAACAGGGACAAGAGCATTTACCTATACCAACTGTCAGATGTATGGTGCAGATCAGACAGGTTCCACTATCCAGTTTACAGTGGAAAGTCAGTCTCAGGATGGTAAAACTTTCAAGAAGGGTGAAAGGTTTACCATCGCTGGACTGTACAGCGTAAATCCGGAAAATCAGCAGAGCACCGGCATGTTGGCGCAGTTTGTACTCACTGCAGATTTGGACGGAGCCACCGCAGGAACGGCAGTAACGGCTAGTATATCCCCGGAAATTATATACGCTGGTGCAGGAGTAGCCAATGGTACGGTAACCGGGTCACAGGTTGACGATGCCGTTATGACGTGGTTGTCCAGTTCGTCCAGTACGGCTTGTACCGCAAGTCAGAACATTGTACAGAATTTGTGCTACCACAAAGAGGCATTTACCTTTGCAACCGCCGATCTGGAAAAACCGAACGGAGTGGATTTTGCCGCAAGGGAAGTACTGGATGGTATCAGTATGTTAATCGTAAGGGACTATGATATTAATAGTCAGCAGTTCCCCTGCAGAATAGACGTATTGGCTGGATGGAAAACATTGAGGCCGGAGTTCGCCTGTATAGTGGCGGGGTAACAGTACAAATATTTAACCGTCAGGAAGAGAGGATAATATTATGGCAGTAAATACGGAAACATCGCCCCTAGTACAGGGATTGGGTAATGGTAACCCCAGCGGAGTAAGGATGGGTAATTCCAGTACTGATTTGATTGGGTTCTATGGGATAACCACCCCCATAGCCCGAAGAGGAAACGCGTATCAGGCGGTAGTAACACCCACAGCCACCACGGTAGTAAACACGGCGGCCACCACCAATACGGCAGCATTTGGGTATACCACCACAACCCAGGCAAATGCAATAGTGACTCAGTTGAATGCAGCAATAACTGACATTGCCCTATTGAAAATTCTGGCCAACGAATTGAGAAATGCACTGGTGGCCATGAATGCAATTAAAGGTAGTGCGTAGACAATAGCAGATTAAAATAGCATATTGGATGGGGGCGAGGGCAACCTCGCCCTTTTTTACTAACAGCAGAGGAAGGAAAGCCAAAAATGATAAACATATTTCAACCGTGTTTAGGTCAGGATGAGTTAGACAGAGTAGGGGAGGTGTTCCAGTCCAACTGGATAGGAAAGGGAAAAGAAGTCGCGGAGTTTGAGAAAAAATTTGCACAGTCTAAGGGAGTACATGAGTCGCACATGGTATCCACCACATGTTGTACAGAGGGGCTGTTCATCGCACCAACACTGTTCCAATGTGAATACTCAGAGGTAATAGTTCCCACTATATCATTTGGGGCGGTGGGGAATGCGGTAATAGCTGCAGGAGCAAAACTGGTACTGTGCGACGTAGACCCGTATAGCCTGAACGTGAGAGCGCAGGATATAAGAGAGGTGATGACGGAAAACACAAAGGCTGTGTATATAACCCATTATGGCGGGGTTCCCTGTGAAATGCAGGAGATAGTAAAACTGTGTGTAGAAAATGGGATAGTGATCATTGAGGATGCTGCCTGTGCACCCCATAGTTTCTATAAGGGGATGGCATGTGGAACCATAGGGGATATGGGGATATGGTCCTTTGATGCAATGAAAATACTGGTAACAGGTGATGGTGGGATGATCCACCTGAAGGACGAAAGGCTAATTACCAAAGTAAAAGAAGAACTGTACCTGGGGCTACCCGGAAAATCCAAGAGTGGATTAGATTCATCAAGCTCCGACTCGTGGTGGGAGTTCACAGTAAACAGACCCGGAAGACGAGCTATAATGAATGATATAGCTGGTGCAATAGGAATAGTACAGTTAGAAAAACTAAGGGGATTTATAAGTAGAAGGAAAGAGATAGATGGTATATACAGAAAAGAACTGCAGGGGGTAGACGGGATAAGCATATGCCCTGAAGTCCCTGATTACTGTACATCCTCCTACTATACGTTCTGGATACAGACGGAAAAAAGGAATGCATTAGCCCGATACCTGTTGGACAAGGGTATATATACAACGTTTAGATATTGGCCTTTACATAAAATATCGTTTTTTAAATCAAAAGAGTCCTTCTGCAACGCGGATTTTGCCGCAAATTACACATTAAATTTGCCATTACACCAGTCATTAACTGACGAGGAGGTGGGATATGTCATCGCTACCATTAAATCCTTCCATGGGTAAAAACGCACACATATGGTCCGGGGCAAAAATAATATATCCAGAAAATGTGACAGTAGGGGATGAATCTGTAATAGATGATTTTGCCTTTCTCCTCGCATCCGGGAAGGGTATAAAGATAGGTAAATTCTGCCATATAACAGCACATTGCACACTGAACTCTGGAGGACTGATAGAGATAGGGGACTTTTCTGCTATAGCATGGGGTGGGGTAATTATCGCTACCACGGATGACTATAACGGTGGAGGGTTCATAGGGTTAAAGGTATTAAATAAGTACAGGAATACGGTATATAAAGACGTAAAGATAGGTAGACATGTACACATTGGGGCTAGGTCTGTTATAATGCCCGGAGTAGAACTGGGTGATGGATGCTCAATTGGGGCAGGGAGTGTGGTGACAAGAAGTATGCCGGAATGGGCAGTGTGTTATGGGAGTCCCTGTAGTGTGAAAAAAACCAAGTCGCGGGATAAACAACTACAGATGGAGGAGGAGTTCTTAAAAGAATACTATGGAGGGAAAAAATGGGAATAAAGGTTAGTATAATAATACCGCTGTGGAACGAGTTAAAGTTAACAAAGGAGTGTGTGGGAAGTATAGACAAGTACTGTGTACCTACTTGTGAGATAATACTGGTGGACAACGGGTCCACGGATGGAACAAAAGAATGGGCAGATGATATAGTAAGTAATAATCCCTGGTATACGGTAATACACAATGACTCTAACCTAGGACCGGGCAAGGCCACAAATCAGGGTATAGAGGTGGCTAAAGGGGAGTATCTAGTATTCCTGAACAATGATACTGTGGTAACTGAGGGATGGCTAGGTCGAATGATCAGGTGTGCTGAGGCTGAACCAAATGTAGGTATTGTAGGTCCTATGTCCAACTGTGTGAGTGGGCCACAGTTAGTACCGAACATTACCAGTTATGATCCTGCTGGGGGTTTAAACGAATTTGCCCGACAGTTTAGCAAAGTAAACAATGGGTTAAAGACACCATATTGGAGGGTGATAGGGCCTTGTTATATGATAAAGAAGGCTATCATAGACGAGGTGGGCATGTTTGATGAACAATTCTTCCCCGGAAATTTTGAAGACGACGATCTATGTGTAAGGGTGGAATTGGCCGGATATCATAATGTGATATGTGGAGACGTGTTTATCCACCACTATGGGTCTGTTGGGTATCGCAAGATGGACTTCGACAATATACTTGCCACTAATCAGGAGAAATTTAACAATAAGTGGGGAAGAAACCGGGGGGCCAGAAAGATAATAGGAATACCGATCCCAACTCTGGGTGCTGCCCTGATAGTGAAAAATGAAGAAGGATGTATAGAACGGTGTCTAAAGTCCTTACAAGGAGTAGATGAGATAGTAGTAGTGGACACGGGGTCCACGGATAATACATGCAACATAGTAAGACAGTATACAGACAAATGTTACGAAGGTGAATACAAATGGGATGACAACTTCGCTGAAGCACGAAATGTAGCCCTGAGCCATTGTACCACAGATTGGGTAATAAGTATTGATGCGGATGAGACGTTGGATGAAGGAGGAGTAAGTAGAATAAAGGAGATCATATGCATGATTAATATGTATTTTGATGCCATTATGGTACTAATGCACCATGGCGATGACCAGTTCTACAATACCAAGGTGTTTCGTAGTCACCTGAGGTATACAGGAAAGGTACACGAATACATACTACCTACTGACATACTTGAGAACTCCGGGGTGGGAATAGAGTTTAATATCAGCGAGTCACACACCAAAGACCCAGACCGAAATATACGCATACTGGAGAGTGAGGCGAGGAAAGATCCATTTAACCCCCGCACTCAGTACTGTATGATGAGAGAATACTTCATACTAGGGTACTTCCCCAACGCGATATATTGGGGAGAGAGATACAGGGTAAGCGTAGAGAAATTAGGGTTATGCGATGCTGAGTATGCCGATGCCATGTTTACACTGGCCCTGTGTTACGAAAATATGATGGATTATCCGAAAGCCATCGGTACATGTATGGAGTGTATAGCCACAAATGCAGATTTCAAGGAAGCCTGTGAAATGATGGCTAGACTGGCAGGAAAAACAGGGAACATGATGAACCAGGATAGATGGGTGGAGTTTAGTATAACAGCACAGAACAGAGGGTTAAACTTCAAAACCAAGGGACAATTCTAAGGAGGGTAACACATGGCGACCAAATCGAAAAAGAAGGGATTTATGGGGATGGTACGTGCAGCTCAAAAAGGGGCAGAAATCCCTAATGCTTCACCGGCAGCAAAAAAAGCGGCAAAGACCACGGCCAAACCCGTGTCGAAGGAATTTGCCACTACCCCGCCCCCGTTTAAGAGGAAAAAGAAAAAGAAATAATCATAAAAACTAGGATAAAGGAGAATAAGGCACATGGCAAAACCAATTAAGAGATACCCTAAAATGATACAGAAAGATGGAGAAGCCCCTATAGTAGTAAATACCCCCTATGAGCACATGGCCTACTATGATCGGGGGTGGTCTGGTCCCCCCGAATTTGATACCAGCATCTCAGATCTGGAGGCTGAAATAGCAAAAGATGAGGTAGAGTTGGAAGAAAAAAGGAAGAGACTGGATTATATGTTGGCGGCGGACAGTAGGAGTAAGCCGCAGGAAGAGGAAGAGAAGAAGGTGGAGACTCCGTCAAGCCACAGCCCATCAGTGAGGAAAAAATAAATGTTAACTGTATCCCAGTTAATAACGTCATCGATGAGGGTAACACAGGTGATACAAAAAGGAGAGGTTCCAGATGCGGGGGAAATGGCAGACGCTCTGGAGGCTCTCACTATGATGTTACATTCCTGGTCCGCCCGAAGATTACTAGTACGGGCTAATATACCAGAAACATTCTCCCTTGTTGCTAACACGCGAACATACACAATCGGGGTGGGTGGAGCATTCAATACTACTAAACCCTACAAGATTGTAACTGCGTTCACTAGGGATACCAATAATGTGGATATTCCTGTAATGATCATGGATATGAACACATATCAAGGTTTAAGTGATAAGTTAACATCAGTGGGTAGACCCGACATGTTGATATATGACCCTGGAGCAGCACAGCAGGACCCACAGCTGGGGACAATATATCTGTATAGTGTGCCTGACATAGCGTACACATTGGGGATAACAAGTCAGAAACCCTTTGTGGATTTTACGGATCTGGCAGATGACGTAACATTTGATCCCCCCTATGAGGAATTAATAAAATATGAGCTGGCGGTACGGCTATGGCCTGAATATCATAAGGGTCCAGTACCCCAAGATGTGCATTATTTGGCCAATGAAGCCATGCACGTGGTGGAATCCATGAACGCCGTAACAGTGAGAAGCGTCACTAATCTACCGGGAGTAAAAAGAGCCGGGGTGTATGATGTAAACATTGGGCCGTACTCAGCTATATAGAGGAATAGTGTATGCCTATATTAAATGGGTTCTTGGGACCCACCTATCCCAACCGCAGTATAAATTTCCAATCAGACCGTACCATAAATTTTTTCCCGGAACTGTCCCCGTCTCCTGATGCAAAAACAGTAATAGCATTAATAGGGTGTCCCGGAACGGAACTATGTCTTGAAGTAGGGACCGGGGCTATACGGGGGACACACGTAGCTGCCGGGTATATGTTTGTGGTGTCTGGTAGTTATCTGTACAAAGTAAGTACCAGTTCTGTGGTGTCGGCAACGTTAGGAACATTGGCAACGTCATCCGGAAGGGTACAGATGAAGTTTAACGGATTAACCAGTGCTGGGGCTGGTGGTAATCAGTTAGCAATAGTGGATGGGGTGAATTTGTATATATACAATATATATACCGGGGAGTTCACCACAGTGAGTGCGGCCACAGTAGGAATAACTCCATCAGCAATAACATACCTTGATGGGTACTTTGTGATAGTGGACTCCACCTCCATGAACGCCAGATCATCCACACTATATGATGGGCTTACATGGCCTGGACTGGCACTATCCCCCATCAGTTCCTCACCGGAAAATCTGGTAGGATGCTGTAGTAATTCGCAAGAGTTATGGTTCATAAAAGAGTTTACCACGGAATTGTGGTATGACGCAGGTATAGCCACATCATCCGGATTCCCTTTCATGAGGGTCCCCGGTGGAGTACTGAATTATGGGACCACAGCCCCCAACTCAGTAGTAGCAGGTGATAACTCCGTGTTTATGGTGGGGGTGTCAAGAAACGAAGACGCGGGACAGTTTGTAGGTATAGTGGCGTTTGCTGGAGGGGTGTTCACAGTGATATCGCCCCCGTCAATTAATTATCAGATTGCACAGATGGCTGATATAACTGATGCCTTTAGTTTTATGTTTTCAATGGAAGGACATACGTTCCTAGTGGTCACATTTCCTACTGGCGATGCGACCTTTATATTTGACACTACAACAAAAATGTGGCATGAAAGATCATCCTATGCGGATAACCCATATGATTATCATATGTGGAACGCCAACACATACTCATACTTTAACAACACTGGGTACATAGGGGATATGGTAAATGGTAATATATATCGTTTATCTTCTAGTCTATTTACTGAAAACGGGGACCCTATAGTAAGTGTAAGAATCACCCCCAGTTTTTTTGACAACATGGAAATGGATAATATATTTATACACAAACTGGAACTGGACGTGGAAACAGGGGTAGGTGATCAGGCCACAAGTATAGGTATAGACCCACAGGCTGAGTTATCATGGTCCATGGACGGGGGGCACACGTGGAGCAGCGAGTACCCGGCATCTATGGGTAAGAAGGGTAGTTACACTATAAACCCGACATGGAGACGTTTAGGGGCAGGGAGAAACAGAGTGTTTAGAGTAGCAATGAGTGCCCCGGTAAAACGTGTGGTGTTGGGAGCGTACGCGGAGACAAGTCAATAATGCAACAAATGCCTATAAATATACCACTAACGGACAAGATATCTGGACTGGTGCATGCACTATGGAGAAGGTACTTTGACGATGTACTAAACCTATCTTCCATACCCGTGGCCAGTAATAACGCTACAGCAGCAGCAGCGGGGGTAAAAGTAGGGGGACTGTATAGAACAAACGCAGACCCTTCGTACGTATGTGTAAGGACAGTATAAAGGAGTGGGAATTATATGAATGTGGTAATGGTGTTACACAAGTACAACATACCTTTGGATGATCCATGCATATACCCATTAGGGTTTATGTATATATCGTCGGTACTAAAAAACGCAGGACACAGGGTAAAGGTGTTGAACTACAACCTGTGGGATTATAATTTGAAGGAGGAACTGGCAGGGCAGGATGTGGCCATGTTCACAGGGTTCGAAGAGTTCCTACCCTTGATCAAACGGGACGCGGAAATATGCAGGGAGTGCGGGGTAAAAACAGTGGTAGGAGGGGCGTTGGCCACGTTTAAACCTCAGGAATTGGTAAACTACGTGGATGTAGTGGTGATGGGAGAGGGGGAGAAGACAGTATTAAAGGCTGTAGTGGGTAGGACTGCCATACTAGCAACACAAAGAGTAAACGTGGATACGTTGCCACTACCGGATTATGAGGGGTTTGGCATACAGGAGTATCACAAAAGACACGGAAGAAAGTATATGGGGGTATTAACCAGTAGAGGATGCCCCCACCACTGTACCTTTTGTGCTCAAACATGCAAATTCCAGATGCGGGAGGTAGAGGACGTACTGGCAGAAGTAGATCGCTACGTGCATAAATATGGTATAGATATGGTAATATTCAATGATAATACCCTGAACGCTGATATAAATAGGTATATAGAGTTGTGTAAGGGTATGGCCACACGGGGTATAGAGTGGGGGGCTGCCGTACGAGCCGACAGCATGAGTGAGGAAATGGTGTGGTGGAGCAAGAAAAGTGGGTGTGTGTACATGGTGGTGGGAGTAGAGTCGTTTAATCAGGCCAAACTAAATAAAATGAACAAAAAGTTACAAGTGGAAAGTACACATCACACCCTCAATTTATTAAAGGACTATCATATACCATACCACGGCAACGTGCTAGTGGGGTTCGAGGACGAAACATACGAGGACATAGTTGCAGAGATAGAGTCAATACCCCCGGATTTCACCATATTCCCATGTTTCGTCTATCCATTTATAGGTACTGCAAATGGGAGAAATAGAAACATTACGGAGGAGCAGTATAAGGAATTGGATTCTGTATTTCAGAAGAGGATAGAGGAAGGTGGAAAGTATATATATCCGGTAGAGGGGATGTTACGATGATAACAACAGAATCATTGTGTCCTACATGCTATCAAGTAATACCTGCTCGAATAGAAGTAGGGAAACATGTGTGGATGCACAAACAGTGTCCTCATCACGGGAAGTTTTCTGCCATGGTAGAAAGGGATCCTGTATGGTATGGATTTTGTAAATCCCTGTGCAACTCATACATATATAATGGGTATATGTTGGACATAACAGACAGATGTAATATCCAGTGTAAATACTGCTATCATAGAAATGGCGTAGAAGATAAAGGGGTAGAGGATATAGTAAAAGAAGCACTATTATGCCATAAATTAGTACCGTTTATACTGTCCGGGGGTGAGCCTACTATGCACCCTGAATTACCTAAAATCCTGAAACTGTTATCGAGTATAGGGGAGACCATAATTATAACCAATGGGATTAAGTTATGCAACGAATCCTATATGGAATCCCTAATAGCCGCCGGGATAAAGGAAAAAGGAGAAGTATTAAGAGTAGGGCTATCATTTCACCCAGAGTCAAAGGGTAAAGATATAGAATTACTACATCTGTGTAGAAAAAAGGGGTATAAGTTAGGCTCAGGGCTATATGTAATAAATAGCATGGAACAACTAGATCAGGCAGTGGAGGTGTATAAAGAATACGCAGATGTGTTATCTACCTTCCGAATAAAGGCTGCATCAAGGGTGTGGAATGAGCAAAAGCCAGAGTCTACAATATTTGTGTCTGACATGATCGCTCATCTAGAAAAGTCCGGAAAAGTAGAAATAGATGTCAACAGTAGTAACCACAAAGTATCATTCGCAGGGGTAAACTATAATGGATTAAATATAAAACTGGTATCATGGTATAACGTAGGAAATATTGACTTGCCCGATATTAATTGCCCTCCATACTATAGGGCTAAAGATGGGAACATATACCATATGTTAACAGCATTTATACTCAATGAGAGGGTAAAATAATGAGAATTCGAGAGGCAAAGGCAGGAACGGGGGAAGCTTTCAAAATAGCCACACTGATGAAAGGGATCGAATCCGATACCGCCCACGTCAAAGTAAACCCAGAGTACGCTGGGGCTAATTATGATAGTATGATGGAAAAAAACATAGCCCATATGTTTATACTAGAAACTGATGATGGAAAAATGGTAGGTGGTATGGGATGTGTAGTAGGTCCAGATTTGCACTTCCCTCGAATTGTAGCAGTAGAAACTTACTGGTATGTAGACCCTGACTATAGGGGGGACGGTATGTTACTTTTGAGATTTTTTGAACAGTGGGCAAAGGATAACAAATGTGATGCAGTAGCGATGATACACCTCGAGGATTCATCCCCCGACAGTCTGGAAAAAGTATATAAAAGAAGAAGGTATGTAAAGGTGGAAAGCCATTATATAAAGGAGATAAAGGCATGAGTGTTGTATCAGGTATTACATCAGCAGTAATGGGGTCTGAGGCAGCAGAGGACGCAGCAAATATACAGGCCAATGCATCCAACTATGCTGCAAACTTGGCTGATAAACAGTGGAAAACCACCAATGAACAATTGGCCCCGTGGAGAACAGCAGGGACATCAGCTATTAACAGGTTAAATGCGGGGTTACAATCGGGGGGTGAGTTTGACCAATTCACCTATAACGACATGACCGCGGACCCAGGATATATATGGAGAACGCAACAGGGAATAGACTCTCTTGCAGCCTCAGGTGCTGCATCCGGCAATTACGGGTCAGGAAACATGGGGGTGGCGTTACAGACTTACGGACAAAATATGGCATCCAATGAATACGCCAATGCCTACTCCCGATGGAATGATCAGTTTAACAGACTGTCACAGGTGGCTGGGGTGGGGCAGAATGCGGTAAATACGTCGGGGGCAATGGGGGCTGATGCCGCTAACGCCATAGGTAGTCAGTATGTGAATGCCGCCAATGCTCAGGCTGCAGGAACAATTAATTCTGCCAACTCTATAATAGGTGGAATAAATAACACCAGTAACCAGATCACAAGCGGGTTAGGAACATATATGAAGTATCAGCAACAACAGTCAGCACTGGAACAGATGCAAGCAATGCAAAACAGTAGTTACTGGGGTGGTGGATACGGTGATGACGCAGCAATAGAAAACATTATAAACTATGCAGGTTATTAATAAGAGGTGTGTACATGCCGGATAGACAACTTACTATAGGGGATGTGTGGCAACCTTCACAGGCGGATGATTATGCCAAACTGATAAGGTTTGGGGGCGAGCTGGAGAATTCCAAACTACGCAATCGTGTATCCGCCATGCAACTGGGGGAAGAGGAGTTCAAAAAGAGGCAGAGAGATTCCCTGATGCAAGCTGAGGGCGGTGAACAGGCGTATATGCAAAAACAGGCCGCGCTGCAGCAGCAAAAAATAGTAAAAGAGCAGATAGATGGTGGAGTATCCGTAATCCGCAACTTCAAGAAAGTACTGGGGGTAAACGGGTTAAAAGATAACTGGAAAGAGATAGAGCCATTATTACCCCAAGTACTGCACGGAAAATTCAGTCCGGACAACTTTACCGATGAAGGGTATGAGGTAAAGGATAAAGACGGTAATCATATAGGTACGTGGGCAGAAAACCCCGAAGGTGGACCATTACACTTTGTACCAGCCCCAAAGGAACCGGCTAGTACGGAAGCAAATTACAGAAGGGGGCTAGAGTCAGAGTTAAAAATGTCACACCCCGATTGGTCACCCGATAGATTAAAATTTGAAGCCGCAAAACAAGTAAGGAAGGAAAACGCGGAACAGCAAAAGCAAAAGTTGGAACTGGGTATAAACCTGCGGGAGCAAGTAAGTGATCGTCGAGACGCGAGAAACATACAGGAAGGGTTTGGGGGATGGGAACCCGAGGAAAAACACACATCATTCATGGACAAGATGATATACGGAAAAGACCCCAAATTTGCCTGGGGGGATAGGAAAAGTTATAACCTATTCCAAAGGGAATATTATAAGTACATAAATGATAAGCACATATCCCCCACCCAAATTGCTGCAGTGAGGGCAGACCTGAAGGGCAAGGATAGATCAGTATCAAATCAGCGTAAGGTATATGATATGATGAACGGGTTCGTCATGAACCTGAATAAACAGGTGGGGGAGGTAAAAAGTATATACGGAAAACTACCACGTACCTCCACCAAGTTACTTAATATACCTATAAGACAGCTACGCAAATACGTAACAGGTAGTGGAGAAGAAGCCACGGCAAAATCATATCTGATAGAAATAAGTAATGAAATTGGTAAATTATCTACAGGGTCCGCCGCGTCAATCCGGGAACTGGGAGAACAGGCACAGAAGCAGTGGGCAGCAATCCATGATGAAACATTATCATTTCGGGATTTGTCAAAGGTACTGGACGCTACCCAGCAACAGGCAAACATGAGACTGTCTTCTTCCAAGGAAGCCATGGACTATACGATAAAGACCATAGAGAATATTAATGTAGGGGGAGCACCTAATGCTGCCGGGTCCAATGTTCCCCCATTTGACGTAACTATTAGCAGCGGTGATTCTACAACAATCGATGCCATACTAAGAAAAAGAGGGGTGAAAAAATAATGCCTATAGACTGGGATAAAGTACCGACTGCGGATTTACAGGCTATACAGAGTAAGGACTGGGAAAAAGTAAGTACCCCCACCCTACAATGGCTACAAAACGGGGGCCAAGGACCGCTGCAGGGAGCAACACCCCCCACCTCTCAAGGTACTACTAGAACAGTACCGCAAAAAATGTGGGATATGGCAAAACCAATGGTACGCCCCGCTCTGGAAATGGGTGGGGGACTGGTAGGTGGGCTAATAGGATCAGGTGTAGGACCAGTAACAGGGATCGCCGGGGCAGGATTGGGATATACGGCGGGTAGAACGGTAGCGGATAAAATAGAGGGGGTGACCCCAACTGATCCGTTAGAACTGGCCCGTAGAACAGGAGAGGGGTTTGTGGAAGGGGCCACCATGGAAATGGGGGGAAAAGCATTATCGGCAGGGATAAACAAAGCGGGTACTGCGTTGGCCAAATCCGACTGGCCTAAACGACTGTATGGGGGATCAATACGTACACCGTCCGGGGATAAATGGGACAGATTGTATAGAGGGGACGAACTCACCAAACGCCAAAAATTGGTACAGGCCGGGTTAAATGATGAAATACTACCGAATAATTACGGGATGACCCAGGCTAGAGCAAAAGTAAATGATATAGTAGATCAAATAACACAACGGGTTAACAAATTACGGAAACAAACCAAATCAGACGCGTTTGTATCAAACTCGCTATCGGCAGTAAAGGGAAAAGCTATAGCGTCTGGACCGGAAGCAGTATCAGTGGTGGACAAGATAGAGAAAGAGAACATGGCCAAGGGGGGATACAATAAAAGATTTTCTCCTCAACAATTACAAGTATTAAAAACTCAACTTGCGGATGAGGTAGAGTGGAGTAAGGAAGGTGATATAATAAATGTGAAAAGTAAATTTACCCAAAATGCAAAGAAGGCACTGGCTGAATCCGCAATGAAAACACTGGAGAACATGTCACCAGAGATAAAATATCTAAATGAGAAATCCGCAGCCCGGATAGATTTGGTCAGGGCCATAGAACACACAATAAATAGGGAGGCCGCCACAGATACGGTGGGGTTTGGTAGTAAGTTACTGGCACTGCGAAATTTTGGGGTAGCAATAGCAGATATGGCGTTCAGACTCCCTACTAATAAGGCCAAGTTGGCATTCGCAATAAATAAGGGGGCACAATGGCAAGCTAAGACCATAACCAAAGCCGCAGCATATGGGGTAATACCGCAATTACTACATTTTGACAGTCAGGGAAACTTGATAATGGGGGGACAGTAAGGTATGCCTATTACAACCACGATAGAGGGTAGACCAGTTGCACAGTTCCCTGACGACACAAGTCCAGACGTGATACAGAGAGTAATGAAGGGGATAGCATCACAAATACGAGGGAAAGGACAGGATACAATAACCGGACAACCCACCAAACCCCCCTCACCACCACTGTTACAAGGGACACAGCGCAATCCCAACGATCCTGTGGGTATGATGGGTGGTATGATAGTGCCCAGGGACAATACCCCCAGTAAACCATTTCGACCTGTGAGAAATGCATTAGCAGCAGGGGCGGAGGGGGTGAACCTGGGTATGGCTGGTGCAGCTGGTGGGCTAAACACCATGTACAATTACCTGAATGAAAAATTAAAGGTGGGGGCACATCCGGACTTCTTCAAGAAAGCGGTGGAAGAGTACAGTAAAAATGCCAAATACTGGGAGAATGTGGCTCAAAAAGGTGGGATAAGTAAAGCATTGCATTTTATGGGAAAGGCAATAGGGGAAGCCCCGGCAGGAATAGCGGACTTTGTGGCCGGTGTGGGACCCGCAGCAGTAAAAGGTGCGGCGAGGGCAAAAGAAAGAAGAGAAAACGAGATAATTGGAGCAGGGAAAGGGGCAGCAGAGCGGTTCCTGATGGGTAAGGTGCTCCACGCCACAAGTCAGTTGAATACCCTACCACGGGTAGGGGCAAGCGCAGGGGTGTTCGGAACGCAGACTGCAGCACAGGGGGGTACGCCAGAGCAAATAGGAGAGGCGGTGATAACAGGGGCAATGTACGGACTGCCGGGTAAAGGTGGAGTAGGAATAAAGGAACTGGGGAAAAACGCGGCAGAACTGAATAAAGAGATAGGGGAGAGAGGTAGTACAAGTAAAAAACCAGATGTGGACCCCATCACTACCCAGGATACAGCAACACAAATGAAAAAACAGTACACAGATGACAAACAGGAGACACCATTATGGCTAGACAAGGGGTTCTTACCCGCAGTCAAGGTAGACGGGAAGGTGCATCTGACGGGGACAGGGCACAAGTCCATGACAGATATACCAGGTATACCCGAAGCCAAAGAGTTGGAGATGGGATGGGTAAATGTAAAGACAGGTATATTCTCAGACAGGAAAGGGACAGAGTGGGAAGAGAATGGTGGCAATAAAGCACTGGTCCCTGCCGTGAGACAGGGGAAAACCGTGGTAAAGGGAGGGATAGGTGACACCCACCCGGACGTGATGAAGGCCAATAGCATAGGACCGGAGGCAGAGCACGAACGCGGATTCGTGGGACCAGACGGAAAGTTTATGACACGGGCACGGGCAAAACAGTGGATGAAGAAAAATAGGCCGGAACTATATGAAGAATGGGCAGCCATGGTAGAAGAGGGGGGAGAAGGGAAAAACAAGGAGTTACATAGTCAGGACCTGAATAAAGCGCAAGGACTACCGGCAGAAAAGAAAAAGGATGATACCACCCTCGGTATGGGACTAGGAGGAGCACAGGAATACTTTTATAGCAAGAAAAGGAATAATCAACGAAAAGAGGCTGAAGACAGAGAAAAAAGAATAGAAAGTCTGGAAAAGGATTTGAAAAAATCAGCCTCAATATACTCCCGTATAGAATTTATCAGGGAAGAAGAAAACGGAGAGGTCAAATTTAAACCATATATAGACGGTAAAAGGATGAACAGTATAGAAGAAGCTGAGGGCAGGGCTAATGAATTAATAGATCGGGACAAGCATGTTATAAGCAGCAGGGAAGAATTGACTAAGTTGTATAAGGAAAGGCAGGGGAAAGGACCACTATATCCCCCCTTGTCTAAGGAAATTGAAGGAGAAGACATATATCATGGTACCTATAAAGATATAATTGATTTTCATGAAAGCCCTTTTGGAACTCACTTTGGTACTAGGGATCAGGCCAGCAGTAGAATAGAGGACAAGGGGGACAGTAAGCTCCCATTCGGAACAACACAAATAATACAGGGGAAAAAACCTAAGGGAAATTACTTGGATGTTGGGTATGAGGGGGATAGTGGTAGGTGGGATAAAAGTCAGTTTATAACGGGAGAGTTGACAAAGATAAGTAAATATGAAAACCCTAAATTTAGTATTCAGGAAGTAGATAGGTTAAAAGAAGAACTGTCTGGTATAAAGGAAAACTCCGATAGATTAACCCATATCAAACAGTGGCTTCAGGGAAAAAATTACGATGGAATACAGTATATAAATATATTTGAAAATGGTAGAAGTGAAGACTATTCATATATAGTATTTGACCCTAGTAAAGTACCCATTGTGGATAGACTAGGGTTTCAAAAGGTAAAAAAAGGGACTGGGGTATTTGGTATTAATAATGACTTTGATTTTAGGTCGTCAATACCTGACAAAGAAACAGGAGGAGTAAGACTGTATATGGGGGTAGACCCCACTATGGCAGGGAAAATACTCAAGGGTTTGGACAGATGGTTATCCCCCACCAAGGAACACCTCAAGAAGCAGGGGGAGGGGAAAATGCCCGCTGAGGAATGGATAAAGCGGGTGGAAGCATGGGGAAGTAAAAACCCGCATATAAAGGATGAGAACACGTGGAACGAGTTAACGGCGTGGTTGGACAGTAAGAAGGGGGAAAAGGGTGGAGTTAAAAAAGACGACATAATGGAGATGCTGGAACTGAGCAAAGGGAAATGGGCAGTAAGGGAACAAACACATGGTATAGATAATGATAGGATGAGAAGGAGGATACAAGAGTTAGAGCAGAAAAGTAACCTCACCCCTGAGGGAAAACAGGAGTTAATAAATAGGAGAAATGGGTGGCCCTATAGTACTGTGGATCCATGGTCAGACAGCAATATACCAGGAGGGATATCGGGCACGGAAAAAGTATGGACACTAACAGTGCCCAATCAATCAAAATATTCCAAAACTGCACATGACGATCTATTTAATAAAATGGTGGATAAGTATGGGTCTAATTATGTGGATTCTATGACTGATAAGGAAAGACAGGAATTTAATTCAGTAGTAGATGATCCTAATTTTTACTGGTCTCCTCATTTCCCTAACAAGCCCAACGTAGTAATCCATTTCCGTGCACAGGAAATAAAAGACGGTGCAGGTGAAAAAGGGTTACTGATCGAAACCATACAGAGCGACTGGCATCAAGAAGGGTCAGGGGGTAAAGCACCTTTCGAGAAGTCATGGGCAGAAGTAGGGCTAAAGCATGCACTGGACATTGCGGCACAGGACCCAAGTATAAAATGGGTGGGGTGGAGCAGTGGGAAGGTACAAAATGAGAGATGGGGAAAAACAAACCCTGAATTAGAGGATATACAAGACCACCCTAGATACAATCAGTATGTGGAAGAGTACTACCGGGATATTGAGAAAGAAACAGGGGCCGTATTATCTGAAGACGACAAGGAAAACATAGAGGAAGAAGTCATGGCGGAAGTAACTACCAGAATCGAACAGGAGTTGGAAAACGGGTTTCTTACCACCCTGTATGATAAGCGTCTACCCAAGTTCGCCAAGAAGTACGTGGAAAAGCTGGGCGGGAAGTACAAAGACGATACACTAATACCCAAATATGGGGATGTTGAGTACCCGGAGGATGACGGATATCCCATTCACCGCATTGATCTTACTACCCCACTCCGCGCCCATATCAACACCAAGGGCCAGGAATTTTACCAGATGGGTGGGCCAGTAGCGGGGGCAGCAGTGAAAACGGCCATGGATGGTGGGGATGATAAGAAGAAAAAGAAGCGTAACCCCGCGAAGGAAGCGTTTGAAGAAAGAAAGGGGAGATTATAATAATGAACCTAAGTAAACTGAAAGTAGCAGTAATTGATCTTGGTCTCTGGGGAGAGGAGGCAGTAAGATTTGCTCGTGATGTAGCAGAAGTTATATACTGTTGCCCCAATATGGACGCATTCAAACTCCCCTATAAGGACAAGATCATGCATGGCATGGATGGGGTAGAACAGGTCAAAATGGATGAGTGGTTTGATCGATTGGACAATATGGACTTCATTTGGATACCGGACAACGCCTGTGCCGGACTGGTGGAATGGCTGCGCCGCAACGATTACCCGGTGGGGGGTGCAGGGTATGCTGAAAAACTGGAAATAGACAGGTACTATGGTAGAAAGGTACAGCAAAAAAACGGACTACCAGTACAGTCCACATTGCCATTGGTTGGAGTATCCCAACTCCGTGAACTGATGCAACACGGTGGGGGGAAATTTGGTAGATCAGACTTCCCCTCCAAGTTCTATGTGAAGGTAGACAATGATTATCGCGGGGTGGAAGAAAGCTTTCGCCATGACAATTGGGCCAGTAGCGAGGGCACATTGGACCGCATAGCGTACAAGCTGGGTCCGTACAAGGAAGATATCAAGTTTGTGTGCGAGGAACTACTGGAAGGCGAGGAGCCGGGATTGGATGGTATAACGTGGGGAGGAGACCTAATGTACCCCACCATGTGCGGGTATGAAGGCAAGGGAGTGGGGATAATAGAGCGAACCTACCGTACTCCGGAAGAGTTACCACCTGCCATGCACCTTATACATAACGGATTGGCCCCCTCATTTAAGAAGTGGGGTACACGATTCTTTTACAGCACTGAGGTAAAAATGGTGGACAAGGTACCATTCCTTATTGACCCGACGTGCTTCGACGATCAAACAGAAGTACTGACTAATGAAGGATGGAAATTGTTTTCTAAACTTAATAGAGGGGAGAAAGTGGCCACTCTAAACCCCACTACAGGGGAGGTGGAATATCATAAACCATATGATTATCAAGTACTGCCTTTTGACGGTAATATGGTAAAAGTGACATCTATTAATAAATCCATTGATATGTGTGTTACCCCCAACCATTCAGTGTGGGGGTATCAAAGAAAAACCAGGAAAAAAATACCTACTTTAGTAGAAGTACAGGCTAAAGATTTAGGACAGGAATTGAGAATACCCAGAACTGGTAAGTGGACAGGAAATACTCCTGAGTTTTTTGTTCTCCCTGCGTATGCTAATACATGGAAAAGCGGGTTAGGGCATCAACACATCAGTTCTTTTACCTCTAAAGAACTACATATACCCATTGAATCCTGGGTAAAGTTTTTAGGTATATACTTATCTGAGGGTAGTTGTAACACGTGGAGTGTGGACATTAGCCAGTATAAGCACAAGGAGGAAGTAAGAGAATTACTAAAGGATTTCCCATTAGAAGTAGTAGAGCACAAGAGTGGATTTAGGATATCCTCAGTACAGCTGGTTAATTATGTTAAACAGTTTGGTCTATGCAGTGAAAAATTTGTCCCGGATTGTATAAAAGAGTTATCCCCTAGGTTGATTAACATGTTTATTGATGCATTTGTTATAGGAGATGGTTATACCAAACAGGGTGGTGGAAGAAGGTTTATCTCTACATCACTTGTACTACTGGGGGATTTACAGGAGTTACTTCTCAAAGTAGGAACAGTCGGCAATATATACCCTACTGCTGAGAAAGGTACTGCTTTTTGTATTAATGGTGAATGGGTAGAACGAAGACATAACACATATATCCTGTCAGAAAGGACTACTAATCATCATTACCTAGTAGATCCGAGAACTACTATAATAGAACAGCAATCGTATAAAGGATTAGTGTATGATGTAACAGTACAAAATCACATTATATACGTTAGGCGCAACATGAAGCCAATGTGGAGCGGTAACTGTAGAAAAGCGGGGCCGGGCACTAGTGCTCTACAGTGTGAGTTAATAAGTAACTATACGGAAGTGTGCTATGGGCTGGCCACGGGAGATAGGGTGGACCCGGTAATAAAGTACAAGTATGCCGCCGCCTGTGCCTTCCACTCGGAGGAAGCCATTAATGACTGGGTAAGGGTACAGTTCCCCAAGGAAATGCGCCAGTGGGTAAAACTGCGGATGGCATGTAAAAAAGGTGGACAGTACTACGCTATCCCCGGATTCGACAGTTTGGGTACGGTGATAGGGATGGGGGACAGTGTGAAAACTGCCATATCATTGGTGGAAGACAGGATGGATCAGATACAGTGCAAGAGAATAGACACAGGAATAGAAAAACTGAAGGATATAGTGGGTAGTATTGAAAAAGGTAAAAAAGTAGGAATAGAATTTTAAAGGAAAGGAGAATATAAATGAGAAACAGGTTATTAAAGTTTGTGGTAGTAGTATTAGTAATGTTAAACGTGTCAGTGGCGCAGGCTTCCAATATTGCATCGCTATTGCCCATGCCTAAGTTACAATTTTTTAGTAATGTGGGTAAACCATTGGCAGGAGGTAAACTGTACACGTGTGAACCGGGAACCACGTGCGGACCAACTACCACCACGGATCTGAAAGACACGTATACGGATAGTACGGGGGCGGTGGCAAACGCCAACCCGGTAGTACTGGACTCGGCGGGTAGGGCAAACATATGGATACTGGGGTACTACAAAATTGCACTGTATACGTCCGCTGGGGTACTGGTATACACACAGGACAACGTGTTTGCAGGATCCCCTAATGCAGGGGCGGCAGAAGTGGATATACTAGATGAGTATGGGGGAGGAACGAACTATAACTCAACTACGATAAATACTGCAATTACGGGTGTGGGATCTACCCCTACCACGTTCTATCTTAAACCGGGTACGTGGACAATGAACGCAAATGTAACCATACCCTCTACTATAGCTATCCATTGTCCTATAGGGGTAAATATTGTAACCACAGGATACACATTTAACTCTGCAGGTCCGGTGGATGCAGGACCATACCAAATATTCAGCGGATCTGGGACAATAACCTTAACCAAATATCCACAGGAGGAAGCATGGATAGGTAGTGCGGAAAAGATAAATATGACCAATTTGGGGGTATCCGGTACGGCGACCATCGAAATAGCAAATATAACAACAGTAGATAGCACAAATAATCCTACAGTGGGGGGTGATCAATTACTGCCCGTAGGTATAGAGATGATGTGGCCATCCGAAACGCCACCTGCTAGATGGTTAGAAGAAGACGGATCTGCTATTAACATGACCACATATGAATCATTGTATAACGTTTTAGGTAGTATGTATGGATTAAACACTGGTGTGGCATTTACTGCAGATAATACTACAGACACATTTACGTCTGCCTCACACGGATTGGCTAATGGATCAATACTAGAGGTTAGAAACTCGGGTGGGTCCTTACCTGTTGGACTATCAGTACCCACTAAGTACTTTGTGGTAGGCACTACCACTGACACATTTCAGCTATCCACTTCTCTAGGGGGGCCTGCAGTCAATGTAACCACGGATGGGACAGGCACCCACAGTTTTCACAATCAGTTTAGGATACCTGATTCAAGAGGTAGATTTATAAGAATATGGGCGCATGGTTCTACCAATGATCCTGATAGGGCAAGTCGTACTGCTCCGACAGCAACGGGAGCAACGATATCAGCAGGTGACCATGTAGGGGCAGAACAGGAGGGGCAGTACACAGCGCATGATCATGGTAGTGCGGGAGTACACAGCCACACTACTACAATGTCCAGTGGTTCCGAGGGTTCTGTGTTTGCTACATATGGGAATGTTTTTTCCGGCAATTACTTAATAACATCTGCTATTCATCCACCTACTTCCGATGCAGGTTCGCATACTCACAGTTCTAATGGGGGAAATGAAACTAGACCCATCAATACCTACCGTATGATGATAATTAAGGCCTATTAAGGAGGACGAGTCATGGATATATACAGTTTTCACCCCACAACAAATGAGTACCTGGGTACTTATACTGCCAGAATGGACTCACTGGAGTCATCTAAAGTAGGAAAACCAGTATATATGATGCCCAGCTATACAACCCTGGATCCCGTACCTATAGTGGGAGCGGGGGAGGTGGCTGTAAGAGTAGGCGTATTACCTGAAACCCCTCAGGGTACTGTGTGGGAGATAAAGAAGGATCATAGAGGTAAAACAGTGTACCATAAGTCTACCACGCAGCCGTTTACAGTGGTAGATATAGGAGATGTTCCAGACACCTATACAGAACTTGTACCATGTGAACACCCTAAGTGGGATGGTGAAAAGTGGGCAGTAGATGTGGGTACCCTAGATATAAAGTCTATAGCACTGATGAGAACCTGGATAGTGAAACAGGGGACGGCTCCGGAGGAGTTAATAAAAATTGAGGCATCCGCACTGAAGCAAAAAGAAGTGGAGATAATAGAAACATTGGTAAGGACATAATGGAATAGGAGAGGGGTATCACCCCTCTCCATTTGTTCTACTCCGCCTTAAACTGTAGAGTTACATATGGTGTCTTTTTTGTTACTTCCTCGATAATATTGGGTACGTCGGAGGCGGGGAGATACTTAACCAGTACTTTGCGCAGGGCATCAGCACTAATAGACATATTACACCCTTCCACCAAAGTAAACGTTCCTACCCCCGGTACTTTTGCCTTTTTTACTCCACGTGCTAATAACCATGGTGACCCTACTTCCTTTACCCTGTCATCATATTCTTTTGCTTTTTTGGATATCCCGGACATACCCCCCTTTACCACAAACAAGGTGGCCAGTTCATGCCTGTCTTCATCACTAAGGTCTACTATATCCTTACCTTTGTCTCCTCCATATACTTCCATCAGTAGCTCTATCTGAGCAACATCCCCTACTACAGGAACTGTAAGGTCCATACTGTGCATGAGATCCTGATCCACCATCGCCGCCTTTACCACTTCTTTTTTACTTTTTGCCATCCCTATTCCCTCCTTTTATTTTTATTTGCTGTTATTGTCATTACCCCGTCCGTCTCTACCATAACCACGGTATACCGGGCATCTGTAATTAAATCACCCACCAGTATTACGTCTGGTCTGAATGAGATGAATGGAGGCAAATTGGTGTGTCGTACTATAACTGATTCCTCTACATCTATTCTGCGTGTTCCCAATCTACTTTCCTCCTTGATAGTTGTCTTTGTGTGGGCAAACGCCACCATTTATCATTCTTCCGCAGTTGCAGTTAAAACAGAGTACCCTAAGATGGGTGGGGTATCCTGTATCCCGTAGCCATCGGTAGTAATAGGATCCACTAGATGACATTGTTTTCTTTACCTTCTCCCTATCCTTTCTACCACCCCCTTCAAGGTGGTCTAATGTGAGAAACCGTATATCTGTCTCTCCACAACATTCACATTTGCCCCCATAATGATTAAGTACTTCCTCCTTCAACCTTCGGTTAGACTCGCGCTGTCGAAGATTGTGTAGTTCTTTTATACCTGGTAGGGTATGCCTATGTTTAGTCCTGTCAGAAGAGCACTTTCGGCACGTATGAGAAAAGTGCACTTTTCCACTTTTCCTATCAGTATGTTCCCTAAATTGTGTACTATTTAGAGGTTTATCCATTTCACATACTTTACATGTTCTTACTTCTTCCATTTTTTCATTCCCTCCCAACTTTTACCCACTTTGCTATCTACCCTAAGGGGTACGTCTAGTGCTACACAGTTCTCCATCACATCCTGTATAATAGGGACAACAACTGGTATCATATCATCCAATATAAGGAAGATTAGGTCGTCATGAATCTGAAGAAGTGGAGATATAATGTTGCTACCAAATGATTTATATATAGGGGTTAACTGGACCATAGCTTCTTTAATAACCCCCTGTGCGCCTTGCTGTATGGGAGCATTAACAGACTGACGTATACCGGCCTCTCTTATACTGCGGTGTACACTCATCACTTCCGGACTAAGGCGCACACGACCAAACATATCACGTACCATACCAGTTCTTCTAGCTTCTGCAGTACGTTCATGTACGTAGTCCTTTACCCCTCGGTACAGGTTAAACCAGTCATCTATTACCTTTTGACACATAGCCTCAGTCCAGCCTTCCGCACCCCCCACCTGAAATTCCTGTAATAACTTACCTGCACTGATTAGATTAAGCACCCCAAATCCAACTCTCTTAGCAGGGTAACGATGTTTCATCTCGTCTACTTCCTCTACCGGTATACGGAACATCCCCGCCGCAGTTGCAGTATGGAGATCTACCCCTGTTCTAAACACTTCTATCATTTTCGGGTCTTGGGAAATATGGGCTATTATTCTCATTTCTACCTGAGAGTAATCATTACTAACAAAACTGTATCCATCAGGGGCAATAAATCCCCCTCTTATTCTTCTGCCGTCTTCTGTTCTGGTAGGAACAGCCATAAGGTTCGGTGAACTAGATGATAGCCTCCCAGTAACCACACGAGTAATGCGCAGAGTAGTATGTACTCTGTTATTTTCATCATGCTTCTCCAACAATACATTAATGAAGCTGTCAACTAATTTAGCCAATGCCCTATACCGCATCAGAAGAGGTATTACGGGGTGTTTATCCCTTAACATCTCCATAGCTTTCAGATCAGTCATTTTTTTCCTCACTACAACTTCTTTCCCCTTTACCCATATCCGTTTAGCACGTACAAGGTTAAGTTTTTCTAACAAACCTAGTACCTGTGGGTCACTTCCAGGGTGCATATCCCCTACCATATTACAAATAGAAGCAGTTACTTCCTCCATCTCCTTAGTAAACACCTCTCGCAATTTGATGAAGTATGGAGGATAAATAGGCATTCCAGCCTGTTGCATGTCTTGTACCATGGGCACTACCCCATTATCTCTTTCCAACACCTCCTGTAATCCCAGGGTGTCAATCTTGTCCTTTAGTACTGGATAAATAAAGTAAGTAGCCCATGGATCTGTAGCAGCATACTGCATAGCTACATCATGATCCACGTCCTTTAGATAGGCACGGTGCATTACCCCAAATCGCTTTTCTACCATGCCTCTACCCGCTTCCACACCCATCTTATACCAGCGATCATATATATCTATCTCCTTTCCTGCTGCCAGATCGCTCAGTATGCGTTTAACCTTTTGATTTACCCCCTGCGGTTGTTTCACTTTCACTACTCCAGCCTTGATTTCCAATATAGGATCTGGTTTAGGCCAATCCACACCTACAGCCTGAACTATGTAATCCAGTGCCATTTCCTGAGTACGGGGGTCCACTATGTCAGTATACTCATCCATTTTTACGTTTAAGTGGCGAAACGTAAGTGGTTTCAAACCCTGAGGTTCAGTCTGTAAAAGATAAGCCATGATCATTGTATCAGTAAAACGAGCAGGATGTACACCCATTATATCCAATACTTTTAGGTCAAATAAACTATTATGTATAATACACAATACAGTAGGACGGGCTACCCACTCCGCAAACTGTTGTAATGATTGGGCATTGTCCCACATTATGATGTGTCCCTGATCTCCGCAGCAGAATTGCAAGCACCATGGGGTATCACGATCATCCTGTGTTTCCGTATCAATAGCCACCAGATCAGAGAGGTAGGGGGAGGGATCCTCACCCTTCTCAATTAGGTGATACGGGGGTGGGGTAACGGTTTTACCCACCTCCCGTATCTCCAGTTTGCCCATCATGGTATCCTTTACTGCTATGAAATCCGCCATGATGTTGGACATATTAACTGTGTCATGTAGACCTGCAGCAGGGTGGTAAACCGGAATAATGATGCGGTTACCCACTCTGTGCGGTATACCGTGTACTGCCTCCATATTTACATTACCTAGAAAAAACTGGGTAGCGTGTCTCCCCACAGTAGCAATAAAGCGCGGATTGACATGCTCCAACTCCTGCAGCAGTATAGAGGAACAGGCACGGATTTCACCCTGCGTAGGATCCCTGTTGTCTGGAGGTCTACACTTGACCAAGTTGGTTAAGTAACACCGATCTCGCGGTATACCCACTCGGATAAGATAGTTGGTAAGTTCCTGTCCTGCCCTACCCATAAAAAACTTATACACTTTGATCTCGGCCTCTCCGGGAGCCTCCCCTACTATAGCCAGTATAGCAGGGGGGACAACAGGATAGGTAGGCTGTAGGGCATATCCGGAGAAATCAGCGCAACATTTGCCCGGACAGACGTAAATGGGTGAATACATGGGCCTACTCTTTCTTGTGATAACTATGTAGATACGGGGACGAATTAGGGTTTATGGATAACAGCAGCATGTTAGTACTTACCACATTGTACCATTTTCTCCATGTCACATGAGAATTAGTCACTCCTGCGCCGTCTGTCTGTGCCCTGTATTCGTGAATTTCTCCACTCAGTAGTCCTAGCGGTATATACACCCACCACGGAATAAGGCAGAAGGACAGCTTATCTGCATAGTACAGCCTGGATACTTTAACTGCTTCCCCCATAAAAGAATACTGCTGCACTAAATGGCGTGAGTGAAACATGCACAAGGTGGAGTAGTTATAGTTACTGGTGTAATCCCAACCACGGTTAAACACCCACATGGCTGCCCACATCGGGTGCTGACTACCCTCTACCCCATCCATGTCTTTACACCCCCAGTAGCCCCAGTCATGTATAATAATGCACAGGAGTTCTTTCCAATTTGGCCATTTACTGTATAACCTGTGCCATGCCAGCACTACTGTGAAAGGGTGAAGGACAAACTGATGCGCCCCAAATAGTAAGGACTTAGTGCCTACTTTCACTTTAACCTCCCGTCTGATGCAACAGTACACTCCGTTGCTCCTGCCTGTGAAGATGTTGTGCAATTAGGTCTGGAATAGAGAATGCTGTACAACTCAACCTGTGTATCCCTGTTTTTCTCCCACGCCATCATCAGTCTTATCATAGCATGGGACAAGTGATCTTCCTTATCATCCACACCTTGCCTATACTTAATTATGTGGCCCACGGCATGGTTCAGCAGGTCGTCCACACTCATTTTCCTCCACCCTTCATCCTTGTGACCGGTCCTTGCCCCTTCCTCCATCACCTCGGCCATCTTCATTAAGGCGTGGGGCGGGATAAGGTCAAACCGGTAGGAAACAGGGGAGGCCAAACCGTCAGGACGTAAACTATCTACTTGCTCCCGTCGTATTAAATCATCCAACTTTCTATCATTTAGAGCATCTTCCTGTTGGTCCAGTTTATTCAATCCATACTTTACATGACTGGAACTGGAAATACCACTTGTATCATCCTTTAGTTCCTGCTTCGCCACTCCCCCCACTGCTATTATCCGGTTATACTGATCCTCCGTGGCCGGAATGACCTCTCCCTGTACTACTATAAAATGTTTAGAACCCAAAGTACCCTTCATCATTACTTTTATCTCCTTCATCTAGTAGTGTTCTTACATCACATCGTTCTTTCCACGGACTCCTGGGTAGTATGCCTATACTTTTGCGGTATACCTTAAGTTCTCTCACGGTGACATTTAACCTCACCGCTACCCTTATCCATGTACCTTCCTCGCTTATCATCTTACCTAACTTGTCAGCGTTGGACTTTCCCGGTATCTTCGCCAGTTCCCTCAATACCCTAAAGTGGGGGAAAGGCGGGGGTTCTGACACCCCCAGCCTGTACGCCCATCGAGATATAGTGGCTAAAGATACGTTCATTGCCTTAGCCGTAGATCTAAAATCCCTGTGTACTTTGATCAGGTTGGCCAGAGCATCCTTTTCGCTGACAGCTGGAAATAACCGTTTTAACCGTTTACCGAAACTGTCCTGCTCTTTTGCCATTCGCCCCTCCATCAGTCAAGTGCTAACGTGTCCAACCCGCAGTCTATCATATCCTCATGGCCTGGACCCGTGCCTATATAACTGACAGGAGTCTCAGCGATTTTTTCTATATACTCTATAAATTGGCCCAATGGTCGAGTAATTTCGTGCTCTTTTTTTGCTTTGAACATTTCCACATCCACATAATTAGCAAACTGTAGGCATAGATGGGTTGGGGCACAAATCCTAATAAATTTGGTGAACCGTTCCTTACTAAACTCGAATACCCGGCGGGGAAGTTTAGTAGTGGTAGTGATTTCGGCTATATTATCGGTGGTTCCGCTGCGTCGTGCCACCTCATCCCACGTGATTTCCTTAGCCTCGGCATAGGGTCCACTACTACCGGCGCGATTGTTTACCCGGATTGGGTAAGGTCTAAACACCCCATACACATCACCCAGCAGGTGCGGCGATACTCCAGCCTCTGCCATGGCCATAGATGGATTGACCATCTTCGAAGTGCAATAATGGGGATCAATTCCATGTTCTAGGCACAGATCAAATCCCTGTGTCATTTCACACAGCACCGTGTCTCCATCTTCCATACCAGCATTGATAAAATCCACTGTGTCCGTAATATACCGGGATAATTCCCCCACGTCTTTGGCGAAGGTGATGTCGTCCGCCCGCATCAGCTTTTCTCTTCGAGCAACCCCAACGCCCTGATTGGTGCTTCCTATCTTTAATAATCCATTTTCTTTTTCCTGTGCTATATAGTGTTCACGGATCATAACAGCACGAGGATGAATATGTAACTGATTCTGCGGTATTTGTAGTATTCCCATTTCTCGTTGTAACGTGGGTAAATGAATAACGGATGTGGGACCCAAACATATGTGGGACTTGCGATTGGCTACCCACGAAACGGGGAGGTGGTATGTGACATACTTGATACCGCCCATTACACATGTGTGCCCGGCGTTAGGTGAACTACTCATTACCAGTATCTCTGGCTTAAACTTGTCTACAATGAACGCGGCGAGCTTTCCTTTGGACTCACTACCTGCTTGCCCTCCTATTACTATATTATAACTACCTTTTATCACGTTCCCTCCTTATGTGGGCATACACCATAGGCCCCTAGTGCAAAATTACAGTTATGACATAATACCCTAAATCCTTTCGGGTATCTGTTGTTTATTAACCACTGATATATGGCTTTACCATTTACCAACTTGTTGTTTCTTCTGTGCTCATTACCTCCACCGTTCTCATGATCAATACACAAAAACTGATGCCTATTTTCTCCACAACAGGCGCACTTACCCCCGTAGTGAGTTAAAACTTTTACTTTTCTGTCCTGAGACTCCTTTCTTTTTCTACTTAATACTTTATTGTACCATTCAGGGTCAGACTTTGTCTTTTTCCTTTCCCATTCCCTTCTTTTTTCTCTATGCCTCTCCATTTTTTCTGGGTCCTTTTTTAATCTGGAGAAAGCCCTTGCTCCTGCAGTTCCTTGATCTCCTTTCCATAATGGGTTATTTTTACCTTTTAATGGTGGGTGGTGACCCGGAAGCCATAAACTACTATATCCAACAGGTTCCTTCCCACAACCACACAAACATTTATGGTGATCTGTGTTATACCTCATACCCTGTGCTTATTGCCCTCCAATAGTGATGTTGAAACTTCCCTTTACCATACTAACTCCTCCTTTAAATGTGTAATAGTTACAAAATATTAGGGTCTCCACCCCGACAACCTTACCCCTCTTCTTTTACCAACCCCCTTTCCTACTTTTTTAAACCCTAGGGCTAAAGAACTGGATTCGTAACGATCAAGTACGTCGTCTAAGATAGCGATAACATGGGTTAAACTTTTTTTCTCCTCTTCTGTTATGTTACTGGTATCTCCCCCATTTGCTACTCCTGCTATCGTTCCTGCTATAGAGGTTCGAATACCTAATAGTCTAAACTTGCTAAAATTTCTGGCCCAAGCATCCTGTCTATTCTTGTCTGGCACGTAGTACCTCCTTTCTTAAAAGTTTTCCTTGTTTAATTCCTCTACTACTCCCTGTGCTATACCCTTTCCAATACCTGGTATTTCCCTCCACTCCTTCTCGGTTGCATTGACCATCTTGCTGACGGACGGAAAGAAATCTGCCACAGCCTTACTTTTACCCCACCCAATAAGGGGGAGTTCCGACGCTATCCGGCGAATGAGAGGGGGCTTAATCAGCATTATTTCCCCACTATTACCCTTGTGGGATTTGCTAGGGGATAGGTGTGATGTGTGACCCTCCCACTGTTTGGTGTTCCACCAATGATACAGTGACGTTACTACCTGCACTGTTTCCCTCTGATTCCTGCTGTACATGACCTGTACTCCAGCCTTGACCACCAACGTGTTAAGAAACCCTATCACCTCCTTCGCCATAAATCGTCGTGGTCCTAGACATACATCGTTCCACCATGCCCCATTCTTACTCTGCAATATGCCATTGTCTGGACTGAATCTCCACTCCCCCTCCACCAGTATATAGATATAGTCATACTGCTGGGACATACCCGGTAATTGATGACCGCTAAGCCTGCCCGTAGTCATGGAATTGAGCAAATCCTTGATGGCCTTACGCTCAATACCTACGGATACATAGCTACCCTCAGGACCATTACCGAGGAAGAAAAAATCGGCATAATCCAGTCGGCTGATAGATATGTTCATGGTAGGGGGAAACATGCGAGCAAATTCTACAGAGCCATTGCGGTCATCGACCGTAATCATATCCAGTCCCCTTCCTCAGTTCCGGGAAATACCAGTGAAGCCAACGTCGGAAAGTTCACCATGTCCCCTATCAAGTCCATTCCTGCCAAATCACTATTCTGTCGGCAGTCATTGATCGTGGCGTGGAATGTACCATCTGTATCCCTCCAACATAGCAGGTTTACCTGTACATTGTACGGTATATCCTTGAACCCGGCCATACCAAACTCTCCAGTTGGCTGATTATTTTTGTAGATTTCCGTCATTTTGTGTAGGATGATAAGGTTCTTGTCTGAACTGTAGGCATCCCGTATTAGTCCTCGCAGTTCAGAATTGACAGGACCATAGTGCTGTGGCATAACCTGTGTCAGTTTCCCGAATCGTGCTAGTCGAATCAATTCCCACATTTCGGTCCCAGTATCCACTATGACGCTGCGTACCTCTTTTTCCTTTAGTGCTCCACCAAACTCCTTTTTAAATCGTTCCCATGTCGACAAAAAGTGGGCAGGGGAAATCTCGTTTATCCGATATTCGCTAGGGTAGATAGCCTTAGTTCCAGCGAACTTGCTTACCACCCCCTCCAGCCCATAATCCAGATCAAACAAAATTATAGGACCAGGGGCAGTAAGCCCGAAGTTGGTCTTCCCCTGTTTCTCCTTGCCCACCACGTTGATGATAAGTCTCCGTCGTATGGTGGTGTCTGCTTTTTTTAACCCAAGTGATGCAATACTCACCCCTTCACCTAAATCCTTTCTGTACCAATGGTCATTTCCATGGATTACTTCCTTCACGCTGTTTTCCAACTTCCAGTGCTTTACTGGTTAACTCTTTAGCCCTACGTATTGATTCATCCAACAGTACTAAAACATCGTCCTTCTCTCTCCCCCCCACTCCATACTCGTCTATGTGCCATTTGATTTGGTCCATCTGTACATCAAGATCCCTGTGCACATCTGACACAGACAAAATTTGTTTACTATATGGACTGGTGGGACAATAGGGTGAGGGAGGATTCAGACAGTACTGTACTGCCTTACTCTGCTCATCCAATAATGTGATGGTAGAATGTTTACACTGTGTAAATGGGGAGATGGGGGGTTCCCACCCCTCACATGATGCTGTCCCCTCACATCTGTATCTCACGTTGATCTTATCCAACTTGGCATGATGCATATGTGTAACTTCCTCCTTATATCCACCCTTTACTTTTAGCGTGGTTAATTAACATGTCCCAGCTTTCATCTATTTCCAACTGGGAAAACTCAATCATAAATCCCTTATACTGTGGCCCCCCGCCTTTCCAGTCACCGTTCAGGTACAGTATATACATCTTAACCCTAGTCAATTCCAGTACTTTACAGTATCCCTTCACCTGCGCCATCCATTTCCAGTTGTCCGCTGGGTTCCGGTTGCTACTGCTCCATACCACTTTATACTCAGACAGGATAGGGGTGTCCTCCTCCAACTCCATCCCATCAGGACTACACAATATACCATCTAACTCTACCTCTCCCAGTCTACACGGCAACCTGTCCTTTAACACATTGGACAGCAGGTCCTCCCACATAAACCCTGTTTCACCTGCAAAGTTCAGTTGGTCAGGTTTCCAAAATGACCCCGACATGGTTTTCTGTATGCCGGAATCCTCCATCAAACTGCGTATCACGTCAGTAAGGTGCACCCCCCTAGTACGTATCGGGTCCACTCCTTCCGGACGTTTCGGAAATAGATCGAATCCTAAGTCTGTAGAACTTAATTTCACGCACTTCACTATGCTTCCTCTTCCCCAAGATTAAGCAAAAAAATCCCCCCTCCCCTACAGTGAAGAAGGGGAGATCAACTCTATGTAACGTATTATCCCATTGTTACCCTGCCATTGGCAAATGTCCACGGCTGACCCTCAGCCTTCAGGAACGCTTCCTGAAAGATGCGAGTAACAATCAGGTTCTTATTAGCCTCTTTTCCTACCTTCTTCAGTGCGAGGCCAGGAAGCTGAGATTTACCCAATCCGTTTGGATTTTCACCCAGGATTTCCAACAATACCTCGGAGCAGCGGGTGTCCACTTCGTCCTCCGCACCTTCATCTACGGCTGTGGGAGCGGGTTTGGCTGCTGCGGGTTTGGACACTCCTGCTGTCTTCGGCTTACCTGCTGCTGCCTTCTTGTCCCACGGGAACGATACGATGGTCTCAGCCACCAACACGGTGTCCTCATACACTTTACCATCCTCGCGCGGAGGTTTCGGTGTTCCGCCTCTCTTCGGTGCGGGAATGCGGGACATGTGGGCAACCATACCCTCGAAGCAGCGTACATCATCAGCAATCTTGTTGGCAGGGAAACCAGCGTTGACCAGGCTGTTAATAAGTAAGGCGGAATTACTGTTGTTGGCAATACCTGTGGCCTTTCCTACCGCGACAATAGTAGTACCATCTTCATTCGGTTGCCAATCCGTGGCCTTACCCAAACTGTAATACTGGTCCTGCATATTACCATCTTCTAACTCCATGGTGACTTTCAGGGCGGGAACCGGGCTGGGAACTTTACCATTGTAATCCCACGTTACCACTCTGACCTCGGCAAATTTCACGTCCACATCATTGAGTAATCCTGTTGATTCCTGTTGATTTTCGGGTGCTAATACTGACATATGCAATCTCCTTTTTGGTTTAATAGTGTTAAATGTCTTAACAGTGCCACACGGCGACTGTTCCTCCTCCAGCAGTCTAATTACTCCGTCCCCTCCTTTCACAATGTTATACTTAACCATTTATACCTACTCCAGCTCCTTTTCTACTGCTAGCCATTCTGGTACAGTGATCAACTTCCTCTTCATGTTTACACTGCATTTGCTCTTAGGAAACCATGACTCTTTTCCGTCTATTACTACCAGCCACGCCTTATCTGTCCCCACTTGATATGATCAAAACTGTAGTCGTTATCTCCGTCTGTTACCTTATCGAATAAATCCTGCCCCCATATTCCCATATTCCTACCTCGACTTTGGTATAGTGCTTACTGTTTTTACTGATGCCATCCACCATTTGGGTATTATCTTCCTGTACTTACTCAGTACCCACTGTAAATGGCTATCTATTATGAAGGTATCCCCCCAATCCTCCGGCGTACGTACTATTCGTCCACTGGCCTGTACCAACTGCTTAATGGCGAGGTAGCATCCGTAATCTGGGTTCACCTTCTGCCTCGCCTTCATTACTAGTGGCCTGTTGTCCGGGAAAGGTAGTTTTCCTATAATCTGATATCGGGATTCCTCCCCCGGAAAGTCATACCCTGTTACCACGCTCGGACTTACCAGTACACATGGCGGATCTGCCTTTTTAAACCGTACTATGGTTTCTGCCGTGGTCTTACCTCGATGCGACAACATAAAATCCTTGTACTGGCTAAACCCGCACACCCTATCTGCCCTGTCATATGATACTGTATGTATGATACCCTTGTATGCCAGTCGTGATCCTACAATATTGTCTATTCTTGATGCCCAGGCATTCATCCCTGCGGCAGTAATAAACCTGTCCATCCTCACCGTAGGGATAAAGTAAATGGGACGGTTTCCTACTGGTATCATGCTCGGAAACTCCTCGAATATAGAGTCCTTTTTGTACACATCCGTCAGCCCCAGCATTATCAAATCCGCCTCGGTCACAGTGGCACTAGTCAATATCACATGCGGTATACCCCTGAACAGGTAAGATTGTGCCAGTGGAGCGGGCCAAATCACGTCCCATGATATAGAGGACCCTTTGTGCTCCACCACCCAATTGTCTACCCACAGCCGGGACAGTAGCTGCAACTTGCGCTGCAGTGATAGAATGGAATACCTGCCTCTTCTTTCGTGCCCCCCGCTCTTCTTCACTAGGTCATCCACTATTCCCCTCAATACCTTGGCCCATTCATAGTAATGAGACGATGACATACCCTGTGGAACCCATTTTATTAATCCATACACCTCCTCTCTTTTTATCTCCATTGACAATGCCCCCAACAGATGTTCAGTGGCATCATGGGCCTCATCCATCACCAACATTTTGAAATCTCCTAGTATATCTGCAGAATTGCTCATCCAAAAGGAGTAGTTGGTTACCACAATTTTAGCACTTCTCCCCTCCTTAAGAGCCTTTTGGTAGTTACATAGGTCATCCCCTGATGCTACCTTAAATGGGCACTTGAACCCCCAATGGCATGACCCTGTGTTACACATATACTTATTATCTGACAACTTACATTTATAGGACCCTTGGCCCTTTACCACCGTTACCAATTTACCAAATTCCCCACTCAATTGGTCCTGCAACCCCTTGGTACTGGTCAATACCAGCGTACGTTTTCCGGATACTAGGGCACTGGATATATAACACACTGTCTTACCACCACCCGTAGGTACGGAAAACGTGTGATAATGCGCCATCGGATACAACATCCCTGTAACTATCCGTTCCTGCCCCGGTTGCCATTCAATAAACTTAGGGGGAAGACCTATTTCCTTAGGAGATAGCATCCTTATTTTACCTCCTCTATATTAGGACATTCTCCGTCTTCCTTGAACTCAATATCAAAGTACTCATTACATGGTTGTTCACATTTCATATTTCGGAATTTAGCACAGCTCCTACACCCCAGATCCCCTGTTAGTATTGTCCATGTAATCTCGTTCATTTAATGTTTCCCCTCCTGATACGATATAGTTATTGTAAACTTCCTATCCCCTCTGGCCCTAATGGTAGACAGTGTGGAATCCACAAATCTCAGTATACGTTTTAGGTTAGAGTCGTTTACCCCAGCAGTCATACTGAATGACTCCACCATTTCAAACGTCCTGTTTTCTTCCAACACTTTAACCACCATTATCATTGTAGCCCCTTCCTTTTCCGCTTTTTCCTTTCTACCTTTACCCTGTTACGACTCTTCTGTACACAGGGCTTACAGGTATGACACTGGAACTTGTCGCTATCCTTTATCCACCGCACATTCCCGCATTTACACTCCAGCCTGTTCTTATATATAGTGGAGTCCACCCATTCTACGTTTCTGTGATAATCTAACTGTTCCACCATACACACGGGTTTTGGTGCCACCCTCTCCCTTTCCCTTTGTGCCTGTGCTTCTCTTCGGGCACTGGAGGTTAAACTTCGGGGGTAGGACTTTACCCGTCTACTACCAAACTGATAGAATAGGCAGGTGTCTTGCTCCACGAAATCCGCTACTACACCCTTTTTGGTTCTGGTCAGTATACATGTATATGGTTCACTTCCCCACTTAATTACCATTGTCTCGTCATCATCGTACGGTATTTGTTCCTTAGCCACCATACTCCTTAATATTTCCTCTTCCAATGACCCAATGGAGGGGGGAGGTTCCGGGGAAGGGGTGGGGGGAGGTATGTTCTCCACCAGTACACCGTCCCCTCCTAGGGTAAAGTTGCGATTATAATTTACGGATTGGAAATGTATAACCCCGTCTTCCAGATACGCAACCTTAACCACCCCATGACCCCCAATATCGATTGTGAACAGGGAGCGATGCTCAAATTGTTCCCAGGATTCCTGTATCAAATCCAACAGTATAGACCGAAGATTGGGAGTAGTAATACTATTTTCCATCCTTGCGCTTCCTTCCGGCCCAGTCACGATGGTCACCATATCTTATAGCAGGTCTATTACCTATGATTACCAGTATCACAATGATTACCGCTATCCCTGACCCTATCCATCCCGCAGTAGAAAACACACATTCACACATTTCCCATCTCCTAAAAACCATCTATATAGCCTTCTTGTCGTATGCGAGACTTTATAGCCCCCTCTGTCCTACTGTGGTTTTCAGCTATCCCCTTTATAGCCTCTCTTATTTCTAACTTCAACAGTCTTACTTCTGTCTCATCCCATAGTTCCCCCTGTCTATCAAGGGCTTTTCTTACTTTCTCTGCGTTTTTACTGTTTTTCATGTCCATTTTGATCTGGTCATAAACTTTTTTATGTACTATATCAACTATATTGATCATACTACTCTCCAATTTGTCCACCACTACTTCCTCTGCCAAAATCTTTACCAACCGTGTAATACTATTTGTTTTTTCCCTTGCCATTTTCCACCTCCCTATTTTTGTATTTAGTAAAAACCGGGACGGTAATTTGTCCCGGTTTCTGTCTACACAAAACGATTACGTTACTATTTGTTTAATCCGTGCTTCTTCAGGAACTTGTCAGGGAACAATCCCTGTTCCATTGCCTCCTTTACCACAGTGGCGTACTTTTTGTTTTTATCGCGTTTGGTTACAGACCTATCATGTCGCCGTTTCTTGGCCGCACATTTCTTGCACTTGGTCACTGTGTTCAGTCCGGCAGTATTCACATACCGCGTGGAGCCACACTCATCACAGATAACCTCGAAGGGAAACTTGTTCTTATCAACCAGTTCCATTTCACCCTTTTCGTTTAACTGCCCCACAAATATGGGTTCCAGTATCTCCTTTTCCTTCTTTTCCTTCACCGGTTTCAGCTCTGCTTCCACCCCCGGTTTTGCCGTTTTTTCAGTCGCTGCTCCTTTTCCTTTTGTGGTAGGTGCTGCTGTACTCTTTTTTGCCATGTGTAAATCCTCCTTCATTGTTTTGGTGTCGGTCACCACCCTTATTTTGTACTATACTTATTGTTTAACGTTGCGCCGCTCGTACCCTCAGAAAGTGCAAACCGCGTGCCAGCTTCGTGCGCAACGTCCGGAAACCGCGAACCGCGTCGGACGGGGCTTGTGAGCAGCGAAATAACTGTATGTATTTATCCCCCCTGCGTACTGCAGTTCGCGAATTGCGTAGGCGGGTACACGCATATCATCATAATCTACTATAAAGCTCTGCAAAGCATGCTCCAGCTGCAACCCCACTTAACAACACCACAATACAGTGCCACGTGAAAAACTGTGGCGTTTGGACCCACAAATGCATTACTGCTGTGTTAACCACAACCATAACGACTAAAAGAATTAAAACAACTTTCATGTCTCCTCCACCATGGGATTGGTCAAGATTTAGTTATTCTACTTCATAAAATGTGATAATGAAAATCGGATTTGCAGTGCTTTTTGTCATCCCCGGTAAAATACTTCCAGTTGAAGAACTTAACCCGCTATTGGAAGTACCGCTTGCAGCAGCCCCACCACCAAGTCCAGACGTAATCACACTGTCCTGATACAGTACTGAATATCGTACATTTTTTCCGGTATTGTCTTCAGCTTTACTAAGTGCATATTTTTCAACTTCTTCCAGCGTTATTCTGTTCCACGGATAACCATAATACGTATTCAGAACATTAACTACTACATCTGTGTCTCTTTTAAGAGGTTTTAACAGTTTGAATTTCGGCATATAGTTGGTAAATTCGCCGAATTTTCCCCCCTGTAAAGGGTACAGAATAAACGGATTGACCTCCGGAGCCACTTGCAAATTCTTTGCCTCATTTATAACTTGTGACGGGGCAATATTTTGTCCATTGTTAACATCTGTTTTCACCATGTTACTGATTTTGGTGTGGACACCCACTGCTGTAATTACTGTATTGGTATTCTTTACATTATTAATGTTCGTCGGTTTGTTGATATTTATTCCTATCTGCCCCTGCATTTGTCCCTGTGATTGTTGTTGACCCTGATTCTGTTGCTGCCCTGTTACTCCAATTCCACCTGCCCATACTGTTGTCGATAAACAGAATAACATTACCGCTATTATCATAGAACTTAAGTACTTTTTCATACTTCTTCCTCCTCGTTTTTTCAGTTGATGGTATGTTATTTTAGCCTCCCTACTGGTATGTGTTTAGCCACATACTGTAGACTATTCTTTACTATACGTATTTCACCTCCTTTCAGTTCTTTTAGTTCCCTCTCCGTTAGTGCACGCTTTAACACCACCCCTTTGCCCAGTATACTGTGCAATCTCCCCTTTGCCTATTTCACCTCCTCTATAACAGTAGGTATGTTCTTCTTTTTGTAAAATCCCTCCCAGTCTCTTAGGTCATCCGCAGTGCTTTGTGCCGAGGTGACCTGAACCATGATGTCATCGGACATATGTATAATACTCCCCCCTTCCTACATTTATTTCCCCTCAACTGTGGCGCGAATAGACCTAATAAGCTTAGACTTACATCCTGCGATATAGTGCTGAGCGCCAATGTTTCGAGATACTTTTTCATTATACCACTTGTACGCTTCCTCAACCCCTTTCATCCTCTCTTGCAGGTTGGCAAGTTCGGCCTCGGCTTTGCCATATTCATCAATAGCCGCGTCCATTGTTGCTAAACAAGAGTTGGCTTTATCTGTCTGGTCTTGTAATTCTTCTTT